>RCNC010002967.1_pt1 | contig 11164 bp, 11 predicted proteins | sample 2041301 | NCBI WGS metagenome assembly RCNC01 (sample SAMN09708231, study PRJNA481090) | Marine sediment metagenome, whole genome shotgun sequencing project. | biome: marine sediment; feature: ocean; material: sediment; isolation source: Sewage treatment plant 13A marine sediment (STP13A) ... | reverse complement strand
GAGGGGGAGGGGGGGAAACCGTTGTGGTCGAAGAGACCCTGGAGAGCTCCCACGGTTCGGTGGAATACCGGGGTGTCCGGCTGAAGGCCCGGGGAGCCGACGATGCCAGGGACTGGGGTGACGGGTACCGTGAAGGGGGCGCGGGCCGGGTGGCCGTTGTGGCCGCCGAACTCCCTGGAGAGAAGTTTACCCTTTTCGTCTTTGTTTCCGACGATCTCATCGGCCGTGGCATCAGGGCAGACAATCTGATCCGTGAGGTGGCTGAGACGGTAGGCGGCCGCGGAGGCGGTCGGCCTCATATGGCCCAGGCCGGAGTGGGGGACCCCACCAAGCTGGATCAGGCCCTGGAAGCAGGGCCGGAGATTCTGAAGAGGATACTCGATGCAGAATCCTGACTCACCTCTGTCCTTGGAAGACTGGCTGCAGACCCGCACACCGGCGGTTCCCATGGCCTTTCTTCCTTACCTTCTCGAATCTGGGAGCGGCGTCACGGAGGGACAGGATCTCACCTCCATGGGCCTTCTGGCTCTTTCACAAGCTCTGGCCGAGCCTGGGAAAGATCGGGACGGTGCCTTCCACCTCCTTTCGGCGGATGCATTCCTCACCTACGCCTGTGAGATCGTGGCTGAGGGGACGGGGGATGTTGTGGACGGGCTCGAGGAAATATTGGCCCGGGTTGGAGGACTCTACCGGTGATTCCCAGGGATCTCGACGGTTATACCGACATTCACAGCCACCTGGTGCCAGGGGTGGATGACGGATCCAGGACCCTCGAGGAGGGCCGGACCGGACTCATCAAGCTTCTCCGTTCCGGGGTGAGGAGAGTGGTTACGACTCCCCACTTCGATGCCAGTCTGACCCGTGACGCAGCCCTGGCGGAGGAGAGGCTGGCCGAGATCGACCGGGGATGGGAGAGTCTGAAGGCTATGTCCAGCACCGAATTCCCCGATCTGGAGCTCCATCGGGGACAGGAGGTGATGTTGGACATTCCCGATCCGGACCTCTCGGATCCCCGCCTGTTCCTGGCCGACACACGCTACGTGTTGGTGGAATGGCCCGGGTTGAGGGTGCCCCCGTCGACCCTCCCGGTTCTGGCCCGGTTCAAGGAGGCTGGTATCAAGCCCATTATCGCTCATCCGGAGCGGTACAGGGGGTTGGATAAGGACCTGTACCTTCCTGGGGAGTGGAAAGCCGAGGGGGCCCTTCTCCAGGTGAATTATGGTTCGGTGATCGGGCGATATGGAGACCTTCCCAGGAAAAGGGCCCTGACCCTGTTGGCTCGAGGATGGGCCGATCTGATGGCGTCGGATTTCCACGGACGAGCCCACCTCTCGCCGAATCTTATGGAGGCCAAGGCGATTTTGGCCGAGACCGGGGGCGGTGCCCAATTCGGTCTCCTGGCGGGAATGAACCCGACCCGGATTCTCAGGGGTGAGGAGCCCGTGAGGGTTCCGCCCCTCCCGATTCGGCCCGGTTTGCTGCAGAGGCTGAGGGGTGTCTTTCACACTAGAGATAGGCGGTGATCCCATATGAATGAAGGAGGCATCGTCCAGCGGAACCTGAAGGAGTTGGCGGGGCTGGCGGAGAATGTCGGCACCCTCATGGGTGACGGGATCGAGGCTCTCGCTGCTCAGGTAGTGGACGTGTTGGATCGAGGTGGAAAGATCCTCTTCTGCGGGAATGGGGGATCCGCCGCCGACGCTCAGCATCTGGCCGCCGAATATGTGGTGAGATTCCAGAAACGACGCCGGTCCCTTCCAGCCCTTGCTCTGACCACCGACACTTCCGTTCTCACGGCGGCGGCCAATGATTTTGGATTCGAGACCATCTTCTCCCGACAGGTGGAGGGCCTGGGTAAACCCGGGGATCTTCTTTTTCTCCATTCCACCAGCGGGGAATCCGAGAACCTGATCCGGGCCGCCGAAGCTGCCAGGGCTGTGGGCGTTCGGACGGTCGCTTTTCTGGCCAGGGGGGGAGGCCGCCTGGCTGGTCTGGTGGATCAGGCCTTTGTGATACCTACGGAATCCACGGCCAGAGCCCAGGAAATTCACATCACTCTGGGGCACATCATCTGCCAGATGGTAGAGGACCAGGTGACGGGAAGGGACCAATGAATAGTCTGCTAGATCTCAGTGGAAAGACCGCGGTGGTTACCGGGGGTTCCCGGGGTGTCGGCCGGGCAACGGCCCTCCTGTTGGCCCAGGCGGGGGCATCGGTGGGAATCGGGTATCGGAACCGGGAGGACCAGGCTGCGGAAACCGTGAGGGCGGTGAAGGCCTTCGGCGTTCATTCATGGGCGGAATCCGGAGATCTGGGGGACCCCGAGGACGCGGCGAAGTTGTTCGAGAGGGCCGACCGTGAGTTTGACGGCCTGGATTTTTTTGTAGGTAATGCGGGCATCTGGCCCCCGGAGGACATTCCCATATCGGAGATGACCGATCCTCGTTGGCGTCGGACCATGCAGGCGAATCTGGACTCGGTCTTTTTCACCACCCGAGAAGCGGCCAAGAGGGTGAGGGACGACGGGAGGATTGTCCTGGTGAGCTCCACAGCGGGCCAGCGGGGAGAGGCCTTCCATGTAGACTATGCTGCCAGCAAGGGGGCAATCATCTCCATGGTGAAGGGGCTTTGCGTTGAGCTCGGCCCCCGGGGCGTCACCGTGAACTGTGTCGCACCGGGATGGATCGACACGGAGATGGCCCAGTCGGCTATGGGGGAGGGTGGCAAAGAGGCTATCGCCGGCACCATCCCGATTGGGAGGGTGCCCCCGGCGGAAGATATAGCGGGGCCCATCGTATTCCTCTGCTCCTATCTTGCCAGGCACATCACTGGTGAGATCCTCAATGTCAACGGGGGCGCGGTCCTGGTGGGCTGATGGATACGAAGCCAGAGACGCCCGGATACGTTCGTTGGGTCACCTCGACCCTGGAGGGAGAGGGGTACGACACCTGGGCGGTGGGTGGTGCGATCAGGAATGCCTTGCTGGGCCTGCCCCCTGGGGACTGGGACCTCGCAACCCGGGCCCCTCCCAAAGTGGTGCAGCGACTCTTCAAGCGGACCGTCCCCATCGGCATCGACCACGGAACGGTGGGGGTCCTGACCCGTGAGGGCATCCTCCTGGAGGTCACGACCTTCCGCCGTGACATCGAGACCACCGGTCGACACGCCGTGGTGGAATTCGCCGATACGCTGAAGGAGGATCTGGCCCGTCGCGATTTCACGGTAAATGCTATCGCGTGGCATGCTCTTCGTGAGGAGTACCAGGACCCTTTCCAGGGACGAAAGGACCTGGAGGCAGGCCTCCTCCGAACCGTGGGACGCCCCACGGAGCGATTTTCCGAAGACTATCTGAGGATTCTCCGAGCCCTACGCTTCTCGGGGAAGTTCGGGTTCAGAATCGATGAGGCGACCTGGGAGGCTCTCCGTGAGGGTGTTTCCCAGCTCGGAGTTCTTTCCCCTGAGCGGATCAGAGAAGAGCTCATGAAGGTCCTGACCCAGGACCCCCAGCCCTCGGCCAGCCTCTCTCTCTACGCCGACTCCGGAGCTTTGGATGTCCTCTATCCCGAACTCTCGGCCATCCTGGACGCATCGAGGCCAGGGGCCGAGGAGGGGATTTGGGCCCATGCCCTCTCTCTGGTGGATTCCCTCTCGCCCCGTCGGCCGGTTCTCAGATTGGCCGGCCTTCTCCACGGCATCGGGATCCCGGAAGGTGCCGAAGAGCCAGGGAAAAGCCCGGAAGAGCGTACTGCGGAGCGGGCGGCGGCCCTTTTGATTCGAGGACGTTTTTCGAATGTCGAGATCCGGGAGGTGACGGCTTTTCTCCGGGTCGGGCTCGAGCCACCCCTTCACCTCGAGGGGCACTCCGGAATTCGGCGCTGGTTCTTCCAGGCCGGACGCCAACGGTTCAGGGACTTTGCGAGAGTATGGGCAGCCAAGGCCCGCACCGATCAGGGGCGGATGGGGAGGGATCCGGGCCCGGTTACCGAGCTCATTCGGAGGATGAGAGGGGAATTGGCCCAAGATCCCCCCCTCGCTCTGGAAGAGCTGGCGATCAACGGCCGGGATCTCATCGCCAGGGGGTTGAAACCCGGCCCCCACTTCAGCGACATCCTGGACCGTCTTATGGAGCGGGTCCTGGATGATCCGGACATCAATACACGGGAACGGCTGTTGTCCCTCCTCGAATCCGAAGATCCGGCACCTGAGGCCATCGAATGAGCCCTTCCCCCGGAGAAGACCTTGGGCTTTTCCCCGATTCGACCCCTCCGGAGGAGGACGGGGCCCGGGGAGGACCCGACCAGGGTTCAGAAGGGGTGAGGCTGGATACCCCCCTCGCCTCCAGGATGCGGCCCAACTCCCTTGATGAGTTCATGGGCCAGAAGCACCTCCTGGGGCCTGGACGGGTGTTGACGGCCATGTTTGAACAGGGGGAGATCGGGAGTCTGATTTTCTGGGGGCCCCCGGGGTCGGGAAAGACCACCCTCGCCCGCCTCCTCGCCCAGGGGACGGATGCCCGGTTCGAGTCTTTTTCCGCCGTCACGGAGGGCGTGGCCCGGGTCCGGGAGATCATCGGCGAGGCGAAGGAAAGACAAAAGGCAACAGGTCGAAGAACGATCCTGTTTTGCGACGAGATCCATCGCTTCAACAAGGCCCAGCAAGACGCTTTCCTCCCCCACGTCGAGGACGGCACCATCATCCTCATGGGTGCTACCACCGAAAACCCGTCCTTCGAGATCGTTCGCCCTCTCCTCTCCCGGGCGCCGGTCTTTGTCCTGGAAGCCCTGGGGGAGGAAGAAGTCGTCGCCATACTTCGTTTGGCCCTGGATGACCGGGACAGGGGCCTCGGGGGCATGGAGTTGGCATGGGAGGAGGAGGTTCTCCTGCTCATGGCCCGGGAATCGGACGGCGATGCCCGGAGGGCCCTGGGGGTTTTGGAAGGGGCAGGGAAACTGGCGGGGCCTGGAGGGATCATCACGCCGGAGCTGGTGAAGGAGTCGGCCCAACTCCGATTTGCCGTCTATGATAAATCCGGGGAGGAGCACTATAACCTCACTTCCGCCCTTCATAAGGCGATCCGAGGAAGCGACCCGGATGGGGCACTGTACTGGTTGGCCAGGATGTTGGAGGGAGGGGAGGACCCCCTGTTCCTGGCCCGGCGGTTGATTCGTATGGCCAGCGAGGACATCGGCCTCTCCGATCCCCAAGCCCTGACAGTGGCTGTCGCCGCACGGGACGCATACCATTTCCTCGGCCGACCCGAGGGAGAATTGGCTCTGGCCGAGGCTGCGGTCTATCTGGCCACGGCAGCAAAGTCGAACCGCCTCTATCGGGCCTGGAAGGAGGCCTCCCGGGTCGCCCGGGAGACCGGCGGTTCTCCTGTCCCCCTACATATCCGGAATGCCCCCACCGGTCTCATGAAAGATCTGGGGTACGGTGCAGGCTATCGGTATGACCCTGATGAACCCGACGGGGTGGCCGCTCAAAGCTATCTTCCGGAGGACCTTGAGGATCGAACCTTCTATCAGCCCAGTCGGTTCGGACACGAAGCCCAGATCCAGAAACGGCTGGACTGGTGGGCACAGAGGCGGAATTCGGGAGGGAGCGAATCCTCGGGTAAGGAGCAGGAGGGTGAGGTAGGATCAGAGAAGGGACGCTCCGGGTAAGCACCTGTGGGGTGAGGTATTAGAAGTTGTCCAGAGTTCCACGATTCAACGAGAACAGAGGTCAGCACATTCCCACTCAACTGATTGAGAATCGAAAGCCCATCGATCGGGCCGTCCTCGTTGGAGCTCCTCGCAAGGATCTGGGAGAACGGGCCCGGGAGGAGCATCTGGAGGAGCTGGCCAGGCTCACGAACACGGCCGGCGGGGAGGTGGCGGCGGTTCTGAGCCAGCGGATCGACAGACCCCATCCCCGGTTCTACATCGGAGAGGGAAAGGCCCACGAACTCAAGGATCTCCTGGAGGATTCAGGGGGAAATCTCGTCATCTTCGACGAAGAGCTCTCTCCTGCCCAGGGCAAAAATCTCGAGGACCTTCTTGCAGTCAGGGTATTGGATCGCTCGGAACTGATCCTGGATATCTTCGCAACCCGGGCCCGGAGTCGAGAATCGAAATTGCAGGTCGAGCTCGCTCAGTTGGAGTACTTGCTCCCGAGGCTCAAACGGATGTGGAGCCACCTATCCCGAATTCGGGGGGGCATCGGCCTGAGGGGGCCCGGCGAGACCCAACTGGAGACGGACCGTCGGCTGATCGGTACCAGGATTGCCGATCTGAAGGTGAAGCTTAGAGACGTATCCAAAGCTCGAGCGATCCAGAGAAAGGCCCGTGAGGGAGAGTTCCGGGCGGCTCTGGTCGGGTACACCAACGCAGGGAAGTCGTCTCTTTTGCGTGCCCTTTCGGGGGCGGATCTTTTTGTAGAGGACCGACTCTTCGCCACCCTTGATTCGGCGACCCGGACTGTGGATCTGGGGTCCGGGCACCAGGCTTTGCTGACCGATACCGTGGGTTTCATCCGAAAGCTTCCCCATCACCTCATTGCCTCCTTCCGATCCACCCTGGAGGAGGCTCGGGAAGCGGACCTCCTCCTTCACGTGGTCGACGCCTCCGATCCGGACTGGGAAGACCACAGGGAGGTCGTCCATGAGGTTCTCGCTGAACTCGATCTGTCCGAGCGGCCCCAACTCATGGTGTTCAACAAAACCGACCGTCTCACCCACGGTGAAGAAGAGGGGATCAAGAACCGGGTCCGGGGAGTTGAAAAGATACCCGCAGTGTTCGTCTCGGCCCACCGGGACGAAACCCTGGTGAAACTCCTCGATGCCATGAAGGCCCGTCTCCGCGGCAGGTTGAATCGCCTCCTCCTCTCGGTCCCCGCCGGGGACGGGGAGGCCATGGCCTCCCTCTACAGGGAGGGAGAGGTGGTCAGTCAGGAATCCAAGGGGTCCCAGGTGGAGGTGGACGTCCGGATCCCGGACTCCCTCAAGGGCCAACTCGAGCGACGGCCGGGGATCCGGGTCCTGAAGGAGTCCTGAAACCCATGTCCGAACGTCTTCTGATCATTGGTCCAGGCCGGGTCGGCCTGTCCCTGGGGTACGCATTGTGGAAGGCCGATGCTCTGGACGGTATCGCGTACTGCGGCCGAAATCCCGATCCACCGCCTCACCCTCTCTTCATCGAAGGGAAGGCACGGTATGTGTTTGGGTTGGAGAGACCCGAGCCCGGCACCACTGCAGTCCTCCTGGCGGTTCCCGATCAGGTGCTGCCGGAGATCTCCCTGGCCCTGGCCGCCCTGGGAGAAGCGCCTCCGGGCTGCGTCGCCTTTCATCTTTCTGGAGCCCTCGGCGCCGACCCTCTGGCCCCTCTTTTGGAAGCCGGGTACGGAATCGGCACGTTGCACCCCCTCCAGGCTTTGGCCGACCCCGTCATCGGCGCCGACCAATTGAGGGGCGTCTACTTCGCCGTCTCCGGGGAGCCGGCAGCCCTCTCTGCGGCCCGTAGGATCATCTCTCCCCTTGGTGGTTCGGCCATAATGGTTCCCGTCGCCCGAAGGCCTCTTTACCACGCGGCGGCCGTCTTCGCTTCGAACTACCTGGCAGGGCTCATCGGAGCCGCAGGGCGGCTCATGGCTCAGGCCGGTGTGCCTGAAGACGAGGCCCTCCAGGCCATCTTGCCCCTGGCCCGGGGTAGTTTGGAGAACCTTGGGCGCCTCGCTCCAGCCCAGGCCCTCACAGGGCCTGTTTCCAGAGGGGATGTGGAGACGGTCCGACTTCATCTCCGGACACTGGAGCCCAGGGAGCGAGCCCTGTATGCTTCTATGGGCTTGGAGATTCTGGAGTTGGCGGAGGAGGGGGGGCTCGACGAGATGTCTGCTGAGGAAATCAGAGAGATTTTCAAGAGGGAATTATGAGACTCTACGTCAATATCGATCATATCGCCACCGTCCGACAGGCGAGGAAAACTGATGAGCCGGATCCTGTCAGGGGTGCCGTTCTGGCTGAACTCGGAGGGGCTCACGGCATCACCGTCCACCTGAGGGAGGATCGGAGGCACATCCAGGATCGGGATGTCAGACTCCTGATGGAGACCGCCCGAACCGGCATCAACCTGGAACTGGCGGCCAGCTCTGAAATCCTGGAATTGGCCTGCGACCTCAAACCCCTTCAGGCGACCCTCGTCCCTGAAAAGAGGGAAGAGGTGACCACCGAGGGGGGGCTGGACCTCAGTCAGCCGGGGAAGTTGGAGGAACTCAAAGAAGCCTTGGACCGGCTGAAGGCGGCAGGGGTCCGGACCTCCCTTTTCATCGATCCGGACCTTTCGGCCCTTCACGCCTCAGCTGAGTTGGGGGTGGAAGCTGTTGAGCTTCACACTGGGGAGTACGCCAACGCCGCGGGGGATGAGAGGGGGAGAGAGTTGGTTCGCCTCGCCACCGCGACTCAGGAGGGTTGTAGTCTTGGCTTGGCTGTCCATGCGGGGCACGGGCTCACATACGAGAACGTGACCCCCGTTGCAGCTATTCCGGGCATCGAGGAGTTGAACATCGGCCACAGCATCATCTCTCGCTCCGTGTTGGTAGGTCTCGAAAGAGCTGTCAAAGAGATGCTGGACCTCCTTCGCCAGGCCCCGATAATGGTGGAGGAGCCCGGGGTATGGGCTTCCCCCATTGGTTTTTGACCAGGTGACAATGTGTTAAAAGACTGGCGGGTCTATTTCGGGTTCGGGGTCACCGGGGTCCTCCTGTGGTGGGTCCTGAAGGATGTGCAGGCGGTGGATCTATGGACGGCGTTGCGAGAGGCCGATTTCTGGCTTCTGGGGCTGGCCGTGGCCATCGGGTACCTGAACTACCTCTTTCGCTCCATCCGGTGGGGGGTTCTCCTCGATCCTATCTGTCCGGATACCTCCCTGTATTCCCGTTTTGCCGCCATGAACATCGGGTTCATGGCCACGAACCTCATCCCCCTTCGGGTCGGGGAGTTCGTTCGCCCCTATGCCCTTTCCCGAATGGCGCCCGTCTCGGTCAGTGGGGCCCTGGGTTCTCTGGTGGTAGAGCGGTTCCTGGATAGCTTTGCCATTGCCGCACTTCTTTTCGTGGCTATGGCGGCTCCAGGATTTCCCCAGGACCCGGTGGTCTGGGGCGTATCTCTGACTGTCTTGATCCGGTGGTTCATGGTGGGCTTGGGAGTCCTTCTCCTCCTAATGGTTCTCCTCCTCATCTTCCCCCGGCCTTTGGTCGCTGCTGTGGAGGGTATGGCTCGCTTTCTCCCCCAGAAACTGGGCACTTTGGTCGTAGAGGTCATGGAGGCCTTTCTGGAGGGCCTGAGGGCCCTTCAAAGCCCTCTGCTTCTCTTCAAAGCTGTTGCATGGAGCCTGTGGATCTGGGTCTTTCAAAGCTTGTCTTTCTGGGTGGCCTTCCTGGCTTTCGGAATCGACGTAGGCTTCGACGTGGCTCTTTTTGTGAACGGAACGGTGGCGTTGGCCGTGGCCGCCCCTGCGGGCCCTGGATTCGTGGGTACGTTTCAGGCGGGGATCACCGGGGGGCTGGCGGTCTACGGCGCTGGTGGAGCTTCCGCCGTGGCCCTTTCCCTGGCTTTTCACCTCGGGGGGTTCATTCCCGTCACCCTGGTCGGGCTCTATTTCGCCGGGAAGCTCGGACTCTCAGTGAGTGATGTGGGGGCCAAGGGGACCAGACTCGATGACACGGATCCTTGAGGTGGGGAGCCCCATGCTGACCCTCCCTGCTCCAGCCAAGATCAACCTCTTTCTTCGGGTTCTCGCTCAGGAAAATTCCGGGTTCCACCAACTGGAAACCCTCTTCGCCTCTCTGGAATTCGGTGACACCCTGACCCTCTCTCCGGATGTGCAAGGGGTGAGGCTTCACGTAGAGGGGCCGCCCCTGTGTTCCATAGAGGAAAACTTGGCCTATCGGGCGGCCACCGCCTTCTTCCAAGAGACAGGATTGAGTTCGGGAATTCGGATCCGCTTGGAGAAACGGGTTCCTCCGGGTGCCGGCTTGGGGGGCGGCTCCTCGGATGCGGCAACAACCCTTCTGGGACTCGATGCCCTTTTCCCGGGGGAGGCAGATCGGGAGACGCTTCTGGCAATTGCCGGAACCCTCGGGTCCGATGACCCATTCTTTTTGGTCGACTCCCCCTTCACCCTCGCCTGGGGCCGGGGAGAGCGATTATTCCCGGTGGATCCCCTCGCCAGTGCTCCGGTCCTTCTGGCCTTGCCACCCGTGGGGGTGCCGACACCCTGGGCGTACCAAACGCTGGCAGAGGCCCGGTCCAGGGAGCCGGTTCTGAGAGGCCCCCGGGTACTGGACCCGGATCTCCTTGCCGACTGGGAAGGAGTGAGTTCACTGGCGGAGAACGATTTCCAGGAGATCGTGTTCCGGGAACATCCCCTCCTTCAGCGTATACATGCGGAACTGGAGGGGAAGGGTCCGAGGTTCTCCCTCCTCTCCGGGAGTGGTTCCGCCCTTTTTGCTGTTTTCGTCGACGAAACCACGGCCAGAAGGGCAGGGGAGGAGCTGTCGGTGAAATTCCCAGATACTCGATTCGTTCTGACCAGGACCCTTTTCAAATCATCTGGGCCCGCTTAAACCTTGGTGCTGGACTTCCGGGTACCCCTGGGGGTTGAATCGCAGGTGGGTGATTAGATACGATTCCCTCTCGGAAGATCCTTCTTTGGCCCGTCGTCTAATGGCAGGACACCGGTCTTTGGAACCGGCGGTGGTGGTTCGAATCCACCCGGGCCAACTTTTTTCTATCACTCTTCCGGCCCGACTGATCAGCCGGGCAGCCGGGCGGCCCGGTCGGGCGACCCCTCTTTTTCGCCGGATTTTCCTTTTCGCCGCCCTCTCCCTTCTTTGGGTACCCCCTCGCCGCCGTCCCCCAACAACCTCCAGATGCACGTGTCCAGGAAGCGGACTCCATCGCTCTTCTTAAACGAGTCATGGAAGCCCCAAAAGGGTTCTGGAGGACGCAGGCAGTGCCATTCCTGGTGACTGGTGGATTCTCGGGCAACGGATCAGGTATCTGGGGGATGTGGGAAGGTGGCAGGAGGCCCTGCCGGATCTGGATGAGGGTCGTTACCGGCTCCGTCTTGAGCTTCGGTTGCCTTTCCGGAGCTCGGTGGTCTCAAACCGGCGAATTACCATTTCCCGA
>RCNC010002962.1_pt1 | contig 11170 bp, 9 predicted proteins | sample 2041301 | NCBI WGS metagenome assembly RCNC01 (sample SAMN09708231, study PRJNA481090) | Marine sediment metagenome, whole genome shotgun sequencing project. | biome: marine sediment; feature: ocean; material: sediment; isolation source: Sewage treatment plant 13A marine sediment (STP13A) ... | reverse complement strand
TCAGGCTCCAGACCGGCGCGGAATTCATCGCGGTTGCTGATGCCGTCATGATCGAGATCACCGTCGGCGTTATCGACCCGGGAATCCAGGCCGAAGCGGGCTTCCCAGTCGTCGGGCATGCCGTCGTCGTCATTGTCTGTCACCGGTGGAATGTAATGGACTTCATTGGAATCGGCACTTTCTGTGCTGCCCTTGTAGGCCCGGACCACGATGTAGTATTCGGTCTGGACGTCGAGATGGATGAGGGTGCCGGTAACCCCGGCACCCTCCCAGTCGGGCTGGCTGTAATTGTAGGCCTGGCCGCTTTTTCTGGCGAACAACCGGTAACCGTCGGTGGCCGGACCGCTGGGGGCCCAGCGGAGCGTCACACTGGCTGCCATAACAGCGGTGGATGTCGATAAGATGCAGAGGAAAGCAAGAATGGCACTGGTGTGGGCAATTCGATATAGAGCTGGCTTTACATTCATGACCGAGGACGTTCTCCTGTTTCAGATTCAGTACCAATCAGAACCTGTACCGGTTCAGCAGCTGCGATGCTCTTGACGGCAATTGATTTGCCAGGCCACAAATTAACTACGCCATTTGCCTTTAAGTATTATGAATTTATGATAAAATATAATTTATTGTCGATGTTGCCAGGCTTGTGATGCTGGTGAAAATAAGAGGGAACGAGTAAAATCTGGTAGCTTCGCAGGGTGAAAACCGTAATCGGGTGATAGAGGCAAGTGGGGGTGCGGCGGGATGTTACCGGATCATGCAGCGCCTGACAAAGGGTTCGGCCAAGGATTTCAAGCGTTGCATCAATTCCGGTAAGAGGGTCGGGTCCCGCCGTTGGTTGAATTCAGGGTCGAGGCAAACGGCACGTCGGTTGAACGGCTGGAGTACATAACAGTCGGCGCCCTCGATCGTTTTGGCGATGGATTCAACCGTGGTTTCGTTCACAAATGGCGCGGCACAGGTGGTACGAAATTCATAGGCGGGAGCGGCTTCCATGATGGTCCGGATGCTTGTTGTCAGCCGTTCATGGATATTGGGGTCTCGGCTGAAAGGATGGTAGTCCTTTAAAGGCGCCTTGATGTCCATGGCGATAAAATCCACCAGGTGCTGCGTAATAAGCTGACGGAGCACCCCGGGCCGACTGCCGTTGGTATCCAGCTTCACCGGATATCCCAGCGCTTTGACGGCCCGGCAAAGATCAACGATACCCTTTTCCAGCGTGGGTTCTCCACCGGTGATGGCCACGCCTTCCAGCAGGCCCCGGCGGGATTTTAAAAAAGCTATGATCTCTGTCAATTCAAACCGCGCCGGGTATTCGCCCCGGGCGAGGTCTGCGTTGTGGCAATAGGGGCATATGAAATTACAGCCGGTGGTGAAAAGGACGCAGCTGATCTTGCCGGGAAAGTCGATAAAGGAGTTTTTCTGGAGGCCGGCCAGGATCATGCGTTGCTACACCGACCCCATTTGCCGCAGAGCATCATCGGTGCTCACTGGATCTATCGCTTCGATCGGGTCCTTCACCGGCGGGTTGCACCGGACATTTTCCTTCATGGCGACTGCGGCCGCTACACCCGGCTCCTCGAGTGGGATTTTAAATGGCCGTCGGCGGTAGTATTCCGCCTGTTTTCCGTCGTTCCATTGCTTGACCGGCCGCAGGTAACCCACCACCCGGGAGTAAACTTCCGTTTCACGATTGCAGTGTGAGCAGCGGGTTTGTTCACCATTGAGGTAGCCATGTGACGGACAGATCGAAAAGGTCGGGGTCAGGGTGAAGTAGGGCAGATGGTAATTATCCGACACCTTACGAATCAGCGACTTTACCGTCTCGATGTCAGTGACCTGCTCCCCTAAAAACAGGTGCAGTACGGTACCGCCGGTGTATTTGACCTGCAAGTTGTCCTGAAGCATCAGCGTCTCAAAGATATCGTCGGTGTGATTCACCGGCAGTTGCGTGGAGTTGGTGTAATAGGGTACGGCTCCTTTTTGAACGTCTTCCTCGTTGGCGCATAGGATATTCGAAAAGCGTTTTTTGTCGATCATGGCCAGGCGGTATGAGGTGCCTTCGGCCGGCGTGGCTTCCAGATTGAAAATATCTCCGGTGCTGTCCTGGATCTCTGTGATCATGGCCCGCAGTCCGTCCATCACTTTTACGGCAAAGGCCTGGCCGCTGGCGGTGGTGATGTCCGTTCCCAGAAAGTTCAGACAGGCTTCGTTCATGCCCACGATACCGATGGTGGAAAAATGGTTTTTCCAGTAAAGGCCGGAGCGGTTCTTGATGGATCTCAAGTAGAACTTTGAATAAGGGTAGAGATTCTTGTCGGTAAACTGTTCCAGCACTTTGCGTTTGATGGTCAGGCTTTCAATGGCCAGATCCACCTTGGCCTGGAGACTGTCGAAAAATTCGGTTTCATCCTTGGCCTCATGGCCGATCCGCGGGAGGTTGATGGTCACTACGCCGATGGAGCCGGTCAAGGGGTTGGCGCCGAAAAGACCACCGCCGCGCTTGAGCAGTTCGCGGTTGTCCAGCCTCAGTCGGCAGCACATGGAGCGGGCGTCTTCCGGAGACATGTCCGAATTGACGAAGTTGGAAAAGTAGGGGATGCCGTATTTGCCGGTCATCTGCCAAACGGTTTCCAGGTTGGGGTTGTCCCAGTCGAAATCCTTGGTAATGTTATAGGTGGGGATGGGGAAGGTGAAGACGCGACCCTTGGCGTCGCCCTCGATCATCACTTCGGCAAAAGCCCGGTTAAAGGTGTCCATCTCCGACTGGAACTCGCCGTAGGTGGCCTTTTTATCCTTGCCGCCAATGATCACCGGATGGTCCTTCAAGGTGCCCGGCACACAAAGATCCATGGTGATATTGGTGAAGGGCGTCTGGAATCCAACTCGGGTGGGAATGTTGATGTTGAAGACGAACTCCTGGAGTGCCTGCTTGACTCCGGCATAGCCCAGCTTATCATAACGGATGAAGGGTGCCAGCAGGGTGTCGAAGTTGGACAGGGCCTGGGCGCCGGCCGCCTCCCCCTGGAGGGTGTAGAAAAAGTTGACGATCTGGCCGAGCGCTGAGCGCAGATGCTTGGGCGGTCCGCTTTCGACCTTGCCCTCGACGCCCTTGAACCCGTTGCGCAGGAGGTCGGTCAGATCCCAGCCAACGCAGTAGACCGACAGCAGGCTCAGGTCGTGGATATGAAGGTCCCCGTCGGCATGGGCCCGGCGTATTTCCGGTGGATAGATTTTGTTGAGCCAGTATTCCGCGGTAACGTCAGAGGAGATATAGTTGTTGAGCCCCTGGAGGGAGTAGCACATGTTGCTGTTCTCTTTGATCTTCCAGTCCAGTTTGCGGATATAGTGCTCCACCAGGTCCACCTGGGCTTCGGTGGCAATGCGCCGGATCTGGGCATGCTGCTCCCGGTAGATGATGTAGGCCTTGGCCGTTTTATAATAAGGGGAGTCCAGCAATACCCGCTCCACGATATCCTGAATCTCCTCCACCTCGGGGGTGGACCCCATGCGAAGTTCATGGGCCAGGGTCAGGACCCGCAGGGTCATTTTCTTGGCGTCCCGTTCCCCGAATTCTCCCGAGGCGTGACCGGCCTTTGCGATGGCCGCTGTGATCTTGGATGGGGCAAACTCGACAATTCGGCCGTCACGTTTTTTGATCTGCTCAATCATGGGCATCTCCTCGGGTGCAACATGCGCTTTTGGTGGTTTGAAACGACGAAAAAAGCCGCAGGCAGCCTTTTTTCAGGGCGTACAACACATCAGACAATTTCGGATATGTTGTAATTCCAGCCCCATGGACGACGAGGCGGTAAAGGGGTTCATACAACAAGATGTTGTTGTATGTCAAGGCGCTTTTTCCATATCTTGTGGTTGTGGCTGGTTTGCGCAGGTGCGGCCAACTCGTTGTGTTTGCTTATAAAACCAACCCGTGCGAAATCGCTTGGTATAGCCGTTCAGCGAAAAAGGGGAAGTTTTTCCTGAACGCCTGCTATGGGTATATGTTGTGCTAAAAGCTGCTTGACATACAATATGTTGTGTGAGAAATGTATTTGTACGCTGGCGCGGCAGGGTTGCGGCATTGACTGTTTCCATCGTGTAAACCCTGTATGGTAGGTCCCCTTTTCCCCCGCGTGTCGTGCCGGCATTAAGTCCGATTCAGTCAGGATTACCACACCAGAGAAACACCGACACCGTCACTGGTAGGTGCTTGGGGTTTCTTTTTCCCGTAGAATCCGGAGTCGGATGCTAACCGCCTTAAACCCGAAGGTTTGCAAGCGGAACCGTGGTTCTGGATCCGGGTAGTAGGTCCGTAAACCGCTTACCCTATTTTGGAGTTGTGACACCCTATGGCACATAAAGAGAAAATTCTCATCGTGGACGATGGAAACGTGGACCTGAACACCCATGTCTGGGATGACCAGGTTTTCTGCAAGAGTCTCATTGGCGCCAATGCCGTCAACAAGAGTCAGGCCAAAGAGATCGCCCAATTCATTCGATCCACCATCGACCGCATGGACCTTCGGCACATTTCTTCTCCAATGGTGGATGAGATGGTCAAGGCCAAACTGGCCGAATACGGGCTGAATGCCCAAGGGCCGGTGAGGTTGACCCGGGACATGTTCATCAGAAACGGCATCGATCTTTCTTCCAACGCCAAAACCGTACTTGATCGGCGCTATCTGAAGAAAGATACGGATGGCAGGATCCAGGAGACGCCGGCCCAGATGTTTCACCGGGTGTCCCGGCACATCGCCCAGGCGGAGAAAAAATACGACGAGAACGCCGACATCCAGAAAATCACCGAGCAGTTCTATACCCTGATGACGGATTTCAAGTTCCTGCCCAACTCGCCCACCCTGATGAATGCCGGCAGGCGCTTGGGGCAACTGGCGGCTTGTTTTGTGCTGCCCATCGAAGACAGCATGGAGGGCATTTTCGACTCGCTGAAAAATGCGGCCGTTATTCATAAATCAGGCGGCGGCACCGGCTTCTCTTTTTCGCGACTGCGGCCCAAGAACTCCATGGTGGGCACCACCGGCGGCATCGCCTCCGGCCCCATTTCCTTCATGAAGATCTTCAACACCGCCACCGAACAGGTCAAGCAGGGGGGTACCCGCCGTGGCGCCAACATGGCTATCCTGCGGGTGGATCACCCGGATATTATCGAGTTTATCCACTGCAAGTCCACCAATACCGAGTTGAACAATTTCAACATCTCCGTGGGCATTACCGAAGCCTTCATGGAGGCGGTCAAAGCCGATGACATTTACGATCTGGTGGATCCTCGGGATCGCCAGACGATGGGGGCGCTCAATGCCCGGGAGGTCTATTCCGAGCTGATCGAACAAGCATGGAAAAACGGGGATCCGGGGATCGTTTTTCTCGACCGCATCAACCGGGACAACCCCACGCCGGCGTTGGGCGAGATCGAGAGCACCAACCCTTGCGGTGAACAGCCCTTGCTGCCCATGGAAGCCTGTAACTTAGGATCCATCAATCTTTCCAAGTTCGTGATCGACGCTCAGGGTGATGCAAGAATCGATTTTGATGCCTTGAAAGAGACCGTGTGGACATCGGTACGCTTTCTGGATAACACCATCGACATGTCCCGCTATCCCTTGCCGGCCATCGACACGATGGTGAAGGGTAATCGCAAGATCGGTCTGGGACTTATGGGTTTTGCCGATCTGTTGTTCCAGCTGGCCATTCCCTACAACAGCGAGAAGGCCCTGACCGTGGCCGAGGAAATCATGGGTTTTATCCAGACCGAATCGCATCAGGCGTCTCTTGCCCTGGCCCAGCAGCGAGGGGTGTTTCCCAATTATGAGCAGAGCCGTTACAGTGGTGACAGCCTGTTGGCCTATCGCAACGCCACCACAACCACCATCGCCCCTACCGGAACCCTGAGCATCATCAGCAACTGCTCGTCAGGCATCGAGCCGCTCTTTGCATTGAGTTTTGTGCGGACGGTCATGGACAACGACAAGCTCACGGAGGTCAACCCCCACTTCGAGGCTGCGGCCAGACGGCAGGGATTTTATTCCGAAGCGCTCATGGAGGCCATTGCCGGTGCCGGAACCATCGCCCACATGGACGATATCCCGGATGCGGTGAGGCAGGTGTTTGTGACTGCCCACGACATCTCGCCGGAATGGCACCTGCGCATGCAGGCGGCCTTTCAAAAACACACGGACAACGCCGTGTCCAAGACGGTCAACCTGGCCCGGGACGCCACGGTGGCGGATGTGCAGAAGATTTACGACCTGGCCTGGAAGCTGGGCTGCAAGGGTGTTACCATCTACCGGGACGGTAGCAAGGAAAATCAGGTGCTCTCCTTTTCATCGGATAAAAAGGAGGAGGACGCCTTCATGACCGCCGTCCGCAAGCGGCCCGATACCCTGGATGGCTTTACCACCCGTGTGAAGACCGGACTGGGGCAGCTCTACGTGACGGTGACCGAATACCACGGCCAACCCTTCGAGGTCTTTGCCACTATCGGTAAATCAGGCCGATCCACAACCGCCAAGACCGAGGCCATTGGACGGCTGGTCTCCCTGGCCTTTCGGTCCGGCGTAACCGTTGACAAGGTGGTGGACCAGCTCAAGGGGATCGGCGGCGAGCACCCCGTTTTTCAAAATGGGGGACTGGTGCTTTCCATTCCCGATGCGATTGCCCGGGTGTTGGAACAACGTTTTCTTAAAGACGAGAAAATGAAAAGGAAGGGAGGCAGCCTGATGGGCGAGGTCTGCCCGGAGTGCAGCCAGACCATCAGCTTCGAAGAGGGGTGTATGACCTGTCACTTCTGCGGGTTCACCAAGTGCGGCTAAGCGGCGTACGTCCATGTCAGGGAACGAGAATGCAGAAGGTTAACGTTCAAAGGTCAATTCAAGGATAGCCACGCATTTTATTAAAATGATAGCACGCCTTCATTTGACATTTACGCGCATCGATCAAGTGGAATAGGACAGGCTTACTATTGTTTTTTCTTTACCCTGCCCATCATCCGGTTGTGGGGCATGCGCGTCTCCGGGGTCACCCACAGGTAATCGGCCCAGGACAATTCAGCCTCATCGCCCACTTGGGCCAGGTAGATGGTCTTGAAAGGGGCTTGCGATCGGGCGAAGGCCCGGTCGGGAATGCCGAATTTACGGATGATGTGCCCGTTTCCCGCCAGCACCACCATTTTTCCCGATCCTAAGTTTTCAGCGACGGCCTCGGCCATGGAATCTTCCCAGGTACACTGGGCTTCGTAGAAAAAATCGAACATATCTTTGCCGCTGAACGCATGCAGATTGAAGATCTCTTCCAGATAGGCCCGGTGGTCAGCATTGGTCGTATCGATGATGTTTGGCAGATGCATTCGATCCGCCTCCGACAGGCTGGCGAGTCCCCCCACCCTTATTCTTGAAGGGATGTAAAAAGGCACATTCAGGGCGATGATCCGGAGTCCTTTTTCCTTTGCATATTCAAGGATATCGCGGTACAGATCAAAATCGAAGCGCCAGTTGGCGTACCAGTGGGTTTTTTCTATGAAAGTGGTCTGGTCAAGCTCACCGGCCGTCCACTGATCCAGCACCGGCTGGTAGGTGTGATCGAACATCTCCATGCCGATGGTCAAATGCGCGTTGGTTTGCGCAAGCCCTTTGATGATTTCCAACTGAATGGCGTGGTGGTGAGGGTTGGTATGGCTCTCTCCCACATAGACCACCCGGGCATCGGTCAGGTCGGCGATCAGTCGGTCCGGGGACACCACCGACAGCGTGGCTGTTTTCAAGACGGTATTTTCCATCAAGCGGGTCGGATTGTCTTTGATGGAGAGCGTTTTCGGAGTCACGGCACATCCACCGATTCCAAGCATCATCAGCGCGACAACCGTCGAAACCAGCCGTCGCTTGACCAGCTGTTTTTTCAGGTGCACTTGTTTTTTTTGGCCAAATAGGGTCATTTGTCTGCAAGATCCGGAGGTATGCGTGAAAGTGAAATATAAAAGCGAACTGCTTTTCCGTAAGGCCTTTATCCCGTGGTACGACACTGAGCTTGCCATGGTGCTGACCCTGGCTTTTGCCTTAGCGGTGCTGCTTTACAGCATCACCGGCGTTGCTGCCTCTCTGGATTCGCCCAGTTACCAGGGCTATATCTGGGTCCCCTGTCTCTTGGGGATCCTGTCACTGGTCATCACCATCTCCACACTCATTCGACTGATTAGAAGAGCTTCGCCCAGATCAATCTGAATCGCTGGTTGATATCGCGGTGTGGGTTTGGCCGCCTTATTTTCCCTTATCTACAAAAGCCCTGAAACTCATGGTTCGGTAGCTGTCAGTGCCGAAGAACTTCAGGATCTTCAGCATATCGTCAGGTGCAATGTATCCGGGCCGGTTGGCAATTGGCTCACCGGTCTCGGAAATGAACCACGTATCGGGCAATCCGCGGACTTTGTACTTTTCGGCAATGTCCTGCTCCTTGTCCGAGTTGACGCTGACGGGAACGAAGTTGCGGTTGACGTAGGCGATGACCGTGGGGTTTTGAAACGTCTCCTTTTCCATTTGAAGGCAGTAGCGGCACCAGTCTGCATTAAAGACCAGAAACACTTTCTTGTTTTCGGCCTCTCCCCGTTGCCTGCCCTCGGCATAGGAAAACCACTGGATGCCGGCGTCGTCGGTTTGAGTCCCGGATGCAATTACAGCCCCAGAAAATAGGGTTATCAATATGGTCAGGCTAATTGTAGCCAGGTTCCATCGTTTTTTCATAACATCACGTATCCTATGCGCTGATCAGATTCAAATTGTCGGTAACCAGCAGCAGGCCGAGGATCAGCAGCATCAGACCTGCGGTCAAGTTGATATACTTTATCGACCAGGATGCCTTTTTGATAAAGGATAGCAGTGAATCGATAAATACCGCAAGCACCAAAAACGGTAGTGCCAATCCGGCGGCATAAACGGAGAGCAGCCCGATGCCATCGACCACTGTCTCCTGGTTGCCCGCCACAATGAGGATGGATCCCAACAGTGGGCCGATGCATGGGCTCCATCCCGCCCCGAAGGCCATTCCGACGAAAAAAGTCCCCAGGAAATGGAGGGGTTTCTTCTGAACTTGAAGTCGCCGTTCGAACTGAAGGAACCTGAATCTCAGCAACCCGGTCATGTGAATGCCCAGCAGGATGATCAGAAGGCCTCCGATGATTCGTATCCAGTCGCGGTATTTGAAGATTGCTCCACCGATGAGTGAGGCAGAAGCACCCATAAGGATGAAAACCAATGAGAAACCGAGCACATAACTCAACGTTGCCCGTATGACCTGGGCGCGGACGCCGGTCGTCCGGGCGGCGGTTAATTCATCCAATGACAGTCCGGTGATGAAGGTAAAATAGGCTGGTATCAACGGCAGGATACACGGGGAAAAAAAAGATAGCAGGCCTGCGACCAGTGCTGCGGGATAGGAGATAGATTCAGTAAACATGCGTCCGGTCAATCCTCCGGCGTTGGTGGCAACATGATAGGGTGGCTGTCTTTCCTGGTGAGCCGCAGAACCCGTAACGGGTTACAATAAAAGCGCCCTGATCATCCAACAGACGTCAGCCGCTGGCGTCTGGAAAAAAAAAGGACCCATGCGCCGGCCGCCAGAATAAGCAGATTGCGTAGGGTGTTCACGGCGATATTCGACGGTGCATTGGCAGCCAGCGAAAAACAACCGCAGGCGATGTTCAATCCGCGATAGCCGTTATAAAGGATGAGTCCGGTAAAGACGATCATCATCAGAGTTACCAGCAGCGCCGCACCCTTTTCAAGCCGGCCGAAAACCAGTGCCAGACCGCATACCGCCTCGACCCAGGGGAAAAGTACGGCTGTTGCTGAAACCAGCGGAGGCGGAAGCAGCTGGTAGTTGGTCACAATTGCCGCAAAGGCCCCCGGATCGGCGATCTTACCGGCACAGGAGATCAGGAAAATTGCCCCCAGTGCGATCCGGACGACGATCGTGACGTTTTCAACAACGGCTGATGGAAGTGGTCTCACATTTTCACCCCGGGCTGCAATCATTCATACCGACTGAAGAATATAATCATGTGAGCTGAATTCGACAAGGCCGGTTATCGCTCAGGGGGCCGTTCACGGGTTCACGGTTGTAGGTTCGGGGTTCTGGGTTCAGCTTTGAGCTCTGAACCCTGAGCTTTTTCCCTGATCAGCTTATTGGCTCATCAGCTTATCAGCTATTCTGTTCTGGGTTCCAATGAACGCCCGCGCTTCAAGGCTGAGTTTGGCCGTTGGAAAAGTTTTTGATCATGGCCTCCCCGAGTTCCTTGGAACGGTTGGTGGCTGCTTCCACGGCATTGATGAGGGTGGTGCGAAGTCCGCCTTTTTCTAACGTGTGAAGACCGGCGATGGCCGTACCGCCCGGTGAGGTGACCGAATCTTTGAGTTGACCGGGATGAGCGTTGGTTTCAAGAAGCAGTTTGGCCGCGCCGAGGATGGTCTGGGAGGAAAGGAACAGGGCATCTTTCCGGGAAAGCCCAACTTTGACGCCTGCATCGGCCAGAGCATCGACAATCATGAAAATATAGGCCGGACCGGAGCCGCTGAGACCTGTGATGGCGTCCATCAGGTTGTTTTCCTTGAGGAAGATGGATTTGCCCACCGAATCGAAAATCGCCATGGCCAGTTTAACGTCCTCCTTGTCTGCATGGCCGCCGGCGGCGACCGCCGTTGCGCCTTCACGGACCGCCACAGCCACGTTGGGCATGACCCGGATCAGGCGAAGGTCTTTCTTTAGCAGGGACTCGATGGCCGCCAAAGGAACACCGGCGGCAATGGAGATGATCAGTTTGCTCATGTCCAGGTAGTCGGCGGTTTCCTTGAGCACACTGGCCATAATTTGGGGTTTGATGGCATAGATGACGATATCCGCTGACTTGACCACCTCGATATTGTCCGTGGTGGTGGTTACCTTATATTTTTCCCTTATGGGTTCCAACTGCCGCTCGCTGGCATCGGAACAGAGGATGTTCTCGGGCAGCGCCGCGCCGGATCGGATCAATCCGTCGATGAGGGCGTTGCCCATATTTCCGGTTCCGATCATACCGATCTTTTTGTTGGTCAACATGGATTCGATCTCCTTTTGGTTTCGCGTCATCGCAGATAGTTCACCTACGTTCTGCACCTTTATCGTGTCAAGG
>RCNC010002958.1_pt1 | contig 11175 bp, 9 predicted proteins | sample 2041301 | NCBI WGS metagenome assembly RCNC01 (sample SAMN09708231, study PRJNA481090) | Marine sediment metagenome, whole genome shotgun sequencing project. | biome: marine sediment; feature: ocean; material: sediment; isolation source: Sewage treatment plant 13A marine sediment (STP13A) ... | reverse complement strand
AGCTGAATCGAGCCGCCGACGAGATCAAGGAACGAACCGATGGCCGCGTCAGCTTCTGTTTCTATCCCGGCGGGACGATGGGTACCGATTCGGCGGTGCTTCGCAAGATCCGAATCGGACAGCTTCATGGTGGCGTCATTCTTGCCGGGGGTCTGGCCGACATCGAACCGGATTTGGAGATCTACAGCCTGCCGCTGCTCTTCCGCTCCAACGGGGAGGTGGACTATGTCCGCGAGCGGATGGACCAGATCCTGATCGACAGGTTGGCGACAAAAGGCCTTGTAGCGTTCGGATTCACGGAGACCGGGTTCACCTACCTGATGTCCGCCAAGCCTACGCGGACCTTCGACGATCTCAAAGGCCGCAAGGCCTGGATGATGCAAGACGACCCGGTCTCTCTCGCCATCGTCGAAGCGGCCGGGCTGTCACCGGTGCCGCTGCCCATCTCGGATGTCCTCACAGGCCTGCAGACGGGGCTCATCGACACTGTCGCGGTGCCACCCGTCGGCGCCATCGCGCTGCAGTGGTTCACCAAGGCCAAGTACCTGACCGACCTTCCGATCACGTATGTCTGCGGTACAACAGTCGTGAGTACGAAGGCATTCAACCGAATGAATGCCGGAGACCAAGAGATCGTCCGCGAGGTGTTGAGCCGGGCGAATAGGACCTTGGACGAGACAAGCCGCAGCGACAACGAGGAGGCCCGAGAGGCGCTCGCTGATCAGGGTGTGGAGTTCGTCGATCCGACGATGGAGACGCGGGCAAAGTGGGAGGAAATCGCCGCAACTGCAACTGAAAAGCTGGTTGCGCAACGGGACTACGATCCGGCGACAGTGGCGATGGTCGAACGTCTCGTGAAGGCCTACCGGGCTCAGCAGTCGGCTGACACGACCGGCGATTGAGAATGGAGCGGACTCAGCCGTCCGTCGTGAGCCGTCTGCTGAGAGCGACGGCGCTCGTCGAGGATTTTCTTTTGGTGCTGATCCTGGCTGCCATGGTGGTTCTCGCGGGCACCCAGATCTTCCTCCGCAACGTATTCGACGACGCCATTCTGTGGGCGGGCCCGATGCTTCGGGTCGGCGTGCTGTGGGTCGGTCTGATCGGCGCGATGGTGGCCACACGGAGCGACAAACAGATCTCGATCGATGCGGTGTCACGATTCCTGTCGCTGCGGTGGAAGGCTCGAGTACGGGTTCTCACCGATCTCTTCACAGCGATTGTTGCAGCGGTGGTCGCGTGGAGCGCGTTCCGCCTCGTGCTCGACGATCGGGCTGCCGGCACGACGGCGGTCGCCTTCGTGCCTCTGTGGGTCTGCGAGGCGATCTTGCCGGTGGCTTTCGGCGTCATTGCCATTCGGTATGCCCTCTTCGCGGTTTGGCATCTGAGGACGAGCATCGTCGGGGAGGATGAGTCGTGATCCTGGTTGGGATCGCACTGATTCTGCTCGCGATTCTCGGCGCGCCACTGTTCGCCATCATCGCGGCCGGTGCGCTGATCGGCTTCGCGGGCTCGGACATCGACCTCATGGTCGTGCCGATGGAGATTTTCAGGGTCTCCGAGATCCCGGTCTTGATCGCCATTCCGTTGTTCACCTTTGCGGGCTACCTGCTCGGTGAAAGCCAGGCCCCGCGGCGTCTGGTCAGAGTTACCAACGTTCTGCTGGGGTGGATGCCGGGCGGTCTCGCCGTGGTCGCACTCTTTGTCTGCGCCTTGTTCACCGCCTTTACCGGTGCGTCGGGGGTGACCATCATCGCCATGGGCGCCCTACTCTACCCGGCGATGGCCACGGCGGGATATGGTGAGAGGTTCAACCTCGGCCTGATCACCACCTCCGGCAGCCTCGGGTTGCTCTTCGCCCCCTCGCTGCCGTTGATCCTCTACGGCATCATTGCCCAACAGTCGGTGGACGATCTCTTTGTCGCCGGCATCCTGCCCGGCCTGCTGATGCTCCTGCTGCTCTCGATCTACTGCATACGCGAAGGGCGTTTGGTGCGCACCCGCGTTTCGCGGCAACGGTTCGACAGTCGCGAAGCATTGGTGGCGCTGCGCGAGTCAATCTGGGAGATCCCGCTCCCGGTCATCGTTTTAGGTGGGGTTTACAGCGGTTTCTTTGCGGTCTCCGAAGCGGCGGCCGTGACCGTCATCTATGTCTTCATCGTCGAGGTCATCATCTATCGGGACATCCCGCTCCGGCAGGTGCCGATCGTGATGCGGGATTCCATGGTTCTCGTCGGCGGGATCCTGATCATCCTTGGCGTTTCCCTCGCGTCGACGAACTACATGATCGACCAGCAGGTGCCCATGCGGCTCTTCGAGTGGGTCACAGCTCACATCTCGTCCAAGCTGAGCTTTCTGATCCTGCTCAATCTCTTCCTTCTCCTGCTCGGGATGATGCTCGACATCTTTTCGGCGCTGGTTATCGTGGTGCCTCTGATTCTGCCCATCGCAGCGGGTTATGGGATCGATCCGATCCACCTCGGAATGATCTTTCTCGCCAACATGCAGATCGGCTACTGCACACCGCCCGTCGGGATGAACCTCTTCATAGCCAGCTACCGTTTCGACAAACCAGTTGTCCTCCTCTACCGCGCCGCACTGCCGTTTTTGGCGATACTCCTGTTGGCCGTGTTGATCATCACCTACTGGCCATGGCTGTCTCTGGTCCTGGTTCGGTGAGAAATGCGGGTCAGAGACCTTCTTCGAGTCTTCGCAATAGCAATGTGCGTGGTACTGGCGGGTTGCGCCAGTCGCGTCCCTCCCACGGTCGAGAGCCCGCTTCGCCTCGTGCCGCTGGGGGCCTGGCCGGAGTTTGTGGATGATCTCGATCAGGAGCGGCTGGATGAGGCGATCGAGCATTCGCTATCCTACTTCGACGCCCTTCCCGAAGACACCGTGTTCACTTTTGGCCTTGAAGAACGCAGCGCCGGTGAGTTGGCGGTGGGTATCAGGCGATTTCAACAACTGGTGCGCGACGAACCTGATCCTCGGCGCCTCACCCGTGCGTTGAAGGAGGAGTTCATCCTGCTCCGCTCGGTGGGTCGCGACGGTCGCGGTGAGGTGCTCTACACCGGCTACTACGAACCGGTGGTCGAGGCGCGCCGCGATCCCGAGCCACCCTTTGAACACCCGGTGTACGGGATCCCGGATGACCTCGTGACGGTGGATGTCGAGGCCTTCGGACTCTCGAAGCCGCCGCGGACGGTTGTCGGCAGGGTTGAAGAACACGCGCTGGTTCCCTATGCCGACCGCAGGGAAATCGACTTCGGCAGTAGCCTGCGGGTGCCGGCGCCTGTGCTTGGCTACCTCTCCGATCCGGTCGACGTGTTTTTTCTCCAGGTTCAGGGTTCGGGAACACTGGTGTTTCCCGACGGCGCACAACTCCGTGCCGGCTACGCTGTGTCCAACGGGTGGGAGTATCGGTCGATCGGAAAGCTGCTGATCGACGATGGATTGGTGCCCCGAGAGGAGATGTCCATGCAGGCCATCAGGGCTTACCTCGCCGCGCACCCCGAGGACCTCGAAAGGGTGCTCGCATTCAACCCTTCCTATGTGTTTTTCCGACCGTTGAAAACCGTGGATGGGCCCCTGGGTTGTTATGGCGTACCGGTGACTGCGGGCCGCTCCATTGCAACTGACCGCCGGCTCTTCCCGGCGCCGGTGATCGCGTGGATCGAGGGCACCATGCCCGACCTTGATGGGAACCAACGGCAATTTTCCCGGTTCGCGGTCAACCAGGACACCGGCGGTTCGATACGTGGCCCGGGAAGGATCGATCTGTTCATTGGCGCGGGAGACCAGGCCGCCGAAATTGCGGGTCGGATGAACAACCCGGGGCGCTTTTACCTGTTGTTGCCGAGTTCGACCTGACGCCGAATGTGCGACAGCAAGCGATCCTCGCACTCATCGCCGAACGAGGTGAATCGGGCGCCCATCCCGTCGATCCCCTCACGCATGGGATTGGTTTGACGGACGATCTCGCCTGCACCCTCGACCAGTCCGCCGCCAGGAAGCCGGAAAAGGAAATCGAAGGCCTGTCCGGGGTCAAGCTGCTCAGATCCCTGCAGCAGTGCGCCGGAAACCGACACGTTGACGGTCTGGAAGATCGCGCGATCGGGTGTGCTTTGAATCTCGACTTCGGCGTGCATGAGGACCCGCATGAAGACTCTGGGAGCGATCTTGAGGAGATCCCCGATCGACTGCAACATCCTGGCGTCGCTCCAGTCGGTGCAGATCGCGCGGTTGGCGCCGAGGTCGACATGGGTCTGGGCGTCGTCGATGAGAGTGGAGTCTGCTAGAAGTAGGAGTCCGGCGTCGTGGCAGGCCGAACCTTCGTTGCGGATAGCTTCGACGAGATCGTCCAGCGGTACGGTGTCCATCGGGTAACGGACGATGACCAGCTCGAAGGCGGTACTGAGAACCAGATCGAGGAGGAAGGGCGACGGGTCGACCGAGTGAACGTTGAACTCGGCGCGCCGCAACATCGGTGCAACACGGTCGAGTCCGGCGTCCTTTGCACCCACCATCAACACGTGTTGAGGAGAATCCTCCATAAATCAATCATACCCCTAGCCCGTCAATTCCGGAGTTTCGGGATGGGAACATGCTAGGATTCTTGGATCTCGAACGGTGGTGGCGGCTGCCGATCGACCTTCAGCCTGACGGTGGAATTTGATGGAGAACAACCCTGATACGAGTCTGACCGGAGATGGGCATCCGCGCCCGAGAGTCAGCGGATTGATTACCTCGTTCAACGAGGAACACAACATCGGCGACTGCATTAAGTCCCTCGAGTGGTGCGACGAGATCGTCGTGGTTGACAGCTTCTCAACCGACCGCACCCCGGAAATCGCGCAAGAGTGCGACAAGGTGCGCTTTTTTCAACGAAACTACTTCGGCGCCGGAGCGCAAAAGAACTGGGCGATTCGACACGTGCGGTATGACTGGGTCTTTCTGCTCGACTCGGACGAGCGGTGCACGCCGGAGCTGCGGCGGGAAGTGAAAACACTGCTGGCGGACGGGGCGGAGCACAACGCGTACATGATGAATCGCGACGTCTATCTCCTCGGAAAACGGATAAGATACTCGGGCTGGCAGCATGACCGCGTCGCACGGCTCTTTCGAAAAGGCACGGCCTACTACGAGAATCGACGGGTCCACTCGGTTCTTCATTTGACCGATGAAGCCCCAATCCTCAACCATCCGATCGAGCACCACATGGTGGATCGGAGCTTCGACGAGTATGCCTTCCGACTGGCAAAATACGGTTACTGGAACGCGGCGCAATGTTGGCGGGACGGCGATCGAACCAGCGGTATCGAGGTGATGCTGCGTCCGGCCTGGAGGTTTTTCAAAACCTATTTCCTTCAGCTGGGGATTCTCGACGGCTCGACCGGAATTGTCTTCTGCATGCTCCAGTCATACAGCACCTACATGAAGTTCGCGATCCTTTGGGGGTGGCAGATCAACGAAGCCCGCGGAATCTCTCCGGGCCTACCCGAGTTCGATGAGGATGAGGACACGTGGGATGGTTTGAAGGAGCTCGAGGAGAGCGAGGGCAACGCAAGTCAAGAGTAAAGGCCGATCCTTAACTCTTAACTCTTAACCCCTAACTCCGCATCGACCGAGACGTGGTCGCCGGTACTGGCGTGCCGTCTGCCATCCAGTTGCTCCGCTGAAATGAGCCCGGCGAACAGTGAGAACATCACGAGCGTCACCTGCTTGTGGAGGTACGGTTCACCGAGGAAGCCGAGCAGATACACCGCTGTGAGGACCATCGCATAGGCATAGATCTTCCGTTTGGGGTAGGGCCCCCGAAGCAGCTCCCAGAAGATCCAGGCGAGAGCCGCCAGTCCAGCCAAACCGAGCTCTGTGGCGATTTGAAGGTACTGGTTGTGGAGGTGGCGGTACCAGTAAATCGCCGGCTTGAGCTCCACAAGATCGGAGTCGAGGATCTGCCGGAAGGCAGGGATGTTTCCGCCGACCCCGGTGCCGAGGATTGGATGTTGACGAAAAATCTCCCACGAAACCATCATCGCCGCCACTCGTCCGCCGAGATTGCCGTCGTAGCTCTGATCGATCAGGGTCGCTCTCAACTCATCACGACCCTCGACGACCCGTGTCTTAAAACCGGATGTGAACGTCGAGATGAGCAGCAGGGCGGTGATGACGGCGAAGACGACGCCGGCGATCACGCGCCACGGTCGTCCATGAGCCCAATGAATCACCAGGATCAGGAGCCCGCCGATGAACGCCAGATGGCCGCTGCGCCCGATGTTGATCGCGAGGCCGCCGGTCACGAGCAGGAAGAGCCCCGACCACAGAAGACGTCGGCTTGGAGCCATGGGTTCGTACAGAATGCGGGTGAAGATCAGGAGCGCCGCGAGCGCCAGTACCAGGGCGTAGTCGAGGTGGGCCATGGTAGGTGAGGGATTGCCGGGGTAGGCGCCGCCGATCTTCAAGAGCCCTGCGAACACAGAGATGGAAAGGAGGGCTGACGCTGCGGCGGCGATCTGAAACGCTATGAGGGCAAGGTTCCGGTGCCGTGGTCCAATCGTGGTCGCTGCCACCGGGATGAGCAATAGGTAGCGGTACTTGGCAACATATCTGAGCCCTTCCACCGGGGCGTCCGACCACAGCAATGACAGAAGATTGAGAGCCAGAAACGCCAGTACCGCGAGAGTCAGCCGGTGATGCCGCAGCCGGGCGACTCGCTGCCGCAATCCACCTCCGACGAGCCACAGCAACAGGATCAGGGTGGATGCGAGGGTGACCCAGGGCCGATAGAGGGGGAGGGAGGCGGCGAGGACGACCGCCAACCACCCAATATAGGTGTCGAGGTTCGTTCCGTTGGCGCCTGAAGTGATCCTTGGCATGATCCGTCCGGGACCGGACTATAACATCAGCGTCCCGCCATCCCGGTGAGATACGAGGGATAAACCACAGAGGCACAGAGGACACAGAGAAGAACACAGAGGCGTAGAGCCGCAGAGGCGCAGAGCCGCGCACGTCTCAAACACGAAGACACGAAGACACGAAGGCACGAAGTTATTGTCGCCTATGTGATGCGACAGTGCCGGAGATTGACGGCGGAACAGCCGGCGATCTACGATCGCTGACCGCCGGCGAGAAGCCCGACCGCTCCGAACGCGAGCGTTCGTCGCGGCCAGGCTTTCCACCGGCCGCCGCGCCCGGGGCGCGACGGTTCCGCCTCACATCGTTCCAACTAGGACGATAGGCGTACCCATCACATTTTTTCGGAGAGGGGGAGTGGCGAGGCCTGCGCTCGGCGAGCGCAGGCCGCTGGGACGAGCTCCAGTGACGATCGCTGGCGATCGGAACTGGAGCTCGTCCCAGTGGTTCCCGGCCGTCTGTGACGGCCGAGACCTCGCCGCACCGTGAATCCTGATGGGCGGCCTTTGTGTCTTTGTGTCTTCGTGTTTGTGATGTGAGCGGGCGTTTCTGGGTTTCTCTGTGCGCTCTGTGCCTCTGTGGTAGGTCGTTCGCGCCGGGTCAAAGACAGAACGCCGGGCGGCGTGGGCCACCCGGCGTAAAGGATCAAGATTGGGTTTTATTTAGGCGTCGGGGGTTTCGGCCCCCTGCTGCTTTTCGACCTCGGCGCGCACCTCTTCCATGTCGAGCTCCCGCACCTTGTCCATGAGCTCGTCGAGGGCTTCCGCCGGCAGCATCCCAGGCTGGCCGAAGATACCGATGCCCTCGCGGAACACCACCATTGTCGGGATGGACTGGATCTGAAACATCGCCGCCAGCTCCGATTGCTCCTCGGTGTTGCACGAAGCGAACACCGCGTCCTCGTGTTTTTCCGCGGCCTGCTCGAAGATCGGCTTGAAGGTCTGGCACGGTCCGCACCAGGGGGCCCAGAAGTCGATCACCACAATGTCATTATTGTTGATCGTGTCGTCGAGGTTCGTCTGCGTTAGTTGCGTGACTGCCATGTGAGTCTCCTTTGTCGATGATCCGCGGATCATCGGTTCGAGTCTGATTTACGTTCAACTACATAACCATTCAAGAATATTCTAATACACTTGCTTTCATTTGTCAAGACCTTCCGTGTGGTTACAGTTCTACCTGAGATGGAGATGAGCGGTTCTGCGGCGGGAGGTTGGTGCAGATCGCAGGTGAGAATCGCTCGTTTCAGGATTCAGTTGACGTCGTCGTCGTGATTCACTTCAACGACAAAGTCGGGCAATCGATAGCGTCCGCCCTCCGGCAGGGCGTCGAACCCGTCGGGCTCGTGCTCCTCGGCGATAGCAACCAGCTCTCGGACGCCGGCCGGCAGTTCCTGGAGGAAGCGTGACGACTCGACGATCGTGTCGATGCGGTAGCGATCGCGCGCTATCTCGGGGCGTACGAGGAAGAGCCGGTCTCGGGCCCTGGTCACGGCGACGTAGAACAAACGCCGCTCCTCCTCTTCGTCGTCCGCCCTGAAGCTCGGGAAACGGCCCTCTGCGAGCCAGATGACGAACACTGCCCGCCACTCGATGCCCTTTGCCTGGTGGACGGTGGACAGGGTGAGCATCTCGTCCGGCGGGCCGGCAACTGCATCCTCTCCGGAAAGATCGTTGAAGAGGCTGACCTCGGCGAGAAAGGCGTTGACATCGGGATAGCCGTCCCCAAACAAGGCGAGTTGCTCGAGGTCCTCGAGGCGGGAGCCGGCGTTCTCGAGGTGGGAGCGCACCCACTGTCCATAAAATGAGTCTACGATTGTGCGAATCGCCTCCCCGGGGCGACCGAGCTGCTCGGGAGCGGCGAGCTCGGCCACCAGCCCCTTCAGCTCAATCAGGGAAGCGAGCGGGGCGCGCGGGAGGCCGAGCGCCTCGGGCTCGAGGTCCAGAAGGCGACGGAGCCCGTCAGAACCGCCAAGCCTCTCCCACACCCGAGCCGCTAACCGAGGTCCGAAGCCGTCTCGGAGCTTGATGACGCGGGCGAAGGCGATCTCGTCGCGCGGGTTGTCGATGAGCCGGAGGTGGGCGAGCACGTCCTTGACGTGGCGGTGCTCGAAAAAGCGTAGACCAGAACGGACGCGAAATGGGATGTTGCGCCGGGCAAGCTCGACCTGGAGGTCGAGCGAGTGGGCATGGTTCCGATACAGCACCGCCATGTCCTCGAGCTCGAAACCCTCTTCGTGGAGGGCCAGGAGCTCATCCGAGACGTGCGCTGCCTGGACCTCGGGTGTTGGTACCGCCACCTCCTGAGGCAGTCCGCCGCCCGTACGGACCGGACGCAGCACTTTCTTGAACTGTCTGGCGTTGTGTTCGATGGATGCGTTGGCAAGCTGGAGAATGGGCGGAAACGACCTGTAGTTCGTTTCGAGCCGAAATACCGCGCAATCCTGGTGGCGCTCTGGGAAACCGAGGATGTTCTCGAAGTCCGCTCCTCGAAAGGCATAAATGGACTGCGCGTCATCACCGACCACCATGACGTTGCGTTCGGGCCCGAGCATGGCATCGACGATATCCGCCTGCAGACGATTCGTATCCTGGTACTCATCAACGAGAATGTGACTGAACTGCTTCCTCAGCTCCTGCCGCGCCCGCGGGAATCGGGTCAGAAGAAGCAGCCAGTTGAGCAACAGATCGTCGAAGTCCATGAGGTCGGCGGTCCGTTTGCGTTCGAGATACCGCTTGAAGACATCGGCGATCATTCCGCCCTGGTCGAGGAACTGCGGTGCACGATCGGTGAGCACCTGTTCGAGGTCGCGGCCGGTGTTGATGACAAAGCTGTAGAGATCGACCAGAAGGCGCGGTCTCGGCATCCGTCGACTTGGCGCCTCGGGACTGACGTCGGCCAGGGCCGCGCCCATAAGCTCGGTCGAATCCTCGCGGTCGAGAATCGAGAATCGGGGAGTGTAGCCGAGCATCTCGGCGTACCGCCGGAGGATTCGATGGCCGGCCGAGTGGAAGGTGCCTCCGGTAACCCTCGAGGTCCCGCGTTGAACCAGGTCGTCAACGCGGCTCATCATTTCCCTCGCCGCTTTGTTGGTAAAGGTGAGGAGCATGATTCGATCGGGCGATACCCCGTCTTCGATCAGCCGGCAGGTTCGGTAGACCAGGGTTCGAGTCTTGCCGGTGCCGGCGCCGGCGAGAACCAGCATTGGCCCGCCGGGGTGCATGACCACCTCGAGCTGCTGTGGGTTGAGCTCGTCTTCGTAGTGCACTCGATAGCGCGTTTGTCGATCCCGGCCGGCCCCGTGTTTCATGGCAGGCAGAGGGGGCCGAAGGTGCAGCGGTCGAAGGACAGGGAGAGACCCTTGCCGTAGAGCAGGAGCGTCGCCTGGAGCTGCGCTCCGGAGTCGAGAAGAACCTCAACCGCGGATGTGAAGGGGGCCGGTACCCGGAGCTCGATGTCTTCGGATGTCCCGGTGTCGATCGCCGACGATAGGGCCCAACCGAGGGCCGAGACCGCGGCCTCCTGGGTGCTCCCGGCCACCGGTCCCACCTGATTCCGGCCGCCGTACGCGTACGCTGCGATGCGTTCTCCCTGGCGCACAAAGGCTGCCCGGAGCTGCCGCTCCTTGAGCCAGAACGCGTGGTCCACATCGCGCGTGATGTTTCGGGTGACACGATCGATGCGGTCGAGGTCGGCCTGGCCGCGACGATTGAGGAGATCGTTGGTGACGTCTCTTCCGGGTAGCAATCGGGTCAGCGTGGATGCCAGCTTTCCGGCTGTATCAACCGACATGCTAAACAGGTAGACCGGCGTCACAGGCTCGAAGCCGTGTCTGAGAAGCGTTGCCTGGATGCGGGGCTCGGTCGGGACGATGGCGAGGAACTCGCGGGCGCCGGACTTCTCGCCGTAGGCCAGCACTCGTGACAGCAGAACGTCTCCTGCGCCGTGACCCTGGTGTTGGGGGAGGACCCAGAGCTCGGACAGAATGCACTGCCGCGAGCGGACGTGGGCTGCGCCGAACCCGAGGGTCTCCTCACCTTGGTAGGCGGTGAAGAAGCCGTCGGGATCGTGTGCAAGGAGATGGCGCAGGTTGGGGTCGATCTCCATGTCGAGATCGAGGATCCCGCGGTTAAACGGAAAGGCCGCAAGGTCCGCCGCCACCGCATCGCGCAGGATAGCGGCGCCGGGCAACTCCTCACGGTTGATCCTGCGGACCTTGATCTTGGCCATAGAGCTCCAATCGAGACCGAGAGTTTAACAGAGCAACGA
>RCNC010002954.1_pt1 | contig 11180 bp, 10 predicted proteins | sample 2041301 | NCBI WGS metagenome assembly RCNC01 (sample SAMN09708231, study PRJNA481090) | Marine sediment metagenome, whole genome shotgun sequencing project. | biome: marine sediment; feature: ocean; material: sediment; isolation source: Sewage treatment plant 13A marine sediment (STP13A) ... | reverse complement strand
GTCGCCGAACCGGCGAGGCTGCGCGCCCCGCATCAACCTTGGCAAGGTTGCGCTCTACCAACTGAGCTATTCCCGCACTCCGTACGTTTAACCACCGCCGTGGTCGCCGAACCGGCGAGGCTGCGCGCCCCGCATCAACCTTGGCAAGGTTGCGCTCTACCAACTGAGCTATTCCCGCTTGGTGGCTATACATTGGATAAGCGGGATCATTGTAAGCTTCGACTGATGAGAGTCAAGAAGAAGTGCGAGAACCCGGTCACAAGCGACTGAATTAAAAAGGATTATCCCTTTCCTTGATAATCACCCAAGCGGCTTGCAGGTAGATGAACATCGACCAGAGGGTGAGCACGGCTGCTGTGTATAGCACGACATAGCACAGTACCAGTAGCCAGTTTTCGCTGGGTTCCGGGTTGATCGCCAATAAGCCGGTGATCGCTACCATCTGGAAGGCAGTTTTTACTTTTCCTATGTAGGAAACCGCCACAGATGTGGCCTCACCCAACTCTGCCATCCATTCGCGCAGGGCGGATATCACGATTTCCCGCCCGATGATGACGCAGGCGGCCAGGGTGAACATCAGTGTGTCGTGTCGCTCAACCAGCAGCACCAGGGCGATCACGACCATGAGCTTATCCGCAACGGGGTCGAGGAATGCACCGAATGCGGTCATCTGCCCCAAGCGTCGGGCCAGGTAGCCGTCCAACCAGTCAGTGATTGCGGCCACGGCGAAAATACCTGCTGCAACCAGTAGGTGATTTTTGAACGGCAGGTAGAACACGAGTACCAGGACGGGAATCAGGCAGATCCGCATCAGGGTCAGGGTATTCGGTATATTGATCGCCAAGCGGTTAAGGTCCTTCCAAACAAGTCGACACTGTCACTGCTGCAAAAAAGCAGCGGCCAGACGACATATTAACGCATGATTCTCGCATGGTATATAAGCAGACGGGTGTCCCGATTTGGCGCAGCTTGCTAGCCACCGTCGTGCAAATGGTCGTAGATCTGCTGGGCCATTGCCGCGCTGATGCCGGATATTTTCTTCAGTTCATCAACGTTGGCATTCTCCACGCCCTGGGCACTGCCGAAGTGACGCAGCAGTTCGCGCCTGCGCTTGGCCCCTACCCCGGGTATATCCTCCAGGGTAGAGCGTTGCCGCGCTTTATCGCGTCGCGCCCGGTGGCCGGTGATGGCGAAGCGGTGGGCCTCATCACGAATTTGCTGAATCAGGTGCAGCGCGCCACTGTCACCGGGCAATTGCTGTTCCTTACCGGTAGCGCCATTGACCAGGGTCTCGAAGCCCGCCTTGCGGGTTGCCCCCTTGGCCACCCCGATCACTTCTACCCCACTGATTTGCAGTTCCCCCAACACCGACATTGCCTGGGCCACCTGGCCTTTGCCACCATCGATAAACAGCACATCCGGCACCGCGCCCTCCCCTGACTTCAAGCGCTTGTAACGCCGCTCCAGGGCCTGCTGCATCGCGGCATAGTCGTCACCGGGCGTAATGCCCTCGATATTGAACTTACGGTAATCGGACTTGCGTGCGCCGTTCTGGTCAAACACCACGCAGGAGGCCACAGTCGCCTCGCCGGAGCTGTGACTGATATCAAAACATTCCATGCGCTCGGGCAGTTCCGGCAGCGCCAGCACGTCCTGCAACGCCTGCAGGCGCCCCAGAATCGTCTGCCGGCCAGCCAGGTGGGCACCCAGGTTGGTTTGCGCCGTCTGCTCCGCCAGCTTTAACCAGCGTGAGCGGGCATCACGTACACGGCTGCGAATTTTGACTTGCCGCCCGGCATGCACAGACAAGGCCTCGGCCAGGGTATCGATGTCTTCAGGCACAGCATTGACAATAATCTCAGCGGGTACGGCCCGCACTTCACCCAGGTAATATTGTGGAATGAACGCTGCGAGTACCTGGGCGACATTTTCCTGCAACTTCAACGGCGGATAGTAGGTTTTACTGCCCAGTACACGCGCACCGCGCACAAACAATACCTGCACGCAGGCTCGCCCGTGTGAGGTTTCGGCCGCCAGAATATCCAGGTCGCCACTGACACCTTCTATACCCTGGCTGGCCTGCACGTGCTGCAACTGAGCCAGCTGGTCGCGGTAGACTGCGGCCTGTTCGAAGGCGAGTTCCTCAGCGGCTTTTTCCATATCATCCGCCAGGCGCACCATCAGCTGCTGGGATTTGCCACGCAGAAACAGGCTGGTATTTTCGACCTGCTGCGCGTACTCGTCTGCGCTGACCAGGTCGACGCAGGGCCCGGTGCAGCGACCGATCTGGTACTGCAGGCAGGGGCGCGAGCGATTTCTAAAGTAGCTGTCTTCACATTGTCGCACCTTGAAGACTTTCTGCAGAAAATGCAGGGACTCGCGCACTGCCCCGGCACTGGGATAGGGCCCAAAATACTTGCCCTTGCGTCGCTTGGCGCCTCTGTGCAGGGCGAGTCTGGGGAACTTATCCTCGCTGGAGAGAAAAATATAGGGATAGGATTTATCGTCCCGCAGCAGGATATTGTAGGGCGGCTGCTGGGTCTTGATCAGGTTGTGTTCCAGCAACAGCGCATCAACTTCGGTGCTGGTGACGGTGACCTGGATATCCTGTATGCGCGCCACCAGTGCCATGGTTTTATCGGTCAGGCCACTGGCGCGGAAATAACTGCCAACACGATTCTTCAAATTGCGAGCTTTACCGACATAGAGCAAACCGCCGTCGGCATCGTACATCTGGTAGATACCCGGTCGCGTGGTGAGGGTCTTCACAAAGCCCTTGTGGTCAAACTCTGCCATTCGGTTTACCCGTAAACTCTTGGCTCAATAAGCAGTTCCACACCAAACTCCCGGGAGACTGACGCGGCGATCTCGTTGGCCAGGCCCAGCAACTCGCGGCCGTCACTATTGCCATTACCATAGCCACAGTTGACCAGCACCAGGGCGTGTTCGGGATGTACACCAAAGCCATCGCGCTGGTAGCCTTTCCAGCCGCAGTGGTCAATCATCCAGGCGGCAGGCAATTTCACGGTACCGTCAGGCTGCGGATACCGGGGCAGTGCGGGATACTTATCGACCAGCGCAGCAACCCTGGCGGCTGACAGTACCGGGTTCTTGAAAAAACTTCCCGCGTTTGGCACTTGCGCCGGATCTGGCAGTTTGCTGCGGCGGATATTGACCACAGCGTCAAATACATCCCGGGGTGAAGGCGCCGCGGAAACCCCTTGAAAAGCAGCACCAAGGGCGGGATAGGAAATATCGACGTTGGCGCCAAGCGACAGCTCCAACTCCACGGCGGTAATGATGATCTTATCGCGCAAAGCATGCTTGAACACGCTGTCCCGGTAGCCAAACTCACAGTCTGTGCGATCCAGCGTGATCGCGCTGCCATCGGCGATGACCATGCCATGCACCTGCAACACAGTGGACTGCAACTCGACGCCATAGGCACCGATATTCTGTATTGGCGCAGCACCCACAGTGCCGGGAATCAGCGCCAGGTTTTCCAATCCATAGTAGCCCTGCTCAAGCGTCCATTGCACAAAGCCATGCCAGCTTTCCCCCGCAGCAACGCGCAGGCTAACTTTATCTGGTGAGCTATTGCGAAGCTCAATGCCCCGCGTCTGCAGACGCAGCACCAGCGCATCGAGATCGTTGGCGAGAACGACGTTACTGCCTTCTCCCAGCGCAATAACGGGCAATTTACGCTGCCTGGCCCAATCCAGCGCCGCGACCAGATCAGCATCGTCCCGGATTGTCACCAGTGCTTGTGCATGTGCCTGCAGCGCGAGCGTATTGTAGGGCAGTAATGCCTCGTTAAGTTGCAGGTTCATCATCGGTCTTCCGCTTACGATTTAATGTCTGCAACAGGCCTTCACTGGCGGCTTCCACCAGATCCAGTACCTCCGCAAAACCCTGGGGCCCTCCATAATAAGGATCAGGCACCTCTTCCACGCCAACACCCTCGGCAAAAGACAGGAACAGACCCAGGTGACCCGCATAATCATGGGGACACAGGCGCTGCAAGTCGGCCAGGTTCTGGTGGTCCATGGCCAGTATGTAATCGTAATGCCCGAAGTCCCGAACGTGCACCTGCCGCGCCCGTAGCACAGCCAGGTCATAACCTCGCGCGGCCGCCTCCGCGGTGGCGCGGGTATCGGGCGCTTCACCAACATGCCAGGCACCGGTACCGCAGGAATCTACTTCCACCTGGCCAGAGAGCCCACGCTGGGCCACCAATGAAGCAAACACGCCATGCGCTGTCGGCGAACGGCAAATATTACCCAGGCAAACAAACAGCACTTTTATAGTACTGTTTTGTTGTATTTTATACTTTATTTCAATCACTTATAGGCATACTGCGCTAAGTTATTTTGTGTTGTATCAGGCGATTTTGTACCCAAATTGTACGTATATGGTAGGCACATGGCACAACTTTCAACACACAAAATTCGCAAACTCCGTACCTCAGATAAAGAACTTATTGTACGTGGTTCCAAAGGTCTGTTCCTAACGGTATCACCTGGCAAGCCCGATCAACCTATCCGTAGGGGCGCGCAGCCCTGACCGCCCTCTCCCGCATTTTCGGTAATACCCCCTTGCGCCTGCATAGGCCATCGCTCACTGCCAAACAACGATTGGTGGCCCTAAGCAGGCGCCTGTACAATATCTGCAATAACAACCTGGTGATGCTAGCGGATTTATTCGCAGCCACTGAACACTCTCTGGGGAAGCAGGCCCCGTCACTGCATGCAATCCAACTGGACTATATTTCGCACGCTCTGCCGGGTTATCGGCGGCCAGGGCGACGGTGCGCTGAAAAACAGTCTCGAAGACAATTTACTGCCAACAATGATGGAAATGGCAGCGGCGCAGGATGTGCTCCCCGCTCTGGCTACGCGCTGTTATGAACACGCTGACGTTGCGCGTTGCATAGGCGACCAGGAAAACCAATGGCTGCGACAGGCATTGCTGGAAAATACCCGGCGCAATATGCAAATCGCTGCTCAAGCGATCGAATTGAGCCGAACATTGAACAACGCGGGCATCACCCCCTTGTTTCTCAAAGGCACGGCGCAACTGCTTACGGTAAACGAGGAGAAGCTAGGCTTCCGCCAGCAAGTGGATGTAGACCTGATCGTGAAGCCACAGGTGTTAGTAGAGGCATGCAAGGCGCTACAGGCCGATGGCTACGGTTTTTACCAGCAACAGCAGCCCTACACAGAGCACACCCCATTACTACACGACACACAGGCCGCCTTCAAAATAAGCGCCGCACACCACCACTTACCGCCCCTGGTGAAATCCGGTTACGGTACATTTGTGGAACTGCATCGCCACTTCCTGCCTAAACGGTTCCAGCGCAAGAATCCACTGGAATCGCTGTTTGATACCGCCAGCCAGCATGAAAGCCAGGGTGTCACTTTTTTAATTCCATCTGCTGAATGCCAGGTTATTCATATTGTCATTGGCAAACTGGTGCACGACGGCACTCTGGCACGCAGGGAATTCCCCATTCGGGAGGCATTTGATTATATTGATTTAATGGAAAGCGAGGGGGGTAAATTCGACAGGGAACAGCTGGAAACGCATTGCGGAGAGCAGTTTAGAATTTTCGTGCAACTAGTGACAGAGCTGATGGGATACCAAACTGTAGAATCGATGAACGCGAGCGGCAACATCAAACACCGTATTGAACTAATGCAAAAACGCTACAATTCACCTGGCATGGCAAAGCTGCTGAACGTCTATGCAAGAGGCTTACACCTGGGCAACTCGATGCTTTACAGCCCGACAAAACTCCCTGCCTATCTGCACCGGTTACTCGATAATTAGCTGCAGCGCAATGGCCATCAGACCGACCATCAAGGCACTGCCCGGCGGTGAAATGGTGGCTATCACCAGCTTACTCAGCATAGCAATCAGGTTCCATCAGGCCCGGCACATTCCGCAACACCATGATAAGAAACACGTCTTACAAAGCCGAATAACGCTGCCACAACGATAGCACCAATTACCCCCATCCCAAGGTCAAATAAGTCAAAATGTCGAGTCTTTACCAGAAATTGGGTAAGCTCTTCCAGTGTAAGCAACGCAATCACTACAAAGAGAACCTTAATGAGAGACTTAAGTGTCCTGGGCATAACTACCAATAATCCTGACACCATGAGACTAAAACCCATCAAGCAATGAATTACCTTGTCGCCACCCAGGTCTTCCTGTAACCGATAAACGTCATCGCTAAAGTAGCCTAAAGAACGCAACAAAGAAGCGACTAGTAAGGCAGCCACCACCAAGAAGGAAACGACAAGCCGAAGTCTTTTCATTTGGCACGCCTGTGCAGATAGACTATTCAATTCAAAATCTACTATAAGAAATTATAATTCTGGTATTACAGTCAGGCGAACGCGTGAACGTGCCACCCAGAACGACAATCGCTGATATTCCGGGGGTTTGCCAAATAGGAACATGCGGAAACCCCGCCAATAGAGCGGTACCGAGAGGCGAAATGACTGCTATTATCAGCTTACTCGGCAAGGCGCACTTTGGAAAGGAATTGCCTTAACCAAGCTCTGGATGGTCTTTAAGTATTTTATCTATACGCTCCAGATACCTGCCTATAACAATACCGTCATCGAACTCTCTCTCGACTTTTTCCCTGGACTTTCTGCCCATTTCACTACGCTGGTCTTCAGTCAGCTCGACCATTTTCTTCATAATTTCGTAAAGATGGGCGATGTCTCTTGGTCGCCAGAGATAGCCGTTTACTCCATCTTCTATTACATCCCGACAGCCTGGCGCATCAGTACTAATCAGAGGTCGCTCCATAGCCGCAGCTTCTAGCAAAGCCTTAGGTGTTCCCTCTTTATAAAGCGTTGGTAGGACGTAGCAGTCACACTCAGCGATCTCCAACTCCATTTGATCTGAAACACCTCTGTAATTTATAGCTGGATGGACTGTCAGCTTACGCATATCGTTGGCGCTAATAGCATTTGGGTTGTCTGAGTCCAGAAAACCAATCATACGGAACTCGGCATTTATCCCATCTACCAGTAATCTTTCTGCCGCTGAAATATACTCGGCAATACCCTTATCCCAAAGCATTCTTGCCGACAGCAGGAATACGAATTTTCGGCCCTGTAGAGGCGTTGATCCATAGACATTACTGAACCTGACTAAATCTACGCCAGAACCGGGCAGGATATCAGTCTTTTTGGGATCAACTATGCCCTCCCCCAAAAACTGCTCCTTGTCTTCACGATTCTGGAAGAAAACAACCTCGGGAACACGGAGAGACAGGCGATACAAAAGCTTTAGGATGCTGGTAACTAACCCACGCTGCATAAATACCACACCAAGACCGGCGACATTACTTATCGACCGAATCCCCAGTAGACGGGCTGCGAAATTTCCGTAAACATTTGGCTTGGCCGTATACAGCAAAACAATGTCGGGCTTGGCCTTTGAGTAAACCCGTATAAAATTTATGAATAGTTTTAAGTCCACCAGAGGATTGGTAGAGCGAGACGTAATATCAATAGGAAAGAAGTGGAAAGGTAATCGCTCAGCGTAGTTATCAGATGGCGCTATCACTATTACTTCGTGTCCAGCTTTCTGTATGGCGCTCAAAAGAGACAGTCGAAAATTCCATACATTCCATGCTGCATTCACCACAAGAGCTATTTTTGCCATTCCAGTATTGCTTCCCTATGTGAAAAGAATTTTAGCAATCGAGCAACAGCTGATTACTCAGCCGGCGACAATCCTTCGATTATTTTAACGTCAAATAAATAAGAGTTCCTGAATAGGCTTATGGACAGGTTGATCAAATAAAAATGAAGTTCTTGTAAGGCAACCACGCAAAAGCGTGGCCCGCAAAGTTCAACCAAACGAATTGAACAGCGCCATAATATACCGCTATACCGAAAATAACCATTTGCTGCTGAGACTGGGTTTTCACCAGAAATGGGAGTCGGGAAAACGCCATTAGTTGGATAGGAATAAAGTATAAGGCCACACGATCTACAGCGGTAGATGAAACCGACACGAGTGGTATGGTTAGAAGAGAAAAGATTGCCATCCATACCCAAAGCTTCCGTTCGACGTGGCTATAAAACAATCGGTTGCGGTAAAATAAAATGACAAGTGATGGTACCGAATTCATCGCCACTCGAATTAAGGCGCCTTGCGAACGATAGTCGGTCGAGTTGATATATGTGTCGAGATAATAGCCTGAAGATTCAAATATAAAGGCGTAAGCGGCAAACAGTGATGTGACACCTACCCATAGGAACGTCCACGTTCTATTCTGTGTAGCTGCCATTGCTGCCATTGGCAACAAAAGAATTGCTGATTTATGAAATAGAAAACCTAGCAACACCCACACGACAAACCTATTTGTTTCATGGCGCCCGAGTGCTGCCAACCCTGCCAGCGCAAATCCAATTGCGGCCCCCTGACGCGTATAACCCATAGCCACGACCAGGATCAGATAGGGAACAGCAACCATTATGCATACCCAGGGTAAAGGCTGGCTCTTCGCAAATGAATTGAGTCCAAAAACTACGATAACAGCACAAACAAGGTTCACCCAGTGGACTTCGCCGCCAAGCCTTGCAACAACCCAATTGATTGCATAGTATCCTGGGTCGCGGAATTCAAGGGATTGAAAAAAAGTAAGGTGGGCCACCCTGTGCAGATTAGAAAGATACTGGTGCCAATCGGCTCCTACCTCATGCCGAAAGCCAATAAAAACGCAAGAAATGAGCGCCACAAGGATCCAGGCTGACCGGTTTGGCGCAGTACCAGGCTTTTGCGTTATCGCTCCGATACATGGCAATAAAAACATAAACCAATATGGCCACATATCGCGCTTACCTACTGTATTTCCAGCCAGGCCTGAAACATCAGTACCGACCAGAGACGTTGGCCATAATTGTCCCGGCCACTACAATGCGCTTTCCAAACAGCCCGGATTGGTTCCGGGTGAAAGTAACCTTCCCGCAATAACCGATCCTCTGCCAGCAAGGTTTCTGCCCAATCACGCAAGGGCCCTCGAAGCCACTGATCCAGGGGGATACCAAAGCCCATTTTCGGGCGTTCAATCAGCTCCTTCGGCACATATCTGTCGAGGAGTCGACGCAACAGCCACTTGCCCTGGCCATCGCGCTGTTTGAAATGCATTGGCAGGCGCCAGGCAAACTCGACAAGGTTGCGATCGAGAAAGGGGGCACGAGTTTCCAGCGAAACAGCCATTGCAGCCCTATCCACCTTTACCAGAATATCGTCAGGTAGATATACCAGGGAATCAAGCGCCATCATACTTGCAACCGGGCCCTCCAAGTTAGGCCAGCTGCCACGATCATCCAATAGGTTGGTGGGCACAGATCCATCCACAACGATGGACGCCGGATCATTCCATTCAGTCAGTAGGGAGACATAAATGTCTTCAATACTACTGAAGTTTACGCTGCGCAATTTTTGGCCGAGTTTATGCGCCTTATCCTCCGGCAGAGATATACCACGGCCATGCGCCCAGGCCCCCAATGACTTATTCAATAGCGGTGCCGGAGCTGCAGTGAGCAAGGCGCCCGCGCACCAACGTACTGGTGCCGGCATCCACCCCAGTTTCCTACTGAGACACGGGGCATAAAAGTGGCGATTATACCCGGCAAACAATTCATCCCCCCCGTCTCCAGATAACGCAACTGTGACATACTGGCGTGCGAGCTTCATTACCAGATGGGTGGGCAGCTGAGAGGGATCGGCGAAGGGCTCATCCCATATATCGGGTAGCTCAGGCACCAACGCCAACGCATCGTCAGCGCTAAGATAAAGATCAGTATGATGTGTGCCCAAGTGCTGTGCTACGGCCCGTGCATGTTCCGCCTCGTTATACTGCTCCTCTGAAAACCCGATGGTAAATGTATTGACCGGCTTGCTACTGTGAGTTTGCATTAGAGCACAGATCACTGACGAATCGATACCACCAGAAAGCAAAGCACCCAATGGCACATCCGCCATCATCTGGTCATGTACTGCCGTTTTCAGAACCTGCTCTAGTTGATCCAGTGCTTCCGTGTCATTTCCACAGAACGGATCAGCGCTGCCCTCTTCCGCCACAGCGGAGAATTGCCAGTAGGCTACGGGAGATATTTCTCGCTCCTGCTTATTGATCTCCAGCCAGGTACCGGCCGGCAGCTTACGAATACCTCGATAAATCGAATATGGAGACGGCACACAATTATGCCGGAGGAAGAGCGAGAGGGCACCACGGTCAATCTCACCATTAAAGGCAGGATGTACTTTCAGCGCCTTGAGTTCCGAACCGAACAGAAAGGTATTACCCTGCCAGCCGTAATAGAGTGGTTTTTCACCCATGCGATCCCGGGCCAGGAAGAGAGATTCACGCTCTACATCCCATACGGCCAGGGCAAACATACCGTTGGCCACTTTCAAGGTGTGCTCAAAGCCCCAGGCGTCGACACAGGCAAGGAAGGTCTCGGTATCGGAGTGGCCCCGCCACAATTGGGGCGCTTTCCCGGCAATACGTAACTGGTCACGCAATGCCCGGTGATTGTAGATTTCTCCATTGAAAACAATAATATAGCGGCCGCTGCCGGATTGCATGGGCTGATGCCCTGCCTCGGTAAGCTCGACAATGGACAAGCGTCTATGGCCTAGTGCAATACCACTGTTCTTATCTATCCATACCCCGCCATCGTCAGGCCCCCGCCGGCGAAGGGTGGCTGCCATAGCCTGAACAATCAGCTCAGGAGAGCTTATAGGCTCCGCATTAAGAAAGCCGGTAATACCGCACATTAATCAGGTTCTCGAATAGTGTTATCCGGGCAGTAAGGCTCTAGCCCCACCATCAAAAAGCTACTCACCGGCGGCAACCGATAATTTTTGGCTACTGGCCGCCGGCCAACCTGCAGCAACACTCAACAAATGGACAAGTTTGGTGCCAGTAATCTGTAAGGAATATTGTCGTTCGACAGCCTCACGACCCGCCTGCCCCAACCTGTATCGCAGGCCGGGATTATCACGCAGTGCAGTAAGGGCGCTGACCCACGAAGTGTGGTCGGCCGCCAGAAAACCGTTGCGTTTTTCTTGCACAATATCCCTGTTGACACCGACAGGGGAAGCGACCACCGGAAGTCCACAAGCCATATACTGTATGA
>RCNC010002953.1_pt1 | contig 11181 bp, 13 predicted proteins | sample 2041301 | NCBI WGS metagenome assembly RCNC01 (sample SAMN09708231, study PRJNA481090) | Marine sediment metagenome, whole genome shotgun sequencing project. | biome: marine sediment; feature: ocean; material: sediment; isolation source: Sewage treatment plant 13A marine sediment (STP13A) ... | reverse complement strand
GATAAAGTTGATCGATCGATCCTTTAAGACAATTAAGTTCAAGGAAACTGAATGGGTTCGATCCAAGGAAATCATAGTTAATAAAGAACATGTTGGATTAATCGAAGTGTTTTTAATTGAGATTAATCCAAATAAGTATGAAGAGGCATTTTTAGTAGAAGAACAAGATTTACTCAATGCTATTGCTGAACGAATCGGACGCATCATTGAACGAAAATTGGCCCACGAGCAACTTCAGAAATCCCACGAACAACTCCAAGTTCGAGTTGAAGAGAAAACAAAGGAGCTCACTACTCAAAATCTTAGTCTTCTTGACGAAATTAAGAAAAGAGAAAAGGCAGAAGAGCAAATACAAAGTTTTTCTGAAAAAATAAAACTTTTTGCCTATTCGGTTGCTCACGATCTTAAGAATCCAGCGATTTCAGTAAATGGTCTGGCAAGATTTCTCAATGAAAAACTCGGCAATGATCTAGATGATAGAGGGAAAAAAATCTGCGAGCAAATCCAGCGATCATCTGAAGATATCGTTTCTCTTGTTGATCAGATAAACGTATTTATTTCAACAAAAGAAACTCCCTTACATATCGAGAATATTTCTCTTAAAGAAATATTTAAAGAGATTAATGATGAATTTGTGGGTGAATTTAATAACCACTCAATACAATTATCAGTCTCAGATAACGTTCCCAACAGTCTCGTTGCAGATAGGATGTCAATTATTAGAATTTTCAGAAATATCATTGACAATTCATTAAAATACGGGGGCGATGAGTTAGGTGAAATTACAATTGACTATCGAGGAACAGATGACTTACACATCCTTACTGTTACAGATGATGGAAAAGGTTTAGAAGAAAAAGATTCTGATTATATTTTCAACTGGTTCAAAAGAAGAGCTTCTTCCAAAGGAACGAGGGGGTCTGGGATGGGGCTGGCTATTATCAAAGAACTAATCACTTTGCATGGCGGAGAAATTTGGTATGAACCATCAAAACCGAAAGGAGTTACATTCTGTTTTTCGCTATATCGACATTTATTACCTGCAGAAGGATATCCAAAGGAATAACAACTTATATGCAAAAATTCCCAAAATATTATTAAAGAATAGAAAATTACTATTTGGAATTTGACATATCATATCAACTCATGGGGCTATTCCTTTATCCTCCTCTTTGCTTGCCCGTAAATAGCCTGTCTCCTTGAATCGGTTGCTTCACAGGAAGCACCCTCCGTCGGAGTAAAAGGCAACAATGGTTATCTTCGTTGTGGCAATGTTAAATTTAACCCTCAGTTGCTGAGATTACCTGAACAGTAAAAGTATTGATCTGTGTGGTTTTGAATGGTTATTGAAATTTGAACTGGCAAGCACAAGGAATCTATAGAAAATGCATGATTGAAAAGTTCTTAGTAAATCTGAATCTACATGCCTGAGGTGCTGAAACTGTAGATGAAGGAAAAAAAATCCTTCAAAAGATCCTGATAATCGCACCTAATCAAAGAAAAAGGTTAGTGGACTGTAATCCCAGAGCTTGTCCCAAGGGTAGGCTCTGGGAGAGGTTACTGTTAGACTGTCTTGGGTAATTTCCAGGCGATAAGCATAAAAATAATACCAATGGTCGCGGCCAGTATGGTACCGGGAATCATGGGCAGCAGTGGTTCAAATTTTTCAGACCCGGTTGCAAGCATCACCTTACCGCCAGCGATCTTATCAAACAGCCAAGTTCCTTTGATACTTCCGTAAATAAGAGTATATAAAAGGGCACCCAACAGTCCGCCACCGACAAAAAAGAGGGCATCCTTCCTGCCATCTGCAAGAGCAGCTAGACCCGTTCCAGGACAGTAACCTGCTATGGGAAATCCAAGTCCAAACAGTGCACCACCGACGATAACACCAAAGTAACTGCTTTTAACAGAGAGGTTTCCGCTATCAATGATGCCGATGGTCATAAACAGAAACAGCAGAGTGCTACTGATTCCAATGGCAAAAAGGATTGCTTTCATGAGATGCAGGTCTTTAAGGCGCAACATGTTAATTATATTTTGAGGGTTGGTGGCACCCACTCGTTGCAGGGCGAAACCGAAAAATAATCCAAGGGTGATCGCAAGTATAATATTCATTATAAACCTCTTAATTCCTTTTGTAGACAAGTATGGCTGCCGGAACTGCTGCTGCAAAAGCGCCGAGAGCAAACAGGTATCCACTAAGCGATGTCTGCATGATTCCGCTCATCATATGTCCACTGGTACACCCTCCTGCCAGCCGCGCTCCTAAAAGTACGAGAACCCCGGAAAAAAATACCGTTACATAGCGAAGGAGAGGATCTTCCCCAAAGCGCTGGCGCCAGACCTGGGGAGCCCTACGGTCTTTTGCGCTGGGGGTGGGGCCTCCCAATGTGGAGGATATAAATGCTCCTGCTATCATGGCTAGAACAAAGATAAAGCCGTAGTTAACTGGATTCGCAACGTTTTTCGCGTATTTGCCATCGCTTTTATCTAGATAGGCGTTTGGGCTGGAATAGCCTGTCTTATTCTCAGGGTCTTCTTGGACGATGGTGTCTGAAAAGAGGTTCCAAATTATGCCGTCAGCTATGACAAACTGGGTGGACACCCCGATGGGTTTGACCAATGCGACAGCAAAAAGAAATGCTGCTCCCAGCAAAAGGCCTCCTTTAAACCAGGATAATTGTCCGTTCATATTGATTACTCCTTATTGTTCGGGTTACAGTAAATGCGTTAAGGGTATGAAGTATTTCTGAAACGGCTTGACTGTTCAGCCGATAATGGATGACCTGGCTTTTTCACGCCGTGTTTCCACAAGGCCTGCTTCTCGAATACTTGCCAAGTGCTGCGATAGTGCCGACTGAATTAAGGGGACAGCTTGGTTCAGCACACTCACTGGGCACTCCCCATTCATCAAATAGCAAAGCACCATCAGCCGACTTGGGTGGCTCATACTTTTTTGAACAGGATGGCAGCCTTTTCCGCGTTTTCGGCAAGTTTACCTTATTCCTGTATACCTTCATTCGATTCGACACCATCACCAATCGCAATGTTCTCAACTTCAATGGCAACCATGCGCCCCCGGTTGCCATTGCTAAACATGCTTAAAAACTCTGGCCCCGCTCCTGATCCAATTTATTGGTTTTTGCCATGTTCCACCTCCATTACTGACTCTGTTTGTCATTTCACTTCAGTTTGGGCATACCTGATATTACAATGCGGTCACGGTTTTGCCTAACTTTTCGATTTCTCTTCCCAGGTACTCAATCGCTTCATCAATCTCATCTTTAGCCCAGTCTGCACCCTCTATCAGTTTCCCGGCAATATGACGGCTGTCGTCCATGACCTTGATCACAGCTGCCTCAAGTTTTTCACCGGCCCATGCAAAACCATGTTCAAGGCTAACCGCAGCCGCGTGCAACTCGTGACCGGTGTCTTTTATCGATTTTTTCGTCCAGGCCTCTGTCGCCCTCAAATAGTGATGTTTGGCAAGCGTATGTTCTGCCTTGGCAAACGCGTCTTGAATGTCTTTTGATGAACGAACCGCACCTTTTTCAATATCAGCCGCCAATTTTTCCAACATTTGTGCAGATGCCGTAAGTTCGCTTTTTACGTCACCGGCAGCACGGCCTGCTTCCAGTTTCATAAAGGCGGCACCTTTGCGGATTTCAACTGCAGCAGCTGCCCAATCATGTTTTATAAAATTTTCAAAAGCGCGCATGTAATGATGTTGTGGTTCGTCAGCAAAGAAAGTAAAAGTATCTTTGCTTACCATGATGTTTACCTCGGACTCTGTTTCGGAGGCTACTGCACCAAGGGCGATTCCTCCGATTAAGAAAATTACATACAGGCCTATTAATGCTTGTTTAATGATATACTCCTGGTTTTTAATAGTGATTAAGTGTTCCTGCCGGCACAAACGATAGTGCCATGGATTTCTATAAGTTCTCGCCGGTCATGTATTTCCGATAGTGGTCTTCCACCTGACGTTAATCAACTAACACATTCTCCCCTACTAGCACAATTGATCATTTATTGCAATTATGAAGGTGTGTATCTATAAGATCTTACTCTAATTTAATCAAGGCTGTGACAAGGTTCTTGCTGAATACCTTTGAAGAGATACAGGAATAAGATCAAACGAGTAATCTTGTTTGAGACAATAATCTCACAGCAGCAGTGCTCAAATGAATTTGGATGTCAGAATTAAAATACTCGACTATGCTTCAAAAGCAATGAAACCATTTTCAGGTATAAATGCAGTTTTATTGGTTGTGTTGATTCTTGTTGTAGGGATTAATCTAATGCCATCTGAGTTAGCTGCAATCCTGGTTCAAGAACACGAGCCAGTCGAGATATTAACTGCCGTGGGTTACTTTGTTGCGGTTTGCTGGCTCATTATGACAGCGCTGGTTAAATCGGAACGATGGCTGTTCTCCGCAAGTTTCATGGTAGCTCTGCTCGGTCTTAGGGAACTTGACTTTAACTCCCGGTTTACCAGCATGGGTATTTTTAAAACCAGATACTATATAAGCCCAGAAGTACCGGGCACTGAAAAAGCAATTGTTTCTGTACTGATGCTGATCATTCTGTGCATCGCTGTACATTTTGTCTGGACCAGATGGCATTCTTTTCTGACAGCATTAAAAGCTGGCGATAGTGCAGCAGTCAACCTGGCAATGGCAATAGGATTCGGTTTTATCACTAAAATACTTGACAGTATGTCCACATCTCTACGCAAAGTAATTGCGCTGTTCCATAACGATCCTCGCACCAGCTTGCGGGTAGTGGAAGAATCCATGGAGCTTGCGATTCCCCTATTTATCCTTCTTGCCATTTACCACTCTTTTTGGAAACGAGAATAGTCCATTTCCCCAGGAGACTTCTACTCAATTAGCATATCGGTGAGGGAAGGAAGCCATTATATCTTCGGCTTGAAAACTATATTCTTAACTTGAACTTCTTCCTGTTAACCTCTGATTTCCTATCAGCGAATTTTCAGCCCATATGAAACTGTAACTTCACAGCATCCCAACCGGGGTAAAAAATCCCGGCATTTATTATAAAAGTAACAAAAAGAACATTTGATGAATAATCAGCAACTTATGACCTTTGTTACTTAGAAGGAATAAGCTAAACTTTCAATTATTCTTAAATGGTTAAGCTTGCCAAGAGACATATCCTTGACGGGGGCAAACAGGTACCTGTCAATAATGTGCAGTAAACGTTTCCTCAAGCCTGATGGCCGACCACTTTTTACCATGCCCTGCTCCTTCTTGAAATCTCTCTTGGCTTCTAACTCTTAGCAAATTTCCCACTTTGCGGCTTGGTTAATTTTGGGGGCGACTTCTTATAAAAATCATTGACAAAAATAATTCAAGAGCTACATTGATCGCTAAATGGCGATATGTGAATATAGAGGTTAAGCAATGAAGACATTTATTCGAGTGATGAAAGCTCTGTCCGACCCGAACAGGGTACGGGTATTAAAACTCCTGCAGACAGGGGAACTTTGTGTCTGTGAGATTAAAGAGGTCCTGGGGTTGGCCCAATCGACGGTCTCCAAGCATATGAAAATCCTTGAGGATGCTGGCCTGGTGGAGAGAAATCGGCAGGGAACATGGATGATCTACAGTCTGGCAGATGGCAGTGAGTCAACGTATGCAGAAACAATGCTGACGAAGCTAAGCGATTGGCTGGAGAATGATAACGAACTGGACAGGATGCGTAAGGCTTTGCCGGCTGCGTCTGTTCTGCGTGATTGTGCACCAAAAGGTTAAAGGATACCCTCATGAAAGCAATTCAACCAGTGAGCACGGATTGTAGCTGTGACTGCAAAAAAACAGATGTAGACCAACCACCTGGAACAAAAAATAGCAATATGGTCAAGGCCATCGCTCTTGGCCTGCTCGGTTTTGCGGTCTGGTATGTACTTTACAAACAACTTGAACCCTTTTCTTATTTTTTCACCTATTCACTGCTCGGCCTCGAAAAGGGCAACCATCTTGGGGCGTCAATCCAGTTTTTTGTTTATGACACTCCCAAGGTGATGATGCTGCTGACGCTTATTGTTTTTGTCATTGGTATTCTTAGATCTTTTTTCACCCAGGCTCGAACCCGTAAATATCTGGCTGGAAGACGTGAGACAGCAGGCAATGTGATGGCTGCCCTGCTCGGTATTGTCACCCCGTTTTGCTCTTGTTCTGCTGTACCGCTCTTTCTCGGTTTTGTTCAGGCCGGAGTCCCTTTAGGCGTCACCTTTTCTTTTCTTATTGCAGCCCCGATGGTTAACGAAATTGCCTTGATTCTGCTCTACGGCCTGCTTGGTTGGAAAGTTGCTGCGATTTATCTTGTGAGCGGACTTGTGATCGCCATAATTTCCGGCTGGGTCATTGGCCGTTTCAAGCTTGAGCATTGGATTGAAGACTGGGTGCAGGAACTACGGGCAGGTGAAGCGGTAGTCATCGAAGAAAATCTCAACTGGCCCGACCGCATTGGTCGTGGGCGGGAAGCCGTGCGTGATATCGTTGGCAAGGTGTGGATCTACGTGGTCGCAGGAATTGGCGTGGGTGCAGCCATTCACGGTTATGTACCCGAGACATTTATGGCCTCCATCATGGGCAAAGATGCCTGGTGGTCAGTGCCCGCAGCTGTCATGGTTGGTATCCCCATGTACTCTAATGCAGCAGGTATTGTTCCGGTAGTGGAAGCGCTCCTTGGCAAGGGCGCCGCACTTGGCACTGTGCTGGCCTTTATGATGAGTGTTATAGCCTTGTCACTGCCGGAAATGGTCATTCTCCGCAAGGTACTCAAACCAAAATTGATAGCTGTCTTTATCGGAGTTGTTGGCAGCGGGATTCTCTTCACTGGTTTTTTGTTTAATCTGATTATGTGAATCTCTTCTGTCTGTAGATGTCTCAAGACGATACGAAGAGATACATCTGCAGGTAGCATTATTTCAACACAACACAAAGAGGAACAAGATGGAAATAAAAGTATGTGGGCCGGGATGTGCATCCTGTGAAAAGGCGCAGAAAACAGTTGCAGCTGCAGTTGCTGCAAAAGGGATCCAGGCTACCGTTATTAAGGTAACGGATTTTCAAGAAATAGCCCAATTGGGTATTTTTTCGACCCCGGCTGTGGTTATTGACGGACAGGTTAAATGTGTGGGTCGTGCCCCGAAGCAAAGTGAAGTTGAAGAGTGGATACGTTGAATGTTCCCAGTTTCTCGTAAACTGACAGACAATTAAGTAATGAAAAATTCGAGAGGACGTTTTTCTTCAATCAAAGGAGACAGGTTATGAATCCCCTACAGTCCAGGTCCTAAGTTGATCTTCTCGTGTTCCGGCGCGGCTGATGTTGGAGAACTTGCGGACCGGACGGCGAGAAAACTGACCCGTGACGGGAATGGCAAGATGTTCTGCCTGGCCGGAATCAGCGGTCGGGTCAGCGGTATATTAAAATCAACTGATCGAAGGACGTAAGGCAACGCTCTACGCCATCGTCTTTACAACCGGGCTCTTTATCACTATTGCCGTCGTCGGTCTCGTCTGTTCGCTGCTTGGGCGTATGCTCGGCGATGTTGGACCGTATTGGACTATAGCAATTGGCCTGCTGCTGATCTGGGTTGCCCTCGATATGCTCGGGATAGCGAAGTGTTCTCTCCCGGGAGGGCTCTTGTCCCGCCTGACAATTAAGGGCCTCACCGGGGCCTTTGTCCTCGGACTGGCCTATGGTGTGCTGTCCGGATCCTGCACCTGAGGCTTCATCGCCCCAATACTGGCCATCGTCTCCGTGCAGGCTAAGGTATTCACCGGCGTACTCTTTATTTTGCTGTTTGCCATCGGTCACTGCACCCCCATTGTCGTGGCCGGCAGCTCGACAGCCATGGTCAAGCGTCTGCTTGTAAGCAGCAGCTGGCAGCAGGGTGGTAGATTTTTTAGGCGTCTAGCGGGTGTGCTGATTGCCATGCTTGGCGTGTACTTCATACTACAACCATTTTTTTAGTAGAGTAGACAGGAAAGGAACATGGCACAAAAACTCAAGATTCTCTTTCTCTGCACAGGAAATTCCTGCCGCAGCCAGATGGCCGAAGGCTGGACACGCGCACTTAAAGGAGATTTGGTCAAGGCGTACTCTGCCGGTATCGAGATCCATGGTCTCAATCAGGTGGCAGTCGAGGTCATGGCTGATGTAGGTGTAGATATTTCCAAGCACACCTCAAAACATATCGATACCCTCAGCGATAGAGCCTTTGATGCCGTAATCACCGTCTGCGATAACGCTCGGGAAAGCTGCCCATTTTTTCCAGGAGCGAAAAGAATGCTGCATGTTGGTTTCACCGACGCTCCGGCGATGGCGAAAAAGCTTGCTGCACAAGGTGCCGGAGAAGAAGAACAACGCAACTGTTATCGCCTGGTGCGTGACAAAATTCGGGAATTTGTTGAAACACTGCCCGGCTCTCTGGATGCTCTAGAAAACACAGGATGATTTCCTTGCAAAACTTGCCCTTGCAAAACCATTATTGCTGTTAAGTGTTGCTGGTACTTGCCTGGGGCGCTATGGCACTGGCAAATCGGTTCAGCCATAGCCAGGCACACCTTTGGCTGACGTCACGATCGGCGGGTGCTTGTCGGTACCATATTAACCCTAATATATATCCCGATATTTGCTTACAGTGCCGAAAAGAAAACAACTGGAATAGTTTCTTGAAGAATGAAATCCCCTCTTGGAAATTCATAGCTTATACTAAGTAACGGGTATTTAAAGATTGGAATCAATCAAAGCCAAATTGAGACAGGTACTTCTGTAGTTCTGCCTTATTTTTCAAATCTATAGGCGGACAATCGTTTTGATCCTTGCTTCCCTCTAATACTCGGACAGCAAAGACCATACAGGTTGGTTCGTTACATTGTCTGCAGTTGGTTTTGGGGAGTAATTTCAGTACTTCTATCAGGACTGGTTGCCGCATGCTTTCAGTACTTGGCTCTATCTCATGTCGCTTCTCCCAGGTTTCATTAATTTCCCGCTGCAGCCAGGCAACGATTTTTTCAGCTTCATCGCCATCCCGCAGCGCATTAACGGCAATTTATTTTGGATGAATGGTAATCAATTCCCCATAATTCTTTAACATAAGTGATGGTGGTTCTTGTGTGTATACAAATCCGCCAAGAACAGTATTGAGAAAAGGAAGAACCTCACGAACATCATTTTTAAGATGAGCAAAGCAATGCACTCCCTTGGCTGCCGAATCACATTTCGATTTAAATATCTCAAGAGTATATCCTGTGAGTAACATCTATCCCTCCAATTTGTAGCGATTTTAACTCCCTGTAACATCTTTCACGCGTACATGGCAGACACCGGCAAGAGTCTTTTTTTCAAAAGGAAAGTACTTATGTTTAAAGCGTAGCGCGACTCCGACTAGGGCAATCAATACCGGGACCTCTACCAGTGGACCGATGACCGCAGCAAATGCCTCTCCAGAGTTAATCCCGAATACCGCAATAGCTACGGCAATGGCCAGTTCAAAGTTGTTTGAAGCGGCGGTGAAACTGAGTGTTGTGGTTTGTTCGTATGTGGCCCCAACTTTCATGGACAGAAAAAATGAGATCATGAACATGATAAGAAAATATATGGTCAGAGGTATGGCTATGCGTATGACATCGAATGGCAATTGAACGATGTATTTTCCTTTTAAAGCAAACATCACCAAAATGGTAAAAAGAAGAAAAATCAGAGTAAACGGACTAATCTTTGGGATAAAGGCCGCTTCGTACCATTGTTTCCCTTTCATTTTAATACCAATAAACCTGGTTATCATGCCACCGAGGAACGGGATGCCCAGAAAGATAAAGACAGATTTAGCTATCTGGCCGATAGAAATATCTACGACAGCACCTTCAAGGCCAAACCATTTTGGAACGATGGTGATGAAAATCCAGGCATAAAAAGAGAAGAAAAATACCTGAAAGATGGAGTTGAAGGCAACCAGACCGGCACAATATTCACTATCTCCGTCGGCCAGTTCATTCCAAACAATGACCATGGCAATACAGCGGGCGAGACCGATCAGAATAAGACCGACCATATATTCGTGGTATCCGGACAGAAAAGTGATGGCCAGCAAAAACATCAGGATCGGACCGATTATCCAGTTTTGTACGAGTGATAATGCCAGAACCTTGGTGTTTTTGAAGACCTGTCCAAGTTCCTCATATTTTACTTTCGCCAGGGGTGGATACATCATCATAATCAAGCCGATAGCGATGGGAATGTTGGTTGTTCCTATCTGGAAAGAGTTGATGATATCTTTTACAGGCGGATATAAATAGCCCGTCATTACCCCGACGAACATCGCCAGGAAAATCCAAAGAGTAAGAAAACGATCAAGAAAGGAGAGTTTTTTCGGTTCAGTTTTCATCTTTAGCCTTTTTTATATTGATGGGTTGGCCCTGATTAATTACACGCTTGTTTGTCTTTTTTTCCAAGGTGGCAAATAAGTTTTTTATGATCAGCTTTAACCTTTTCAAGACCAGCGAGATATTGAAGAATGTGGTTATGGACTGAATCATGGGGGATACTGGTATCAAATTGATAATACATCCACTTTCCACGCCTGGTGCCATATATCCACTTTGAATTTTTCAAGTATGCCAGATGTCTTGACGCTGTGGATTGAGGTAATTGCAAAACTTCCATTATGTCGCAAACACAAAGTTCGCCGTGTGCCAACAACCCAAGCATCCGCAATCTTGTTTCATCTCCAAGTGCCTTGAACATTTGCGTGTTTTCCAGCAAACTGGTGTTTTGAGTGGACGAACGTTCCTGTATTTTGCTTTCCATAATAATCACCCCTTTTCTTGCTAAATCAGTACAGTGTGAGCGATAAAGCCCCTTGTTATTCTATCTAATCCGCATATGCAGATATGTCAATCATGCTTCTGTGTTGGTCATGACGGATTTAACAGCACTTGGATGAATCTTGGTTTTTCCGATGGGTTGAAGCAAAAGGTGGTAAGTGCATTTTAATGCCCTGACCCTAAAAAAACTTCTGGAGGTTATAGTTATCTTGAGGCACGCAGATTTATCCACAACCATGTCGTTCAACTGCATCCAATCAAAACTTTAACAACACAACCTTCCAGATTACTCACCCGTTTCATCCATATCGCAACATTG
>RCNC010003075.1_pt1 | contig 11182 bp, 7 predicted proteins | sample 2041301 | NCBI WGS metagenome assembly RCNC01 (sample SAMN09708231, study PRJNA481090) | Marine sediment metagenome, whole genome shotgun sequencing project. | biome: marine sediment; feature: ocean; material: sediment; isolation source: Sewage treatment plant 13A marine sediment (STP13A) ... | reverse complement strand
TTGTCCCTTTGATTGCCATAATTGCCAGGGCCTTCAAGGTTTCATTCGGCCCTTCTCTGCCGATTACTCCGGCACATGTACAACCCACAATCCTGGCGCTTGGAGAGAGTCTTTTGGCTTCGCTTAAGAGTTCTTCGAACTTATGGCCCATGGCGGTGTAGATAATGATCAGATCACAATCGAGATTGGATTCACCCTCAAAGGCAACTTCAAGGCATTCTGCAATGGCTCTCTTAGAACTCACAATGCCGGTACTTGCTGAAAAGAATTGTAACATGGTTATTGTTTTTATTGTATATCCGTTTTAAATCACTGATATGAAGCTGTTTATATAATTCAACCATTCTTTCTGTAGAGAACGCTAATGGTAGTTGTGAAACCATTCATCCAGTTTTTTCCTCCAATCATGGCAAATTCACCTCCTGAGTAATAACCGAGCCAGGGTATCTTCTGATCACCACAAATAGGGTATTGCATACGATCAACAATCTCCTCTTTGAGTACCCTGTTGATACTAAGCCTTCCTCTGATAAGACAATCAGCATGAAAAACGGCGACTGCTTTCTTATGTTTTAGATGTTTTGCTATCCGTTGTGCTATTTGATCCACTCCTTTGAACATCAATTCTTCATCACGCTTAGCGAGAAAGAGTTTTGTACCTTCCTTTATTTCTTTCGTATATATAATATCATAGCCTTCGGAACTCCTCATGAGAGGATTCATAGAATAACTGTAGCCCAGATCTTTATGATATTCTTCAGGTATCTCACTTGCTAGCATTGCCAGAAATAGAATTTCATATACAGGAGTTGTTTCCGGAACTCCCAGGGTTTTCGTAATAATTTTCCAGGCAGGTTGTCCATTTAATTCAATGATCCGGTTCAATTCAGATTTTGTTACTTCAAAAGGCAAGCCTTCTAGCACATTCATTCCATGACTTGCCTGAGAGAAGATTTTCAGTGAAGAATCTGCAAAGCCAATCATTACAGCACCCCTCTCAAAAACCTGGTCATTATGAAATTGAAAGCAGCTAAGTCCTTTCATGTTGTCAGTAGCCGCACCTCCGAAAATAGGCAGTGCCGGGCCAACAACAGACTCAATACCTTCGCGGAACCTTTCAAATGGACCTATATCAATCCCAGAAGGAAGAAAATGGATCATGTTTATTTCTGGATTCTTGTTTTTTAAATCCATTGCCAATTGTGCAGAGACTTCGATATAATCTTTGTTAACCATAGATGCTGTACTGGTAATGGCAAACTCGCTTTTTGGGCCTTTGATCACCATGATAGCAAGAGCTTTCATGGTTTCATTGGGACCCTCCCTGCCAATCACACCCATTCCGGTGCAACCGGCTATCTGCACTCCAGGAGAAAGTTTTTGAGCCTCTGTTAAAAGCTCTTTGAAGTTATGCCCCATGGCGGAATAGATGATGATCAGATCACAATCCAGGTTTGCTTCGCCCGCAAGGGCTACTTCCAGGCATTCTTTGATGGCTCTCCTGGAGTTCACAATGCTTGTACTGGCGGAAAAAAATTGCAGCATGGTATATTGCTATTTGTGGTTGAATATTTTTGGTCTCACCTGAAAGTTTCAATTCCTCACATGTACGCAGTACACTCCCTTTCCTTCCATTCCGGGCTGGAAGCAGGAACTGTTTGATATACACTCTGATATTCTGAGATCTCCCGACTTCCATCGTTTAATAAGGCCGGGTTCACGTATCAGTGGACGGCAAAGAGAGATGTAATCTGCAGTCCCTGTTTTCACTAATTCGTCGGCGGTTTCAAAGGACCGGATTCCCCCCACCAGTATCAGGGGTATCTTGATTTTTTCCTTGAACTTTTCTGCGGCTTCCCTGTAGTAAACAGGTGCTCTTGTGGCAGGAGAGAATGAGTTATTAATATCCCCGGTCAGAAGTGCAGCAATGGTACCCCCGCTGATCTCAATGGCATCAATACCGGCTTTCTCCAACATTGCTGACACCTGAAGCATATCCTCTATACTGAATCCTCCAGGAAGGTTGTCCTCAGAATTGATCTTGATCAGTAGGAGGAATTGCTTCCCTATTGCCTCCCTGATACTTCTCACAATTTCCAGCAAAATCCTGGCCCTGTTCTCAAGGCTTCCCCCGTATTCATCCGTTCTCTTGTTAAAAAAGGGTGAAAGAAACTGACTTAGCAGCCACCCATGACCAGCGTGGACCTGTACTCCGTCAAAACCGGCTTTCTGAGCTCTGACCGCTGCATCCCTGAATGCTAAAATAGTCTCGTTAATATCCTTCTTACTCATTTCATGGCCAATGGCCCCATCTTCTTTTTCCAAAGTGGATGGACCGAGGGGATCCTCCCCGGTTAAAATGGGCATAGAGAATAGTCCTCCATGGTTCAGTTGCATAACAACCGAAGTGTCAAACCTGTGTGCTTCTTCAACCAATAATCTAAGGCCTGGAAGCAGTTTATCGCTATGGACACCCAACTGATTGTTTGCACATTGGCCATTTTGGGATACAAAGCTCATACCTGTTATAAACAGGCCAATATCATTTTTCAGTATGTTAGATACCGTATTGGTTAGCATGGGTGAGCAGGAGCCATCATGATTCGCCTTGCCCAACCATGTGGAAGAACATATAAAACGATTTTTAAGCCTTGTCTGATTTATGGCACTTGGCTGAAATAACTTTGAAGATTTTACCTCATCCGTTTCCAGCTGGACGCCTTCCTTGCTTTCTTTTTGTTTACGCTTGACAAGAACATATAAGGAAGTGGTGTAATGTTGCAGCTCATTTCTACCACCCAGAGGGGTAAGCTCACCGATACCGTACATTCCAAGCCATGGAATACTTCCAGCGCTACTCAGGGGGAATTGCAATCGGCTCACTATTTCATCCTTACTTATCCGATTAAACAGTAACTTTCCCCGGGCGGCACAGTCAGCGTGGAATACGGCCAGGGGCTTCCTTCCTTCGCAGCTTTCGAGGATTTGAACCATCATACGGTCCACACCTTCTAAAATCTTCTTCTCATCTCTCCTCGTTAACCAGAGCTTTGTTCCCTCTGGCATGATCTTGTTAGCATAGATTGTACCATCAGGTGTTGGTACAATCCCATGTATAATATAAGGGCTCCCATATTCCTCATGCAACTCAGCTGAAAGCTCTCCGGCAAGTGGTGAAAAGGATATAACATCAGCCACTGCTGAGGACTCCGGCATTCCCAATCTTTCCGTCCAGCACTTCCACGGTGGTCTCTCGTCCATTTTCTGTATATGGAAACCTTCAGATTGTGTGACTTCAAAGGGTTTCCCAATGACATCAAATCCATGGTTACCCAATGCGATCAGCTCAAGTGTTGGATCAGAAAATCCAATGACAATGACTCCCCGTTCAAAAATTAGGTTTCCAATGAATTGGAAACTACTCACAAATTTCATGTTATCACTGGAAAGCCCGCCGACAATTGGAATATCCGGGCCGAAAACCGATTCAATACCTTCAATTATTCTGGGCGCAATCCATGCGCTGGGATGACAAAAGATCATATTGATTCGTGGATTCTTTTTCTTTATATCCCTGGCAAGTTGTATGGCTGCTCTAAAAGGATCAATATCCTCACTTGATTCCATTCCTGCAACAGCAAATTCAGTCTTAGGACCCTTGACAACCATAATAGCCAGGGCCCTTAAGGATTCATTGGGTCCTTCTTTCCCGATGATCCCGGCACAGGTGCAGCCCACAACCTCTGCTCCAGGAGAGAGCTTGTGAGCTTCGCTTAAGATTTCTTTGAAATTATGCCCCATGGCCGTATAGATGATGATCAGATCACAGTCCAGGTTTGATTCACCCCCAAGGGCCACTTCCAGGCATTCAGTAATGGCTCTCCTTGAGTTCACAATGCTTGTGCTCGCAGAATAGAATTGTAGCATGATAAAGCGTTATAGTTCTTTCGAATAACTCTCGAATCTGCTGATCATTCGAAGATGATCAAGAATTCTCCAATCTTATGATATTAGATCTTAGAGAGATAAGCAACAGTAGATCAATTTGCTGTCTGCGTGATGTAGAGGTTGTTTTGAATACGTAGTAAACAATAGGCAATTTACTGCTTTATTGCATAAAAGTCAACTATGTGAAGTCAAACGGAGTAGCAAATAAAATCGGAGGAAGGGATAATAGCTATTGGATGAAAATCCTGGAATTGCTTCCTACTGTGCCACTAATTTAAGGCTTGCAGCCGGGATGCCGGCATCGAGCAACAGGATCATATAAAGCCCGGGAGTTAGGTTTTCCCCGCCGAGTGAAATGGAGCTTCGACCCTGCATGGCGATTTCCCTTAGCATCCTTCCATTCATGTCAAGTAGCAATAGTTGCATCCTCTGATTAACCTGCCCCTCAATGGTGATCCGGGTTTCTGAGGTAAAGGGATTAGGAAACGTGGACTTCAGTACCCTCTCCCGGATTGCAGTTGACAAGGGCATATCCTCCCTGATTGTCTGAGAGGATCTCAGCCAGCAAAAAGGAGTCCCCGATCTGAATGGTAATGGAATCTCCACTCCAGGAATCGGGCAATCGAATTTGCAGAGTGAGCTCCACATCGTTAAGGGAGTCAGGGAGATCACAGGAAGCTACAAATGAGAACTGGCCTGAGTTTGTCTCCGAATTATCCTGGTTTATCCCTTCGATTTTTAAAGCATTCCTTGCCAGGATATATTTGCAGATTTGCTTTTGGGTATCCCCACCCAAACATCTCGCTCAGACAACCCTTGAACCGTTTCACGAAACAGATCCCGGCTATAAGTATAGATTAGCGATTCCTCATTAAATGGCTCATTGGTCATATCGTGTACAAAAGCGGGAGGTAATAGCCATATTCTTCTACCTGCGAAATCAAGTCACTGACAAAGGCAGGGGAGGTGGTACTCAGGATGGGTCGCGTTTTCAGTGCGCAGAAGTCATAGGGAGTGGAGAGGTTAAAACCATACTGACTGCTCCTGGCTGAGAGAAAATAGTTGGAAAGCACCTCAAGGGTTTCATACCTGAAAGACCCAAATGGAATGGACATACTCACTGTTTGTTGTTCATAGCGCTTATTGAGTGAGGATAGAGAAGACGAAAGTACCTGATTCAGGGAGTCCATATCACCCGACCCGTTAATATGACCCAGGTTGGAGCGGTTACAGGTGCGTGAACCGATCTCATGTTCCTTGTCTTTGTATTCCTGCACCAGACTTGTAGGGGCAATTTCTCCATCATAGACCTCAGCTGTATCGGTAATAACATAAAAGGTTCCTTTGAGTCCCACTGCCTCCAGTTCAGCAGCTCCAAACTCAAAAGCGCCCTTGTAACCGTCATCAAATGTGAAAGAGAGTGCTCCCTTCATGTCATCTTTCCAGGTGGTTGCTGTGACCAGAGCCTGGGATACAAAATTTCCTGCAAATACGCTTGTGATTTCATCGAAAGGCATCAAATAAGGGCTTGAAACAAAATACTTTAAGGGTGGATTAAAGAGAGTTGATTCACTTTGAAAAACCAACATCTCCTGTCCTCCTGAAACCGGGTCATCGAAAAAAAGCATCAAATCAGAAGCCGGATCGCCAGAGAAATCACCTGCAAGGCCATGAATGACCTGCTCCAATTCCATGGATGAGGCGAGAATGGTGGAATAGATCTTTGGTTTCATCTGACCGTTCTCAGCGCCTTCAAACACGGGAATAATTATATCCTGATTATCAGGATTCTTCGTTATAGCAGCCACATCCGAATAACCATCCTTATTAAAATCCCCGGCCAGGGCATATTGCATTTCTGTGAAGTCATATTCCTGCTTGGTCCCATTGTAAGCATCCCCGGGAAGAAGGCTGAATGAAGTCCCATCGCTTTCAAATATAAAGATGGATTGGTTGGTCTCGGGGGCGGTGCCGAAATAGTTATAGAAAACTGCGATATCGGGATCATCATTTCCATTAAAGTCGCCTGCACAGGCAAATTTTAATGCGGTGAAGTTAAACTCATTCCTGTTTGTGGTATAGTAGGGCAGAGGCTCTGAAAAATCACTGCCACTCGATTCGAGCACAAACAGTTTTTGTACCTCAGAGGAGGGATCGTTATAGATCAAGGCAATATCATCCAGTCCGTCTTTATTGAAGTCTGAAGCCACCTAAAAATTCACATACCCAAAGTCCAGACTGGTCTCAAGTTTGGAAAACCAGGTGGCCTGAGGCCTCAGAATCTCACCTGCAAATTTAAAAACCTTAAATACAGAACAGGGCGATCTCATCTATTCCATCGCCGTCAAAATCGCCAGCCACGTTCAAATGTGAGTAGGGATCATCCACTTCAAAGGTTCGGGCAGTGAATGGATCATCTGCCAGGGACAGGTAATCACCCTCGTTTTAGAATAGGAGGAGAGACAATTTACCACTGAAGTAGTGATGAATAGCCGCTAAATCCACCTTCTGCGCCAGCAGATTAGAATTGAGAAGAAGGCCAATAGCTATAGCGACAATGAATTTCATTGTTTGCTAATACGAAAAACAGCTTAAATTGTTATTGATCCTGAACTAATAGTTCAAAATTATCTACTTTTAAGAGTAACTAGAAAAACACAAGCTTATGTCGTCAAGAAAACCGAATAAAGGATACCTGCTTGCAATTCTGATGGTATTCAGCGTTCTAAACCTACAAGCCCAGGACAAACTGTCCTGGCTGGATGATTATACAGGTAGCATTCAAATTGCCAATGACTCGTATCAGTATAATTTCACCAACATGGATGGAGATGACTGTAAACTGAAATTTGAAGAACTCCATACCAATAAGAAAGGCGCTACAGCCACACGTTCCTGGATCTTTTATCTTTCGGATATGGATCCATCTGCCCTTAATTTTAAAGCGAAAGGCAAATCCATCAACCTCCTTTTGGAGACGCAACGATCCCAGAAATTCATCTCCTATTATGAAGAGGGGGAGCTTGAAGGATATACGGAAAAGATCACTCTCATTATGAATGAGGTAGATATGGCCCGGTCGCTCATTGAAATTCTGAAAGAAAAGGTCACTTCTTGCAAAGAAACCCAGCTTGTCTGGGATCATCCCACGCAGGCTTTGAATTGGTTGATAGACAATGTGGATAATGCAAGTGATGATGGAACGGAATGGGAGCAGCAATTTAAATCAGGAAGCCGAGATTATATGGTTGAATTTCAGGCTAACTCGGTAAACTCTAAAGGAGAAGTAGAATCCACCACAAGTATTTTTGATCTTAGTGACATCAATCCTCAGGCAATAAATCTAAAGATATCAGGAAAGTCACTTATGGTGGAGGTAGCTGTTAAGGAGAGCAAGAGATTTATCGAAGTGAAATCTCCGGCAGGATCGCTGTTCACAAACAAACTCCTCATCTATACAAATGAAATTGAAGTGGCCAGAGAAGTTGTCAATGCCTTGTATTTTCTGGTAAGCAATACCACCCCCGAAAGGCCTGGGTGGGATTCATACACTTCTTCACTGGAATTTATCAAAGACAAGCTGGGAGATATAGCTATAGGCGATGACTTGTATTCCTATGAACTCAACTTTGATTCTTCACCATCCGGTTTGGTTCAAATGGTCACATCGAAATCAGAGTCAGAGGGAAGTGCCGAGAGCCTGGAATACACATTCTATCTGGCCGATATGCTGAATAAAGCAAAAATTGAGGTCTCCAAGAGCAGTATTACCCTGGGAATTAACACAAAAGACAAGCTGGAATTTATCAGGGAGAGGAACCAAGGAAAGGTTTCGGATTACACTTCGAACCTGAATATTCATATTTCGAATCTCGACCTGGCCAGAGATATTCTGAATGCATTTGAGTTTGCCATCGATACCAGTGAACAAAATATCATTGAATTCAGTGGTATCAGCGAGCTCGGGCCATGGTTTACTGAGAATATAGGACAGGTAGATATAGGTACGGATGCCTATGAGCAGCAAATGAGTATTCTTACGGAATATGGGAATCAATTAACTGCAAAGAGTACTGTGACCGATTCTGACGGGAAGAGTACCGAATACAGCCACATTCTCTACCCTGAAGATATTGGCCTGGAAAAACTGGATATAAAAGTAAGTGGGGAAAAACTATATGTACTCCTGCAGACTGATAAGGGCAAATACGTTAAAAATTTTGAGAACGGTATACTTCAGAATTTTGTCTCCAGTACTGAAATTTTGTTTGTTGATCCACTGGTTGCTAAAAATTTCATGTCTGCCATCCGATTCCTCAAAGAAAATTCCGGGGTCGAGGATAGCTCAGTTATGCAGAAAGAGGAAGCCATGACTTTTCTAATGGAGAATATTCAAACCATTGAGTTATCAGATAAGCAATATGAGCAAAAAATGGAGGTCGGGGAGGAAGGTGATTGTATTGTAAGCTTTACACGCGTAGAAAAGGATTCTAAAGGTGAAGGTCACAGATACCGGTATGAGTTTACTTTATCCGATATTCATTCTGGCAATTCGAAACTTACGGTTAAAGGAACATTGGTATTAATAAACTTGGTAACTAATGGAAATAAGAAACTTATCAAACCCTATAAGGACTCAGAAGCAGGTTCCTTCGTAGATGATTTTATCATATACACGGATGACGTACAGTTAGCCAAACAGATGCTGGCGGCATTTGCTGCTCTTTCAGAGGCCTGCAAATAAATATATTATATACTATGAATACCAGGGCTTTATCCATCGTGCTATGCTTATTTACACTTATTTCATGCGATTTCAGTAAATCGGTGAATAAAAATCTGATCACCGGTTTGCTTACAAAAGGTGACGGTCTCAGCTGTGAAGAAGTATATTTGACCATTGATGACGAAACCATTCTAAGGAAGACTTTTGAATACGGGGAGGAGTTCATATTGAATTTTAACAATATGGAGGGCTTTGAACGTCTTGAAGGCCTTGCTTTTCCAGGAATGACATTAACTGTGGTCAGTCAGGTCGGGGATACAGTTATATTTGAGCAGGACCTTTACTCTGATCTTACTGATGGGACAGATCACTTGCCATTGCTCCTTAATTCAGCGATATATATTGCTGATCCAATTCATTCAAATGAAGAATACACCATACATGTAGATATATGGGATAAAAAAGGAGACGGAATCTTTAAGGCCAAACTGGACTTCATAGTTGAATCAAATATTTTGATCCATATAGAGAGCAATGAAATAAGCTTTCAGGAAGTTTATCTCTATTCGCAAGAGAGTGGCCTAATCATTATCAACCAAACCGCTTCCTTCGATGAGAATGTCTATTTAGTGTTTGAAGGTCTTGAAGGATTTGTAAAGGAAATGGACATGGTATCTATCGGAATGAGCCTATCTATTGAAGATTCAGAAGGAAATCCAATTGTGAATGAGGACGATCTGATGGAAGCATCAGACTTTCCTTACTCAGAAATACACAATCGAGTGTCAGCTAATTTCTTACTGACCGGTTCTGAGATTAATAATCCCATTTATTGCGAAGTAGTCATCTGGGATAAGCAAGGTGAAGGCAGCATTAAGGCATCAACACAAATTCAAATAGAAAATTAACTAGGATCTTTTCTTTTTTCTCCTGAATAGGTTCTTAAAGAATTTCTTCTCCTTTAGCTTTTTAATGGGCTCAAACTGAAAAGGCTTTTTCTCTAAAAAATCATCACACATCAACTGTTTCCGTGCGCTATCACTGATCTGGAAGACCTCCTTTTGCAAGTATTTCCATTGATTATCCCTGAAAGCACTATTCATAAAACCAGCCCACATGGGCATGGCCGCATAGGCTCCCTGGCCATATGTAATGCTCTTAAAACGTACATTCTGCAAATCTCCACCCACCCAAACACCTGCCACCAGGCCCGGAGTAAATCCAATGAACCAGCCATCGGTATTGTTCTGTGTGGTACCGGTTTTACCGGCAACATCTGACGTGATTCCATATTTGGAACGTAATCCAGCAGCGGTACCCTCATTGGCCACCCCCCTTAGCATCTCAATCATCAGTTCGGCGTTTTCGGAGGTACAAATGGAGGTCTCTTTAGGTAATGATTCTCTCTCATACAAAATCCTTCCATCCCTGTCCTCAATCCTGGTGAGATAGACAGGTTCTTTGGCAATTCCACCATTGGCAATGGCCTGGTAAACTCCCACCATTTCTAAAAGTGAAACTTCACCAGTTCCCAAAGCCAGAGAAGGAACGGGGGGCAATGGAGAATCGATGCCTGCCAGCTGACAGCGTTTCACAACGCTATCGATACCCACCCGCATTAACAGATCCACACTGACCGTATTTACCGAGTGGACCAGGGCTCCTTTCATAGAGTAGTAACCTCCATAGCTGCGATCTGCATTTCTGGGCGTCCAATCCTCATATTCATGGTATACCACACTGTCGTTTGGGAAATATTCACAGGGGGAGATCCCTTGCTCAAGGGCTTCCAGGTACACCAGTGGTTTGAACACCGACCCGGCCTGGCGCCTGGCCCTCACATGATCGAATTTAAAGTACTCGTGATTGATCCCACCTACCCAGGCTTTAATGTCGGCAGATTTTACATCCATGGCCAGAAAACCAGTCTGAAGGAACTTGAGATAGTGCTTGATAGAGTCAAGGGTATTTAATTCCCACTCCTCCATTCCCTCCCAGGTGAACACCTCCATTTTACCAGGGGCCTCAGAAGCCATATCAGACCGGTGCTTTCCACTGTAATTGATCAGCAACTGCTCCTCGGTCAGCCCCTTCCACAGATTGTCTCCTCTCCACTGTCTCTCAAATATCTCTTGTAGGTGCGACATGTGTTTCCTCATGGCCTCCTCGGCATAGCTCTGAATACCTTCAGACCATCGGTATAGAGCTTATAGGATTCTCCATTCTCCCCAGAGTTATTGGCGCACCAATCATCCAATTCCGGCCGCAGAAATTCTCTGAAATAGGGGGCTATACCTGCATAGTGGGGAAGAGGATGGTAATCTGCCACCAGGGGCAATTCTTTGATAGAATCAGCCACGACCTGGGGCAGAAATTCATATTTGGCCATTTGATCCAATACCACATTGCGACGCCTTGCAGCATTCTCAGGATTCCTGACCGGGTTGTAACTATGGGTTGCCTTAAGCATGCCCCCCAGCACAGTCGGTTCTTCCAGTTTCAAGGCCT
>RCNC010006672.1_pt1 | contig 11184 bp, 11 predicted proteins | sample 2041301 | NCBI WGS metagenome assembly RCNC01 (sample SAMN09708231, study PRJNA481090) | Marine sediment metagenome, whole genome shotgun sequencing project. | biome: marine sediment; feature: ocean; material: sediment; isolation source: Sewage treatment plant 13A marine sediment (STP13A) ... | reverse complement strand
AAATCGTAATTCACCCTCACGCACTCAACGGCAGGTGATAAGAATGATTCCCCTCAACTTGATTATCCCATAAAGGGAGCGAAATGAGGGGGCCTATCACCAACTCGCGAATATATAACCGAATAGGTGGAAAAAAATGGGCTCGATATTTGGAATTGTTGTCAAACGACTTGGATTGGGTTTTCTGACAATAATCGTCATCTCTGTTCTAATTTTTCTGGGAGTTGAGGGATGTGGCCACGGCTATCCTGGGTCAGGAGGCCACCCCTGAAACCGTGGCGGCCTTTCGCAAGGAGCTCAAGCTGGACCTGCCGCCCCACGTGCGCTATTTCGCCTGGCTGGGGGATTTCTTGCGGGGTGATATGGGCAACTCCCTGGCCAACAAACGACCGATTTCCGAACTAATTTTCTGGCGTTTCCAAAACACAATGTTCTTGGCGGCCTCGGCCGCAGTAGTGGCGGTGCCGGTTGCAGTTATCCTGGGAATACTGGCGGCCCTGTACCGCAACAGTTTGTTTGACCGCACAATTTCCATGGTCACACTCAGCACCATTTCATTTCCCGAGTTTTTTGTGGCCTACATTTTAATCGCTCTGCTCTCGGTGCAAATCGTTATTTTCCCGAGTATTTCCAACATCAACGACCAGATGTCATTCTGGCAGAAGATACATGCGATCATTCTACCCTGCTTGACGCTGACGCTGGTTGTGGTGGCCCATATGATGCGCCAGACAAGGGCCGCGATCATCAACATCCTGGCCAGCCCCTTCATCGAGATGGCCAGACTGAAAGGCATCAAACGCATGCGGGTCATCGTTTTGCATGCATTCCCCAATGCACTTTCACCGGTTATCAACGTCATCGCACTGAATCTCGCTTATCTGGTGGTCGGCGTGGTGATCGTTGAAGTGGTATTCGTCTACCCGGGAATGGGGCAGCTGCTGGTGGATTCGGTATCGAAGCGGGATATCCCGGTTGTTCAGGCCAGCGGCCTTATTTTTGCAGCCGTCTATGTGGGGCTCAATCTTCTCGCCGATATTATGTCGATTATCACCAATCCCAGGTTGCGAAATCCAAGATAAGGAGAAGCATAAGATGGTGTTTTTCAAATTACTCAGACAATCACCCTGGAGCGCTCGCCTTGGTCTGGCAATGGTACTCCTCAATGTGTTTGCCGCCCTGTTCGCACCATATATTGCCCCTTACAGTGAAACTGAAATCGTTGGCGACGTCTGGATGCCGATGAGCACGGACCACCTGCTGGGGACCGACCACCTGGGACGGGATTTATTCACCCGGCTGCTGTACGGTGCGCGCAACACCATTGCGATCGCATTTGTCACCACCATGCTTTCCTTTGTGGTGGGCACGATTTTAGGGTTTTTTGCCGCCACGCTGGGTGGCTGGACGGACCTGGCATTAAGCCGCTTTATCGATATCCTGATGGCTTTCCCGACCCTTATTTTTGCCTTGATAGCGCTGTCGGTGGTCGGCACGTCCGTCGCATCCTTGATTATAATCATCGCGCTGCTTGACTCCACCCGGGTGTATCGCCTGTCCCGGGCCGTGGCTATGGACATTGCCGTCATGGAGTACGTCGAAGCGGCCCGGCTGCGCGGGGAGAGGATCTGGTGGCTCATGCGCCAGGAAGTTCTGCCCAATGCCATGCCGCCGCTGGTGGCGGAATTCGGCCTGCGTTTTTGTTTCGTATTTTTGTTTATCGCCGCTTTAAGCTTCCTGGGCCTGGGTATCCAGCCCCCCACGGCGGACTGGGGCGGTATGGTACGGGAAAATGCCGGTGCGATCACCTTCGGCATTTTTATCCCGCTATGGCCGGCGGGGGCCATCGCTTTTTTGACCGTCGGCGTCAATTTAATTGTTGACTGGTTTCTGCACATCGCCAGCGGACTGAAAGACTAAGGAATAACATGACCGAAATACTCAAAATGAAAAACCTGAAAATCGAAGGATACAGTGACGAGAAATGGGTGCCGATCGTCAAAGGCGTTGACGTCACATTGAACAAAGGCGAAGTCCTCGGTCTAATCGGAGAATCCGGCGCAGGAAAATCCACCATCGGGCTGGCTTCAATGGCCTACACCCGTCAGGGTTGCCGTATCACCGGCGACTCGATTATTTTTGACGGCCAGGAGTTGTTCGGTGCCCCGGAAGAGTTTCTAAGAGAAATCAGAGGTGTGCGCATCGCCTACGTCGCCCAAAGCGCCGCGGCCTCATTTAATCCGGCCCATCGGCTCGTCAGGCAGTATGCCGAAGCGCCCGTTCAGCATGGCCTGATGCCATTTCATGAAGCGGAAAAAAAAGCCGTCGACATTTACCGGCGTCTGCTGCTGCCGGATCCTGAAAATATCGGTTATCGTTATCCCCATCAGGTCTCCGGCGGACAGCTGCAGCGTGCCATGGTGGCCATGGCCATGGCCTGCACACCGGATATGATTATCTTTGACGAACCTACCACGGCCCTGGATGTGACCACCCAGATCGAGGTTCTGGCAGCCATCAAAAAAATTACCAGGGAATTCAATACGGCGGCCCTTTACATTACCCACGACCTGGCGGTGGTGGCGCAATTGGCTGACCGCATCATGGTGCTCAGACACGGCGAAATGGTTGAAGAAAACAACGCCAGGGAAATGTTGGCCAATCCTAAAGAGGACTACACCAAAGCGCTGCTCTCCGTGCGTACCCTCACGGAACATAAGGATCTCGCGGCCTCGGAAAAGGATGTTATCCTGGAAATCGAAAACGTGTCGGCCAGCTACACCGGAAAAAAAACGGAAAAGGTACTTGAGGACATTAACCTTAAAATCAGACGCGGCCGGACCGTCGCCCTGGTGGGCGAATCCGGCAGCGGCAAAAGCACCCTGGCACGGGTGGTAACCGGTTTACTGCCGCCACTTGGGGGAAGAGTTGTCTTCGAGGGCAAGGAACTGCCGCCGGCTTTAAAATCACGCGATCGCGAAAGTCTCCGGCAAGTGCAAATGATTTATCAAATGCCGGATACGGCACTTAATCCCAGGCACAAAGTCAGAAAAGTCATCGGGCGTCCGCTTTCTTTCTATTTTCACATGAAGGGCAAAGAAAGAGAAGACCGGGTGTTGGAGCTGTTGGACATGATTGAACTGCCGGCCCGCTATATCGAGCGCTATCCGGGGGAACTGTCGGGAGGGGAGAAACAACGTATATGTATTGCCCGGGCCCTGGCAGCCAAGGCCAATTTGATTATCTGTGACGAAGTGACCTCGGCCCTTGATCAACTGGTGGCCGAGGGGATATTGGAGCTACTGCAGGGTCTGCAAAATGAACTGAGCGTATCCTATCTTTTTATTACCCACGATCTGGCAACGGTCAAGGCCATAGCCGATGAGATTGTCGTCATGCTGCGAGGCCGAATTGTCGAACAGGGCGTCAAGAAAGACATTCTTACACCGCCACACCATGATTATACGGATCTTTTGCTTTCTTCCGTGCCGGAAATGGATCCGGATTGGCTCGACGGCGTCCTGGCGGAACGGAAACGCAAAGGTGTCAAATCAGCGGACTTTGTGCAATTGTAATCTGGATGATTTTCATAAGCGAGTAACTCTATTTATTCCGAGCAAATAACTGTCCAAATAACCTGGCCCTGGGGTGCTATCCGACCCCATCGTTGGCCGCCCCTCATGAGGCACCAGCATGAAAGAGCGCAGCTCTATCCTAATTCCTTTCTAAGTCACTCCCTGTAAACTGCTTCTCAATGCCCTGATTGGTTATTACAAGAGCACGGCTTTTACCTATTGCGACAGATAGCTTTTGGCCTTCTGAAATCTATTCCGGCATGGGGATGATAGAGCCCGGCAGACTTGATATTATGTTGACATTCGAATATTAGCCGGATACGAAAAGGAGAACTGAAATTTGGAAACTTATTGCAAAAGCGGTCATGCCGGACATAGGTGTCCATGAACCCTGGTTTATATCGGCTTCTCACCGATGCGGAGTTTGCCATTGGCGCCTTTGAAGAAGCCCTAAAAGAAGTAAAAGTGTAAAATGACTCATTAGCTATTCTTTGCCATGTTGTTAATTCAGCATTGGCGGAATTGAGGGGTACCATGCAGGATCAAGTTTTTGTAAGAATGGGTGACGGGGAGCGGGTTTTAATGCCATCCGATCAGGTCAAGGAAGATCTTCTGGCAGGAACACAGGATGCGGCCCAGCGAGCCGAAATCCCGCAATTAACCTCCGCTGAACTTGAACAACTCTTAGATATTTTTACTGATACATCCCGCATCGTCAGTGTCTCGCCCGGCGAAGAAGTAATTATGACCGACGATGCCGTTTGCACCCTGTTTTATCTGGATCAGGATAACAGCGGGCAGGGGATACCCATGAGCCGGCTGCAATCCTTGCTGGCCTACGAACGGGCCTGCGCGGCCGATACCGTATCCATTGGACATACGGATTACAGCTACAAACAGGTAAAGCCCATTATCAATTTTGAAAAGCAGGAATATCATACCGCCTCCTTAATGACGACCGCTCCGTTCTTTTATGGCTCTCAACCGAATATGGGGCTTTATTTTCAACCGGATGGCCCTTACCCGAACCCCGCTGACCTCCTGCCCATGGGAAAGATCAGGGCAGCACAGGAGGCTCAGGAGGAGGCTGCTGAACACCTCCGCAAGGATATGGTTTTTATATCCAGAAATTTGTATGAAGTCGGATGCGAAGGGATCAATTTTGATACGGCTGCGTCAGCGGGAGATGCCGATTTCTATGCCACCTTGCAGGCAGTTTCGCAAATAAAAAAGGACTTTCCCGAAATGGCGGTGGAAGTCGGCATGTCCAGTGAATTTGTCCTGGGAATGCACGGCGATATTCAATTTGAAGGTAAGCAACTGGCCGGCCTGTATCCCCATGAACAGGTAAAGGTGGTGGAGGCCGCCGGGGCAGATATTTTCGGACCGGCCATCAATGTCAATTCCAGTCAATCCATACCATGGAATCTGGCCCGGGCCGTGACGTTTGTCAAGGCCACTGCTGAGGTTGCCCGTATTCCGGTGCATCCCAATGTCGGAATGGGGGTCTGCGGCGTTCCCGTGTTTGAGGTTCCCCCCATTGATGCCGTGACCAGGGCCGCCAAATCTCTGGTGCAAATCGGCAAGGCGGATGGTTTGTAGGTTGGCACAGGCGATATATTCGGTATGCCCGTAGCACATATAATGGCAGCAGGTATGGGGGGCATCCGGACCGCCGGAGATCTGGTGGCCTGGATGCAAATGACCCGCAAAATGAGGATCGCCGAAGCCAAAACGTATGTCGCCGCTAAACTTGGAATTGACGTCATCGATCTAGCCAATGAAGAAGTTATGCGTCAGATCAGAGAAGACCTGGATATCGGCATTATTACAGCAGTGGCAGGCAGTGCCAAAGGCATCGCTGCCAAGTGGAAAATTGCCGAATTGCTGGACATCGAGATCAATTCGGTCAATCTTTTCAGATCTAAACTAGGATAGATGACGGAGGTCAGATGTCAGAGGAAAGAATCCAGAGGACAGAAGTCAGAATTCGGAAAATATCAAACAACTCTACACCCTAACCCGGGCAAACCGGAACCAAAAAGGATTAATCACGAAAACACGAAAGTTGGGAAACACGAAATTTTTTTTCTTTCGCGTTTTCGTCATTTCGTTCTTTCGTGATAAATATGTTTTTTCATAAAATGCAAAGAATTCAAACTAAGACTCTAAATAGTCAAGCGGCAATATTCAACCATTTTAAGCCAGTAACCAGAAACAGGAAAATCCCTTATGGCATCGGAAACTACCGGCGGAGCGCACATCAGCCCGATTGCGATAAAACCGCAGATGAAAATCAAATCATTTGATGAGCAGGAGATCGAAAAAATCCACGAGACCACTATGGTCGTTTTACACAAGACCGGCGTACGCTTTCCCTGCCGAAAAGCTCTGGATATTTTTGCGCAAGCCGGCGCCGATGTTGATTTCAAAACAGAGATCGTAAAAATCCAGCCGGATCTCTTGCTGAAAACCCTTGCCAAAGCCCCGGCCGAATTTGTCATGGGGTCGCGCGGCAATCGGGCGCTGGATGTCAATCTTGATGGCACCAAAATATATTGCGGCACCGCGGGCACCGGCACGGCTACAGTGGATTTAGATACTCGTAGGCGCAGACCTTCTGTCAAAGAAGATATTGCGAAGATGGCCCTCATATCTGATTATTTACCCTCCATAAGCTTTTACTGGCCCATGGTGGCCGCCCGGGATTGCCCGACAAAGACCATCGCCCTGCATGAGTTGGAGGCCGCTTTCACCTGTACCGAAAAGCATGTTCACATCGTGACCTGTGTGGACGAGAAATCCGCCCAATATGCGCTTGAAATGGTCGGGACCATTGCCGGAAGCAGGGAAAGAATCAAGGCCAGACCGCCGCTGTCACTGATTGCCAGTCCCATATCGCCACTAAATCACGATAGCGGAGTTCTTGAAGCGGCTCTGGTATTTGCCGCTGCCGGATTGCCGGTCGGGTTTGCGGCGATGCCGGTGATCGGTACAACGGCGCCGGCCTCCATTGCCGGTGCATTGGTCCAGGGAAATGCTGAAATCCTGAGTTCCATTTGTATGCTTCAACTCGCATACCCGGGCGCCCCGGCATTCTATCCGCTGTTTACCGCCATGATGAATCCCTTTACAGGGGGCATCTGCGTCTCAAGTGAAACGAGATATCTATTTTATGCGGCCACTGTTCAACTGGGGCATTATTACAATCTGCCCGTAATGACCGGCTACGGCGGCAGCGACGCACCGGACCCTACTGGATGGAAGGTCGGAAAAGACGATGCCATTGATGCTTTTTTTAGTTGTGCCACAGGCCCGGATATGTCGCCCGGCCTTGGTTTGCTGGAAGGTTATACCCTGCTTTACCCGGAAAAGCTGTTACTAGACAATGAAATTTATCAATCCGTCAAATTGATGGCGGAAGGAATGCCTGTGGGAAAAGACACGCTGGCCCTCGATGAAATTATGCAAGTCGGCCCCGGAGGACATTTTCTGGATCGGGACTTCACCATCAGGAATGTTCGCAAACTCTGGCAACCGGGAATTTCACATCAATGGTCAGCAGAAAAGCAGGATTTTTGTGACCCTCAGCAAGCAGCCTTAGAGAAAACCAGGTGGATACTCAAAAATCACAAACCCCAACCCCTGGATGAAAAAACGGCCAATGAGCTAAAACGAATTATTAATACAGCTGAAAATGAACTCGTCAAACTTTAGGCGCTTTGTCTTTTGTTATCCGCCGCGAAGCTTTCAAGCGAATCACCGAGGCTCTGGAGGCACAGGGCATTCAATACGCCCACCGCAAAGTAATTGTCGAAGTGGCGCAAACGAATGCATCCACCACCAACGGCCCTTCCCAACAGCCGGAAAGCGGAATCGGCAATGACATTGAAGAACAATTAATGGATCAGGCCCTCAAAGCCGGAGCGGGGGCCGCCGCCGCTGCAGCCGTTGAAAGCATATTAAATGAAAAGCAGGATAAACAGTCTCAGAAATAGAAGTAATACCAGAGGTTTTTTCTTTTCTTGGGGATTGCCATAGAAATACTATATATTGCAGCTAAAAAAACAGGCCGAGCACAAAAAGTGTCGACCTGTTTGTTCAAGATTTAAACAATAATTTTATTTGAACCACCATCGTTCGCCATTTCTCATGCCATCCAGAGCCATGTGCCCTGAGATAGGTCCATGTGCCAGCTTAGCTGAACTGGCTTCAACCATCTGGTTGAACATGGGGACAACCGTTCCGCTGTCATTTCTGCATATTTCCTGCATTTCCCAGTACAGTTTTCTGCGTTTATCTGTATCCAGCTCTGCTCTTGCGCTGATCAGCAGTTTGTTAAAACGATCATTTTTCCATAGTGTATCATTCCAGGGAGCCCCATCTGAATATGCAACTGAGAACATCATGTCTTCAATGGGACGTCCGCCCCAGTAACACATGCACCACTCTTTTTTCATCCAGACATTGTCCCAGTACCCGTCATCAGGCTCCCGGACAACATTTATTTTGATGCCCGCTTTTTTAGCCTGTTCCTGCATGAGGACGGCAGCGTCCACTGCTCCGGCAAATGCGGCATCGGCAGCATGCAGATTAAAGGTATGGTCCAGCATGCCTGCTTTTTTCATATGAAATTTGGCCTTCTCCGGATCATGTTTTCTTTGCTCCAGGCCTTTGGCATGATATTTATTTACCGGTGCAATGGGATGATCATTGCCGGGTTCGCCATAACCGCGTAATATTTGTTTCACTAATTCTTCACGGTCAACAACAAGCTTTAATGCCATGCGAACATTATTGTCATTGTAAGGCTTTTGATCTAAACGCATGGGGATGGTGTAGTGTGCTGTTCCCGTTATAGCTGAGACATTTACCCCCGGCATCTTTTTCATGAGATGTACTGTTTTAAGTTCAACCCGATCCATGTAGTTTATCTGGCCGGTCTTTAATGCATTTGTTCTGGCATTGGTATCAACGATAGACAGGGTTTCGATCTCATCAAAATGGGCTCTCCCTTCTTTCCAGTAATTGGGATTGCGTTTTGAAAAAGCTCTGACACCAGGTTCCCAGGTCTCCAGAATATACCCCCCGGTACCGATGCCCTTTTCCCATTCCGGGCCTTCAGTTCCGGCGGGACAAATGGTTAAGTGATAGTCACCCAGGATAAACGGAAAATCAGCACTGCCCCCGGAAAGCTCAAAAATAACTTCATGTTTTCCGTCGGCTTTAATATTTTCAATACTTTTTAAATATCCTTTAGCTGCAGAGGTGGATTTTTCGCCCAAATGGTGGTTTATGGAAAAAATCACATCCTCTGCTGTCATGGTTTTGCCATTGTGAAATTCTACGCCCTTGCGCAGCTTAAAAGTCCACACTTTTGCATCCGGAGTTGAATCCCAGGACTCTGCAAGTTCAGGGATGGCATTGAATTCGTGATCGATTTCCACAAGACTGTTTCTTATCTGCCAGTTGAGGTTCTGGTTCATGTTGGAAGTCAGTGTTCCAGGGTCCATGGAATCCGTGGTTGACCCGCCAGTCATCCCAATTATAAGACGACCTCCTTTTTTGGGGACGGAAGCTCGGGCTGTGCCTGCAAGCAGAGCAGGGGAAACAGCTGCTGCCAGGCCAAGAGCTGAAACCTGGGTAATAAACTGCCTTCTGCTGATTTTGTTTTGGTTAAATAATTTAGTTAATTTTGATAGCTCTGACATGTTAATCTCCTTTTCTTTTATTGATTAATAAAAGCCGAAGCACCTTCATTCAAAAGCTTCTCCAACCGGCCAGGATCCATAGCATAAGAATACCTTCGGCCACGAATTGATATAGCGCAGATGCCAAGGATAAGAACCTGCTTTTTCGAAATATAGTATGTCAAAACGATGTATCTGCGTCAATACCTTATTTATTCATAAAGAGGGTCAATTCCCCGCAGTTTGCAGTGCTGATCGTATGTTTTGCTAAATTGACATTGAAGGCTATAGCTTGTAATGTATCGTACACACCATTTGAATGATTTCTATCAATCGCCGGGGGATACGCAATGGCACTGACAAAGGCGGACCCTTTTGCAGCGGTTCCATCAGTACTCGGTTTACCTGTCGTGCAGGTTTTGCTGTGACCCAAATTATGAAAATTCAAGATACGAAATATTTTAAAGTAGGAGCAAGTCATGGCCGGTGGTTGGACCCGTGATGGGGGTGTGCAAGACCAGATAGACGCGAGTGTTGAAGACGCAGTAAAGCTGGCTCGAAGTCGGTTGCCTGATGGTGAGGGTTCAACCCATTGCGAGGAATGCGAGACTGTTATTCCAGACGCTCGTCGCAAAGCAATCCCAGGCGTTCGTTTATGCGTCAGCTGCCAGTCAGAACGCGAAGAACAGCAGACCTCTCCCACTGGTTTCAATCGACGCGGCAGCAAAGATAGTCAGTTGAAGTGACAAGCTGTTTTTGAGTCAGCAAATTTATATCAACTAGACTTCGCAACCAAAATTATCAAAAAGAAGGTAGACGACACTCATGAGTACAGCCATCTTAAGCATATTAACTGGAATAGGAGGTATGTTTGGATGGGGAATATACGACTTTCTAGGAGGTGTTTATGCCAAACAGATAGGACCTTTTAAATCTTTGTTTTGGTCACAACTGGCTGGTTTAATATTTGCCTTTCTGCTTATATTCGTTTTTACAATAAGCCTCAACGCCCCTATTCTGGCAATCATTTTGCTCCCAATCGCAGCAATTTTTTATTCTGCCGGATACTTGTTTTTTTTCAAAGGTTTTGAGATAGGCAATGTATCGATTGTTGCCGCATCCATGAATCTATGGGCTGTATTTACAATGCTGTTTGCTTTTATCTTTATGGGCCAGCGGCTTTCTACAATACAGTCCTTAGGCGTTTTAATGATTATTTCCGGCGTTACTTTAGCATCCTTAAATTGGAGCGCGATTAGAAATCAAAGATTTCAACTTTCATCAGGTGTCAAAGAAACAGTTTTAGGGGCCTTTTCTTTGGTGTCTTTTGGAACATCAGCGAGGTTATAACTGAAGAAATTGGGTGGCTATTAACGACCCTATTTGTGAAGTTTGGGATTATTTTGTTTTTGCTGCTCTTCTCCTTTCTCATAAAACGAGAGCTTGACTTAACTAAAGCTAGCACTAAAACAAAATGTATGGTTGTATTAATGGGTATTATTGAAGCCGGTGCAGTAGCAATCGTTAATTACGGATTAACGATCGGTGATGCAATACTGATTACACCTATAGCTTCTGCCTTATCGATAGTGACCATAACACTGGCCATTATTTTTTTGAAAGACAACGTCACGAAACTTCAGGGGCTTGGAATCATAACAGCTATTGCCGGTATAATTGTCACTGCATTTTAAATTTCGGGATTTGCAGTTTAGGTCCGCTCCCATAAATCTGATACAAAAGCCCTTGACGTCAAAGATGTTGTCATGCGATTTTCAGGTGTCACCGCGGTGGATCATGTCAGCGTGCAAATAAAGGAAGGAGAAATTTTTTCATTACTCGGACCCAGCGGTTGCGGAAAATCTACCCTGCTCAGGCTTATCGCCGGTCTGGAAAATCAGGATCTGGGTGATATCCGG
>RCNC010004033.1_pt1 | contig 11186 bp, 12 predicted proteins | sample 2041301 | NCBI WGS metagenome assembly RCNC01 (sample SAMN09708231, study PRJNA481090) | Marine sediment metagenome, whole genome shotgun sequencing project. | biome: marine sediment; feature: ocean; material: sediment; isolation source: Sewage treatment plant 13A marine sediment (STP13A) ... | reverse complement strand
CCCTCAATATTGAACAGCGTTTTGTGCAGCAAAATCATCTGCGGCTGAATCTCAACATCGAAGCGCTGTGCGACACGGAACAATCGCATAAGCATTTGCGCGAAGGAAATTTCGGCGAGCGGCTTGTTGAAGATCGGCTCGCATACGGTACGAATTGCGGTCTCGAGTTGATCAACTCGGGTACCGGCCGGAACCCACCCACTGTCGAGGTGCAGTTTGGCGATGCGATTATAGTCCCGATCGAAAAACGCCAGGAAGTTCTCGGCAAGGTAGCGTTGATCCTCCGGACTCAGCGTTCCTACAATTCCAAAATCAACGGCCGCGTATTTCGGTTTGGCAGGGTCCGTCGTGATAACGAAGATATTCCCCGGATGCATGTCGGCGTGGAAAAAATTGTGTCGAAACACCTGGGTGAAGAAAATTTCGACGCCGTTCTCGGCCAGCACCTGAATATCAGTCCCCGCCTCGCGCAGAGTATCCATTTCGCTGATCGGTGTTCCGTAGATGCGTTCCTGTACCAGCACTTCGGGTCGACAGTAATCCCAGAAGACGTCCGGTACATACAACATGTCGGAGCCCTGAAAGTTCCGCTTCAGCTGTGCTGCATTGGCGGCCTCACGCATGAGATCAAGCTCGTCGAGAATCGTGTGCTCGTATTCATCAACGATTTCAAGCGGTCGCAGTCGCTTGCCGTGCTCCCAGTAGCGATCTGCCAGGCCTGCAATCACTCGCAGAACGGCGAGATCACCTTCAATTTGATCTTGTACACCCGGTCGCAATACTTTGACGATGACTTCGTGGCCGGCTTTCAATTTGGCCGTGTGCACTTGAGCGATCGAAGCGGCTGCCAGCGGCTCCTTGTCGAAACGCTCGAACACCTCGTCGACGGATTCGCCGTAAGCACCTTCTATGATCGCGACGGCTTGTTCTGCGGGAAACGGCGGAACCGCGTCCTGAAGCTTGGCGAGTTCATCCGCAATATCGACTGGCAGCAAATCTCTACGAGTGGATATGGCCTGTCCGAACTTGACGAAAATCGGGCCAAGCTCCTCGAGGGCCAGTCGAATTCTTTCGCCAACCGGCGCGGATTTATCCCGTCGTCGTGGAGCAAGATAGAAAAGGAAACGTAACGGACGCAGCAAGTGCGTTTCTTTGATGATGTCGTCGAGGCCGTATTTCACCAGTACGCGTTGAATGGCGATCATGCGAAACAAGGTTTTGCGACGGGCCATCTTAGCTACCGCTCTCAAGTCGATTCAAGCGTGCTTCTATTCGGTCCACATCGTCACGGAGCGTGCCGACGTCGACCGCAAATTTCTCGACTTCGTATCGACTGGGCGCCTCGCGGCTTTCTTCCTGCAAATACTCGCGGACGTTTTCGCCCATCGTGGATCGCGCTTCGCGCCCCCAACGGCCCAAACCACGAACCAGCTCACTCAGGCGGTGCGCGGCGACATCACCGACAACACCGGATAGCTCTTCCTCGATATCGGGTTTGGCGTAGGACAATAACTGCTGAAAATTGTTTGCGAGACCGGCATCGCCAGTCAGGTCCAGGTCTCCATCACGTACCGCGTGCTCTCCGGATTCCCCGGCCATGCGCGCAAGCGTGATCAGCGAACCTGTAATCACTACATCGGGCTCTTCTGACGTCGAGGTTATGACGTCCAGGGCATCGTCTGCGATAACAAAATAGGCCGCCAACGCGGTATCGCGAACGCGAACAGCGATGACCGTCCCGGACAGCCTGCCGCACAGCTCTCGGGCCGGTGTGGAATCAGCGATATTGCGATTCAAGAGTTTGGCGACCGGGCGCAACGCCGCTTCAAGAGCTTCCATCGACCTAGATCCGATAGCCGATATGCAGAGCAACGATTCCTGCGGCCAGGTTGTGAAAACGGCAGCGTTCGAATCCCGCCGATTCCATCATCGTCTTGAGCGTTTCCTGATCGGGGTGCATGCGAATGGACTCGGCCAGGTATTGGTAGCTGTCGGAGTCACCGGCCACGAGCTTCCCGATCGTTGGCAGGACCTTGAAGGAATACAGATCATAAGCCGGTTTGATGGCCTTGTTGGGTTCGGAGAACTCGAGAATCATCGCTTTGCCGCCGGGCTTAAGCACACGAAACATGGATTCGAGCGCGCGGTCCTTGTCCGTGACGTTACGCAGGCCGAAAGCCATTGTGATGCAGTCGAAACTGCCATCCGCAAAAGGCAGGCTCTGCGCATCGACCTGAGCGATCGTTACGTTGCCTGAAACGCCGGCGTCAATGAGGCGACTACGTCCTTGCTGCAACATAGCGGCGTTAATGTCGGCAAGAACGACGTGGCCATCTTTTCCGACCCCGCGTGAGAACTTCTGGGCGAGGTCGCCTGTGCCACCGGCGAGATCGAGTACGGCGTTGCCCGGCTTGATGGCGGCCTGATCAATGGTGTATCGCTTCCACAGACGGTGCAGGCCGGCCGACATCAAATCGTTCATCACGTCATAACGACTTGCGACGGAATCGAACACACCCCGGACCATGTCGGCCTTATCATCGGCGGCAACGGTCTTGTAACCGAAGTGTGTTGAATTGTCTTCTGTTGAACTCATCAGGTGAGGATACCTGTGGGGTAGATGCTCGGCCAGTGTATTGAGTGCTCAATCAATCAGAGTATGTACCGACTAAGGTCCTCATCTTGAGCGAGCTCAGCCAGATGATCATTCACGTAACCGGCGTCAACAGTGAGTTTGGAGCCACTTTTGTCGGAGGCCTCAAATGAGATCGTCTCAAGCAGGCGCTCCATAACGGTGTGCAGGCGCCGCGCACCAATGTTCTCGGTGTTTTCGTTGACCTGAAACGCGACTTCCGCCAAACGTTTCACGCCGCTTTCAGCGAATTCGAGATGTACCTCTTCGGTATTGAGCAGCGCGCTGTATTGCGATGTCAGTGAGGCGTCCGGCTCGGTCAGAATTCGGATGAAGTCTTCGGTCGTTAGCGACTTCAGCTCGACACGAATAGGGAAGCGCCCCTGCAACTCCGGAATCAAGTCCGACGGCTTGGAGGTATGGAAGGCACCGGATGCGATGAAGAGTATGTGGTCTGTTTTGACCATGCCGTACTTCGTGTTGACCGTTGAGCCTTCGACCAGCGGCAACAGGTCTCGCTGCACGCCCTCGCGAGAAACATCGGCGCCTTGCGTCCCTGAACTGCGCGTTACCTTATCGAGCTCGTCGAGGAAGACGATGCCGTGTTGTTCCACTGCCTCGAGTGCTTGTAGCTTGAGCTCTTCTTCATCGAGCATCTTCGCCGCTTCTTCATCGGTCAGATGGCGGAAGGCCTCTTTGACCTTGAGCTTACGGCTCTTGCTGCGATTGCTGCCCAGATTCTGGAACATGCCCTGCAACTGGTTGGTCATTTCCTCCATTCCTGGCGGCGCCATGATCTCGACGCCCATCGGCAGAGACTGAATATCGATTTCTATTTCTTTATCGTCGAGCTTCCCTTCCCGTAGCATCTTGCGAAATTTCTGCCGTGTGTCGCTGTCCACGGGTTCAGCATCTGACGTGAACCCGACGCCCGCCGATGGTGGCGGCAACAGTGCATCAAGTACACGCTCTTCTGCAGCATCCTCGGCGCGATGGCGGACTTTCGCCATGGCGTCCTCTCGGATCATTTTGATAGAAACGTCCATAAGGTCACGAACAATACTGTCGACCTCACGACCGACGTAGCCCACTTCGGTGAACTTCGTCGCTTCTACTTTGACAAAGGGTGCGCGCGCCAACTTCGCCAGACGGCGGGAGATTTCTGTCTTACCCACACCGGTCGGACCGATCATCAATATGTTTTTCGGCGTGATTTCGCTGCGCAGTGGCTCATCGACCTGTACGCGTCTCCATCGATTGCGAAGCGCGATAGCGACGGCGCGCTTGGCGTCGTCCTGACCAATGATGTGTTTGTCCAGTTCCTGGACGATTTCTCTCGGGGTCATCTGTGACATTCGTGGTTTCCTTAGTAGGAGCGCGCCCTGCGCGCGACATGTCGGCCGTAAGACGGCCTCCTACAGTTCTTCAATAGTGATGTTTTGGTTGGTGTACACACAGATGTCGCCAGCGATTAGCAGGGCTTTCTTGACGATATCTACGGCTTCGAGATCGGTGTTGTGCAACAACGCGAGGGCGGCCGCCTGGGCATAGGGCCCACCGGAGCCAATCGCCATCAGATCATTCTCGGGTTCGATGACATCGCCATTACCGGAGATGATGAACGAAGACTCGGTATCGGCCACACAAAGCAGTGCTTCAAGACGACGCAGGCGGCGATCCATGCGCCATTCCTTGGCCAGCTCGATCGCGGCTCGCGTGAGATTGCCGTATTGCTCGAGCTTGCTCTCGAAGAGCTCGAACAGCGTGAATGCGTCGGCGGTGCCGCCGGCAAAGCCAGCGATGACGCGCCCGTCCGCGAGTTGGCGCACCTTACGTGCGTTACCCTTCATCACTGTGTCGCCCAGGCTGACCTGGCCGTCACCGGCGATAGCGACTTTGCCATTGCGGCGCACCGAGACAATGGTTGTCCCTCGAAACTGTTCCATGCTGCTTTTCCTGTATGGGTACCCGAAAGGCTCGAACGATTTTACTAGTCTTTCTTGCGAGCCCGGGGATGTGTTTGGTCGTATATCTGGGCCAGATGTTGGAAATCAAGGTGTGTATACACCTGCGTAGTCGCGATGTTGGCGTGGCCCAGAAGCTCCTGAACGCCGCGCAGATCATGGCTCGATTCGAGCAGGTGCGTCGCAAAAGAGTGCCGAAACAAATGTGGGTAGACATTGGTATCGATGCCTTGCTTGCGCGCCCAGTGGGAGACACGGGCCTGGACTGAGCGCGGGCTGATTCGCGTACCCCGGTTACTCACAAATAACGCCTTCTCATCAGCATTCGCGAGTTGCACGCGCGACTGATCCCAGCGGGTCAGGGCGGCAATCGCCTTGCGGCCCACAGGAACGATGCGGTCCTTACTGCCTTTGCCGGTCACATGTACCGTTCCACCACGCATATCCACATCACCGCAATTCAAGCCGGTCAATTCGGACAGGCGCAGGCCCGAGGAGTAGAGAAGCTCGAGTATTGCGCGGTCGCGATCGACGAGCGGGCCCTTGCCCCGAATCTCAAGCAGGCGAGCCATGCGATCGGCATCAAGGTTGCCGGGGAGGCGTTTCTTGCCCTTGGGCGCCGAAACATCGGTAATCGGGTTCTTATCGATGTGTTTTTCGCGAATCAGGTAACGAAAAAACGTGCGGCTGGCAGAAAGTCGGCGCTGAATGGTTCTGGAGCTCAGCCCCTTTCTGAAGCAACTGGCGGAAAATGCCCGAAAATGTTCGCTGTCCATTCCGCGCCACGAATCGACCTTGGAATATTCACGAAAGGCGAGAAGCGACACGAGGTCGCGGCGGTAGCTTTTGCAGGTTTGTGGCGACAGGCGGCGCTCAAACTCCAGGTGTCGTATGAATTTATCGATCCAGTCCGAGTCACCCACAGCGCTATTGTCCTAGTAGCGCTTGAGAGCACTCGCGACGAGGTCACCCAGGCGCGTCAGGAAGTCGATACTCATGCCGGGGTGAAAACGATTGGCGTCGGCGCTGCCAATGGCGAGAAAACCGATATCTGTTCCACTGGAAAGTGGCACCAGTGCAGCGGACCCGACTTCTTCGGCATCGTCCTGGAACAGGAAATCACGCTGGGCATCGCGAATCTGACCGCAGCGTGCCGAGCTTCCGCCCAGAAATGTCTTGAAGGGGCTCAATGCATCGGCATTTTTCTCAATAACGCGGAAGAAACGACCTGCATCGATATCATCGAATGCGCCAGGATCACCGAAAATGACCAGTACGGCCTGCTCGGCGCCAAAACCGCTGCGCATCCCGACTTCAAGCGCAACGATCGTCGATTTGAGATCCGCGGCAGCCATCAGCTGCAGCGTCAGTTCGTGGATTTTGGCCGATAGCAGGTCGTTGGCTCTTGCTACGCCGATCAGTTCCTTGAGTTGCTTCTCAAGCTTCAGATCTTTTTGACGCAGTACCGAAACCTGACGTTCGACCAGCGATATCGCACCGCCGCTTGCATGAGGCAGGTTTAGCTCGTTCAGGAGTGCCGGGTGATTTTCAAAGAAATCCGGGTGTGTAGCCAGGTAATCGTGGATGGCCTGTTCCGATAATTCCGCGTCGCCGTAGTCGACTTCTGCTTGCGTGCTCATTCTTCACTCATTCCTGTAGATCCATCATTCCTTCGTTGATCAATTCGGCGTTGCCCTTGAGCCAGGCTGGCGTCTCGCCGCCGCGCCAGCTTACCACGACTTGACCGCCCGGCAGCCGAACCGAAACCGCCTCATCCAGCAACCCGAGCCGCTGCCCGGACACTACGGCGGCACACGCGCCGGTGCCGCAAGCAGCGGTTTCGCCGACACCGCGCTCGAATACGCGCAGGTCGATATTGGATCGATCCCGAATTTGCATGAAACCGACATTGACGAGTTCCGGAAATCGCTCGTGACGTTCGATTCGGGGACCAAGATCGCCGACCGGGGCGGTCGCGACGTCGTCAACCCGGATCACGCAGTGCGGATTGCCCATTGAGACCGCGCTGATCTGGAGATTATTGCCGTCGACGGGCAATTGGTAGGACTTCGCCTCGGAATCGGCCAAAAACGGGATTTTGTCCGGGGAAAACTCCGGCACCCCCATGCTGACGGCGACCCATCCGTCGGACGACACCTTGGCTTCGATCAGACCGGCCGGACTCTGCAGCGCAAATTCGAGGCCGGCATCGGAATGCTCAGAGAGATATTTCGCCACACAGCGAACGCCGTTCCCGCATTGCTCTACCTCGCTGCCGTCGGCGTTAAACACCCGATATCCGGCGACGCAAGATTCATCTTTCGCCGCGATAATCCACATCAACTGGTCAAACCCCGGGCCGGTATTATCGTCGCCAAGCTCGCGCAGCTTTTCGGCCGTTGGAGGCGGCAAATTACTGACACGCTGGTCAACCAGCAGAATCAGATTTCCGGTGCCGTGCATTTTTAGATAAGGAACTTGCATGACGTTAACTATGCGTTGCAATTAGACTCAATGGACTTTTTAATGCGGTCTCTGTAGTTTACATAACTACCAAACAAACTAACAAAAAGCCCTTGGAGAGCGACATGCGGCACATAATGGTACTGAACGCGAAAGGCGGTTGCGGCAAAAGCACCCTCGCAACAAATATTGCATCTTATTTTGCTACAGAAGGCGCGGCTGTTGCCTTGGCGGATTACGATCCGCAGCGGTCGAGCCTCGACTGGCTGGCCAGGCGTCCTGACAGTCGTGCCAGCATTGCTGCCGTTGCCGGCTTTGAAGACGGTCTTCGTCACGCACCGCGCAACGCGGACATTCTGGTCATCGACGCGCCGGCCCGTTCGCATGGCACGGAGCTGACTGATCTCGTCAAGCACGCCGAAACCATTGTGGTTCCTGTGCTGCCGTCGACGATCGACATGCAGGCGACAACGACATTCCTGGACGAACTAAAAAGCGTGCCGAAAGTCGCCAGGAAGCAGGCAAAAATTGCGGCTGTCGCGAATCGTGTTCGTGATAATACCTTGATATTTGATGATCTCGACGAGTACCTGACCAACGCGAGAATTCCGTACGTGGCGGCGCTTCGTGAGGCGCAAAACTACGTGCGCGCCTACACGCGTGGTATTGGCATCTTCGAATTGCCTGAGTATCTGGCATGGCCGGATTGGGATGAGTGGGAGCCGCTGACGGCGTGGTTGCGAAGTAAGCGTAGCCAACCCTAGCCAAGCCTGGGGTTTCATTCAGCCTCGCAGCTTGTGTTCGCGAGGACATAACGAGCCAAATCACGCTGATCCACGAGTACGCAGTCCGTGCCATTAATGAATAGCCGTAGCTGAATCGGCATTTCCATATTGCGGCCTAGCGGATTCGGATTCTCCATCGTTCGTGGCGGGTTGCGCTCGATCGTCAGCAGGCTCGAATCCGTAAGCGCGCTGTCGGCAAGTGTGACTTCTGTATTCAACGCGTTGTTGACAGCTTCCCGCAACGCGGCGCGACTCGCATCGTCCGCGTTGATGATGCGAGCTGGCTTGTCGTAAGTGTCCGCGAGTGTCTGGCATCCTAAAGCCGTTAACGCCAACGACGCCGCAAAAATGTGGCGAATGTTCACCGTGGTCGCCGCATGATGCGATTGGAGTCAAACGGTGATCGGTAAACAATCCCATCGGTCGCGTCCAGTGATAATCCGGGTTTGCCGAGCACACCTTGGCCGAAGCTGACGGGAGTGGTGCAACCCAATCCGGCCTGATATGCCAGGGCGACTTCAAGTCGATTCTCTCCAGAGTCTCCAAGTTGTTTTGTGTAGTCATCGGGAACAGAGCAACCCATGACATTCGCTTGCCCGTCATCTATGGTCGACGGAGCAAAGCCGTCGGTGTAGTCGCCGAAGTTCTTGTCGTTGACACTGCGGAATTGAATGGGGAAATAGCTGGTGCCGCAATTCGGTTCTTCATAGAAGCCATATGGCTTCCCACAGGTCGTCGAGCCAATCTGAATAACTTGAATATCCGCGCCGCGCAGGCCATTGATAATGAGTTCACTGGCCGAGCAGGTTCCAGGCCCGGTCAGCACAAAGACCCGGGACAGATCAAGTGATGGCAATGCCTGTCCTGCGGGCAAAGTCGTGAAACCCACTGTCGTGGACTGGAATGGATCCGGTGTTAGCGGTTGCCCGGTAATCGGGTTAGTAATTGGATACTTATCATTGAACTGCAACAGGTCGAAATTCTTGCCGCCCGTATTCGCCGACCCGGCAATCATGTATCCAAGTTGAGCGGCTATCAACCCGAAGCCGCCGCCGTTATAGCGAATATCGAGCACCAGATCGCTGACGCCCAGCCCCTCTTTTAACGTGTTAATCGCGGTGACTAACTCAGTTTCGGCCGGCGCACGATGATAGTTGAAGGTCATGTAACCAACTCGCCCTGTCGGCGTGTCGAATACTTTTGTGTTTTGCACCATGGCATCAGTGATCGTCGTAGTTGTCATTGTTACCGAGTGACTGCCAATTTCACCGACATCCTGCACCTCGAACGTGTGCGCCACACCGAGTGCAGAGGGAAGCAGTCCCTCATTCAATGCATCGATACCTGCCGGGGAATTCGTGTCGATATCAAATCCATCGACAGAAAGGATCTTGGAGCCCCGTAACAATGGTGGCACATGATTGGTCGCCGGGGAGTTGGGTTCAGTATAGGCCACAATAATTTCACGTGGGGGTCTTGCGGCGAGAACCGCGAATGTCGCGCCATAACCGGCCGATACACCACCCTGGAAAAGATCGAACCACTCCTGTGTGTCGAATGAAAAACTGAACTGGTCTTTTGATGTGCCGCTGGGAGTCGTGATCGAAGTAGTCCTGCGTGTTGCTGAACGTGGCGGGATCCTGATCGGTAATTTCGTCGTACCAAAGGTACGTGTCGTTCGTAAAGGAACGCAGGAAGTTATTTTCATCCGTCGTTGTGCCCTGTATGTCCGGATAGGGCTGATTATTGTTCGTCGGATCAGAGCCCGAACGTGGTGCGGCACACAAATTCTGAAATGTCGACGCATCGAGAAACACGCCCTGCTGCCAACCTGTTGGTGGATTAGTAGGCGGTACAACCACTGGTCCCGGCGTACCTCCGCCACCACCCCCGCACGCATATAGTCCTGCACTTGCGACGAGGAGTAGTGCTAATACACGCAATCGATGCGACATAATTGTTGCCCTTGACAGCTTACGTCTTTGTCAGATGTAAATACGCTTTATACACGGAGCGAATAATTGCATCAATTCGGGGATGTACCCAATAGGCATTGGCGCCAGTCTAAGCTCGTTGAGGGGAATGGCCGCGTTGGGTCAGCTCTGCTTTCGGCCAGAAGCAGACATTCACTTCGCCTCATCGACCATCTGGATGGTCTTAGCCTCGACCTCTTTAGACACCTCGGTCAACGCCGCGTCCTGAGACAATGCCGACAGCATTTGTACCGGCCTAATGAGGCCAATTTTGGTTTTGCCCTTTTCCGTAAACACGGATATTCGACACGGCAGCGCCATGTTCAGCCGCATGTCGGTGGCCAAAACTTTTGCAGCCTGCACTGGATTGCAGACCTCAAAAACCTTGCACTGCTCTTCAAATGCGATTCCCTTGCTGCGCAGTGTGGAGCCCAAGTCATGGACATGCAGCACCCCGAAGCCAAGGCGACCGACGGCCGAGTCAAGATCCGTTGACGCCTGTTCGAATGACTTGTCAGTTTCAACTATGTAGTACATAAAGCTCCCCGATTGTCGTGGCCGACTCAAAAAGATTGAAGGTCCGGGGCAGCTTCAGCCGAATGGTGCGACGCCGATCCACGCCGCGTGGGCCCAGAATGCGAAGGCCACATAGGCGCCGAGACCCAAAACGATGACGATGAAGTCGTTCAGCGCCGACACTGGTGCCCCCGGAATGGCGCGAACCGTTCGCCGCTTCAGGGAGATCCTGTCAGCGACGGCCCAGGCGAGAAACGAGCCGAAAAGAACCACGTCGGCCACCGTGCCATTGACCAACAGGTGCGCCACCGCCCAGAGCTTTACGGCGATAAGCTGTGGATGCTTCGTGGCCGTTTTGATGCGTCCGGGGAAATATGGCGCGAAGAACAGAATGAATACGGGGAGCAACAGCAGTGCAGACAGGTGCCTGAGCCCCGCAGGTAGCGTGTAGAGGATCACTGGCTCCAGCCGCGCTGCACCGTAGCCTTTGACGATCAGAAAAAGACCGATCAGCGATACGACGCCGTAAATGGCTTTCCACCCCAGATCACTTTTCGCCGCCACACGGTTGCGAAAACCTTCAGCGAAGACTGAGACGGAATGCATGCCAAGGAACAGTGCGAGGCCGATTATAAGTGTGGTCATTGTCCGGATTCCTGTGAGATGACTCGATCATAGTGTAATGGGGGAGCCCTGGACGAGCACGTACCTCCGAGATCGTCCCGGCATCGCTCGCGCCGTTGGTGTTGATCTCGAATGGCGGTCGCAGCTGTCCTGCTATTAGTAAGACATGTATCCGCGCCGACCAAGATTTGTTGAGCATTCGTCGAAACGCCCCGCCAGGCTTGACGCC
>RCNC010005934.1_pt1 | contig 11188 bp, 9 predicted proteins | sample 2041301 | NCBI WGS metagenome assembly RCNC01 (sample SAMN09708231, study PRJNA481090) | Marine sediment metagenome, whole genome shotgun sequencing project. | biome: marine sediment; feature: ocean; material: sediment; isolation source: Sewage treatment plant 13A marine sediment (STP13A) ... | reverse complement strand
TTGGTTTCAATCCTGGACACTTACCTTCATGGTCTGGTGGTTTGCCTGGGCTCCTTTCGTCGGTGTTTTCATTGCACGTATATCGAAGGGGCGTACCATACGGGAGTACATTATAGGTGTCATACTGGTGCCGACGTTTTTTTCTATCTTCTGGTTCGGCGTTTTTAGCAGCATTGGTTTCTATGGAGTGCTGGAGCTCGATGCGCCGATTCTTGAGGTATTGAAGACTAACATTAATGACACCACGTTTTTTGTTCTAAGGCATTTGCCGCTGAGTACGCTGAGCATTATCGCTACAGTTCTGGCAGCCTTTCTTTTTGTGGTGACGAGTGTGGTAAGCGCCTCTTTTGTACTTTCCATGTTTTCAGTTGGTGGAGACGTGAACCCTCCTACAAGGATAAAACTAATATGGGGCGTAATATTGGGAGCCCTTGGGCTGGTTATGATCCTGTCGAATAGTATCGACGCTGTGAAGAGCATAATTGGTCTTGCAGCTTTACCCTTTGTTTTTATCGTGCTCTTGATAACGGTTTGTCTGCTAAAAGCGCTTAAATCAGAGGTGGTTTAATGTCCCTGGAAAACTTTATCGACACACTTCTTAACCTCTGGGTGTTTGTCTTCATTGGCATCTTGATCTGGCTGTACTTCAAGAAGAACTCAGATGGAAATAAATCCTAAATTGGTTAAGGGGCTTTCCGGTGCTGAATTGCATGCATCTGCTATGTACCACAGGTTTCCCACACGTTTTAAAACCTGGTGTATCTCCAACATAGTCCTACATGGCAACTTTTACAGATATCCTGCATGGTATCTGCACCGGCATGAAATTCTGAATTGTTGTGTTTCGTGATATCATTCGTACTCAATTTGTGAAGAGCCCCAATTCGGATTATCAAAAGAAGTCTTCACATATTGACAAAAGTAGAAAATTAAAGATTTAATCAATCGGGACGGCTCCCAAAGTGTAATATCATTTGCGATATAAGCCGTAATATAATATTCTCTATTAAAAGTGAAAAAATCACAAAGCAATTTTAATTTCAAGGAGTTACCGATGATGAATTTTTTCTGGATATGGATTGTTCTAATATATGTCATTTTCATCCCGCCGCAGGCTCATGCAGCGGATGCCGCTACCATAGACTGGTTTGGATTGATCCTGGGATTGTTTGGTGGGCTGGCATTGTTCCTGGCCGGTCTTGATCAGCTATCCGAAGGGTTGAAAAAACTGGCCGGCAATACCTTAAAAACCATGTTGTCAAAACTGACCGTCAATAGGATTATGGGATCTTTCACCGGCGCTGCCGTGACAGGTCTGCTGAATTCCTCCTCGGTTACCACTGTTCTGGTGGTCAGTTTTGTCACGGCAGGCGTGATGAGCCTCCAGCAGTCGGTCAGCGTGATCATGGGGGCAAATATCGGTTCCACAGTGACCGCTCAGCTCCTTGCCTTTAATGTGTCACGGTATGCCCTATTGCCCGTGATCGTCGGTTTTTTCATGCTGTTTACGGGCAAACGTTCGGTGATCAAAAACTGGGGTATGATGATCATGGGTCTGGGACTGGTCTTCTTTGGCATGTCCATGATGGGGGATGCCATGTATCCTTTGCGCAGTTTTCAGCCTTTTCTGGACATGCTGCAGAAAATGGAAAACCCCGTTCTGGGGATTCTTGCCGGTGCCGTGTTTACCGGACTTGTGCAGTCTTCGGCTGCCACCGTGGGGATAGCCATAGCCATGGCTGCAGGTGGTCTGTTGAGCCTGGAGGCCGGGATCGCCCTGGCCTTGGGGGCCAACATCGGTACGTGTGTAACCGCATTGCTGGCTGCTTTAGGAAAACCGCCTGAAGCAGTTCGTGTGGCTGTGGTCCATATTGCCTTCAATGTGATTGGTGTACTCATCTGGCTGCCGTTTATTTCGCATCTGGCCAGTTTAGCGCAGACTTTATCGCCGGGCGGCCCTGACCTTGCCGGTGCAGCCGGAATTGCTTCCCTGGTTCCCCGGCAGATTGCCAATGCCAATACCATTTTCAATGTGTTCAACACCCTTTTGTTTTTGCCGTTTACCGCCTTTTTCGCCATGCTGGCCAAACGGGTGATCAAGGACCGGCCCGAACCCGAAAAATCGATAAAGCCGAGATTTCTGGATGATTCACTATTGGATCTGTCTGCCCTGGCACTAGATGCCGTTAGAAAAGAGCTGGGCAGGGTTGCCGGTATTGTGTTGGAAATGATGGATCGGTTTGACGATGCATTTACGAAAAATGATTTTGAGGCCCTGCATAAATTAAAGAGTGAAGACAATAAAATTCATATTCTGGGGCATGCGGTCACTGAATATTTAGGAAAAATCCGGTCCGTTGCCCTGTCGGAAAAAGAAAGCCAGGAGCACCAGTGTCTAATGACCTGTGCCATCACCCTTGAGAATATGGCTGAAATTATTGAAACCGACCTAATCGATATCGCCGACCGATCAAGGCTTTTGAACTATCAGCGCAGTGAGAAGACCAAGGAAATGCTCAGAAATATATACAACGAGGTTCGTAAGGCCGTAGCACTGCTGACCCCTATTCTGGACAGCAAGGATCTGGATAGTGCTGAGAAGGTCATGGCTTTCAAACCGGTTATCCTGGAATTGCAAAAGACTTTTATCAACAGAAAATCGGAACGGCTGGGTTCGACTACGCCCGATGCCCTGAAATATGCCCGTATAGAAGTGTCTGCTGCAGATAAATTGCAAAGACTATACAGTCTGTGTAAACGGGTGGCCAATGCCCATATCGATGAATTTGCTTGATGAGGTCGCCAAGAGCCAGCAAATTTTGAACGGGCACTTGAGATATTGGAATGACCGGCATTCTGGCATGCCCCGGCAAAGCGGACAGATAGCGCCAGTCTTCAGCACACGATGTGGATGATATCCAACGACATATTGACACGGTGATTATAAAGAGAAGCGAACACTCATGAAAAAAGACGATCTCACTCAAGTGAAAAACATTGGAAACGCTCGTAAGAAATTGCTCGCTATCCATGGCATTACCACCATCCAGCATCTTTATGAAACACCGTTTGAAAAGTTGGAACAGATAAAGAGTCTCGGCAAGCACTACGCAAAATTGATTAAGGAAGCTGTGAATGCCTTTCATGAACCAAACGAGGAAGCCCCAGCAGAACCGGTCATAAAGGTTTCACCAGGCAAAGACAAGAAATCTGACAAAACCGACAGAAATCTGAATGCAGAACTCGTAAAAACTACCAGGTATCTCAAAAGTGCCAAAGAGAAATTAAAACCGCTCCAGAAGAAGAACCATCTAATATTATTTATAGATCTTAAAAAGTGGTCCAACAAACTGAAGACCCGTATTGTAGCGCTGAGCCGAAGACAACCGGATCTTTCAAAAAAACAAAAGAAAAAAATTACCAAGAAAGCAGCTGCCCTGAATACGATGTTAAAGAATGTTGGAAAAAATAAAAAAGGCAAAACAATGAAAAAGTTATCTCAAGAGATTCAGTCTTTATTAAAATTCATTAAGTAAACCATACTTTATATTTTCATTTTATTCATGGAAGCCTGGGTTGAAATAAAAATTTGATACAGCTCTGGTTTCCGAAAAATATGAGGACAGCGGAGGCTCATGAGGAGTCTCCACAACCTCATAAAATTTATCCATCTTTTTCAAAGAGAAAGGAGACTATTATGGCTAAGAAGAAAAAGGAAATGAAGAAAAAGGAAAAAAAGAAAAAGGAAAAAAAGAAGAAGGAAAAGAAAAAATGCAAGTGCAAAAAAAAATAAGAAAAAGAAGTAAGTTTTAATCGAAACAAGTTGCCCTGTTAAATCGCATTTGGTTTAAGCATCTGTTGATTTAACAGGGCAAGCAGTCTCTGGTTATTAAAAATTATATAGCTGATGGGCGGTTCGGCTTGTTGAGTGATTTTTTTAAATATGGTCCAATTGTGTTCGTGACATTCCCAACACTATCATTCATATGTCTGAATATTTTTTACCTGGCTTTTGCAACCACCGATGGACAAGTTTTGGGCTCAAAAAAAGACCGACATCAAATAAAGATTAATGAAACAAACTACCCCAAATATGCCTCGGAACAGATTATGGCTTGATAATAAACGGAGATACTCATCAAGCTAAGATTATGTAACAAAGTTTCGGATGGCATCAGCCTTCAACCAGTTAACATAATCCGGAAAATATCAACTTCGCTGTAACAAAACCTTTCAGTTGACTGCTTTAATGAAATTCCCCGCGGCAAGCCACGGAGTATCAATCTATCATTCTATTTTTTTATCGCAGCAAGCTGCGGGGAATTAAACCCTATTCAAGATTAAATCGACATATCTGAATATTTAAAGAACCTTCAAATAATGCGATCTCTCCAACAAAGTTGCAGTTATCATACCCCTAATTTTTTACCGGTGTGCGAATATTATCACCACCGACCAAATCTTGCATTGATAGGCCCTCCCATGGTACCGTGGAGATATCCGAATGGTATCGGGAATATTAGTAATATTTTCAATTGTTAAGCTGCTCTCAATCAAAGATGCTGGCATAGCAGGATTTTCTATAAAATAACTTGCTCAAGATGTTTGAAACACCTATTGCTTGACCCATCCCACCGGATCCTGTATCTGGTGGTTTGTCTTGCACTTAAATCAAACTTGATTTAAAGCTGATTTTCTACAACTGGGCCTGAAGGCAAATAGAATAATATCTTTCTAATCCTTTGTGAATGTCACCCATGTGAAGATCAGCTATATGGTACACAAGGAGGTATCAATGGTTAATGCCGTCAGGATGTCGATCGGAGTAATTATGGGCTTGTTTCTAGTGTGTAGCAGTGTGGGAGCTCAATCTTCAGGGCTGACAAAAAACCTCTACGATCTGGGAGAACTTAAGGCCTTTGACAGCGAGCTCAAGGTGAAATCGGGTGAGATAGCACCGGATTTTACGCTCCCTTCAGTATCAGGTAAAAAGATAACACTTAGCCAGTATAGAGGTAAAAAGAATGTGGTGATTTCATTTGTCCCTGCTGCCTGGACAACGGTGTGCAGTAATCAGTGGCCAGGTTATAATATTTCCAAAGATTCGTTCGGGCAAGGTGATGCGGTGCTTTTGGGCATTACCGTCGACAACATCCCGACGCTCTATGCCTGGACACGGGAAATGGGTCAGGTTTGGTTCGAGGTCCTCTCCGACTTTTGGCCCCATGGTGCCGTGGCGGAAAAATACGGTCTGCTGCGGTCCGACGGCCTCTCGGAAAGGGCACTGATTTTTATAGACAAAAAAGGAATCATCCGAGCCATCCTGGTATTGGACATCAACAAGCAACCCGATTTGGAAGCCTGTTTAATCGAATTGGAAAAACTAAAGGACTGACCTTTTTAATTGTTATGTAAATCTTTGTGATAGATATTCTGATAACCTCAATATCTGACATATCTTGTATGTTCCCTCGTGACATCAAAAAATATTAAGCAACGTGTGATCTCTGGCATATACCTTCAAGGGACCTATTTTGGGCTACGTTGTTTTTTTCGTATATCATTTACGCATTAGTTTATAGTTTCCCATTTTGGATTACCGAAAGTAACCTCCTAAGAATGTTCTCTGCGTGAATTTGGAGGTTTCATCATTTTTGGGAATACCCCTCAGGTTGAGATTGTGTAACACAGCATAATATATGCGTGATGTCAGTGAGATGACATAATTCAAACGAAATCAAAATTCAGCCAAGATAATGAAAAACCCTTGATTTCTTTCGTAAATCACAAAACCCATTTGTCGATATGCTGCCCAGTATTTCTTCACAGGAAATGATGCCTCGTTGGAAATAATAGAAGAAATCTTTTTTGTGATTTATCCTCCTTTTGTTTATTTTATCCATATAAAATTGTAAACCAGGTCATCGAGTATTCCTATCAAACGGATAACTTATTGTTACAAATCCAATTATAATATTTTCTATTTCGTGAAAAACGCTCTAATATTGACTTTGTAGAGTCTATAGATTAGATTTCCGTCAACCTGCACGCTTATCATAATTCAATGGCTAAAGAGTAAATGACATGAAAGATCTAATCTACATGGATAACGGCGCCACATCCTACCCTAAACCTGAAGAAGTATACACTTTTATGGACGCATTCTATCGCGAATTCGGGGTCAATCCAGGGCGATCTGGATATGACCTGTGTATGGAAACCGGTACGTTGGTGGATCAAACACGTAGAGAGCTAACAACTTTTTTCAATGGTGACAATTCAGATCGACTTTGCTTTTCTTATAACTCAACGGATGCCCTCAATTTGATTATTTTCGGAATGATAGAAAAAGGGGATCACGTCATCACCACGACATTGGAACACAATGCTGTACTACGCCCTTTATATCATTTAATTCAGGATTTTGGTGTCGAGGTGGATCATATCCCGTTTGATGGCAAGGGATTTGTCGATCCCGAAGAGTTTAGCAAAAAATTCAAATCAAATACCCGTCTTGTAGTCGTCAACCACGCCTCCAATGTCATAGGCACCGTTCAACCCATTGAAGCCATAGGGAGAATATGCAAAGAAGCTGACATCACTTTTGCCATCGATGCTTCGCAATCAGCCGGCAAGGTGCCCATCGATATGAAGGCTATGAATATAGATATCGTGGCCTTTACCGGCCATAAATCCTTATTGGGCCCAACCGGTATTGGCGGTTTGTGTGTCCGGGAAGGCATTGAGATCAAACATACCCGCGCCGGTGGTACTGGAGTCAAATCGGCCCAGCACAGGCACCTCGATGAATATCCCTATCGCCTCGAATACGGCACGGTGAATGTCCAAGGCGTGGCCGGATTGCATGCCGGTTTGCAATGGATCCTCGACAAGGGAGTCGGCACCATCCATAGCCAGGAGATGGCCTTAACACGCAAATTACGCGATGGTCTTGCCGCGATAGAAGGTGTGAAATTATACTGCCAGGAAGACCTTCGCGATCACATTGCCGTGCTGAGTTTTAATATCGTCGGGCTTCAGGCTTTGGATACCAGCACCATGCTAGATGGCGAATATAATATAGCCTGCCGTTCTGGCCTGCATTGTGCTCCATTGGTCCATGAGCATCTATGCACGGACAAAATCGGTGGATCTGTAAGATTGAGTATAGGACCTTTCACAACGGATGCACATGTTGATAAAGTAATCGAAGCGGTGTCACAAATTGTTGACTTTCAGATCAAACGTACAGGAAAAAATTAATGCCGAAAGATAGTTTGATGGCTATATTGAATTTCCAATCAAAGGCCAGATAAGATTTAAGACTAAGAAGCGGAATCAATTTGGTGCACACCCTTTTTTCCCATAACAAATTTGTATATTGGTAAACTGCCTTTATTCCAATAATGCAGATCGAGTTATGCCCGTGGATGGCCTGGCGGGCGTCGGTGAGAAGCATCCAGGACAAAAACAGAGGTGCTCGCCTTATGACTTTATGAGTAAGGCTTACGGCCAATATTCCTTGGTTCTGGCAATGATTTTCAAATCGCAGAAATGTTTGCACCATTCTTTCGATAATACAATCGAAAGAAGCCTATGGAAATGAGCCTCACCGAAAAACAGGTGATTACATCAACCCAGGCGATCCCTCCCGATTGAAGATTATGTAACACAAGATTGGATTTATAAGCGATATAAAATGGTTTACATAATCCCGTAAATGTTTAATGCGTTGTGACAGTACAAACACTTGGTTTTTCTGAGATAGCAGCCAAAGAATTAAACTATCACCCACCCCACGACCTGCAATATGTCTGACTAAGCTCTGTTTACCCGTGAGAATTCCCTTCGGCTGAAGACTTATTCGGAACATATTTATGACAATCCCAATGAAGTGTGCAAAGTTGAGACCGTTTCCCAGGCCGTTTTCTGCAGCAACGATGCCCTGTCTTTTTCCAGGTCTACCCACACCTTACCTTTATAATTAAAGCTTCCGGAAAGCCCTTCAGGACTCGTGTTAAACATCACGGAATAAAACACACACGCCGATAGATAAGAGCCAATGGCATTGGCATGACGACCATCCTGATGAAACAGCTCAATCTCGGGATCCATCCGGTGGACGGCTTCCCATGCCAGACCAACCGGTGCCAGTCCGGCATGGAGCTTTTGAGCCGTCGTTTTATAGACATGTGTCAAGACAGCCTGGGTATCGGGTCGAGAACGGTTGGCCCAGGTCAAAAAGAATATGGTTCTGGCCCCCTGCTTTTGAATTTCTGTATCCAGCAATCCAGCAAACTTTGTAAAAGAATCCGGCTTCTCCAAGGGACCACCGCTTCGATCCTGTAAGACAACATAGTCCCAGGGCTTTTCCCTGAGGGCGTTCCGGGTGGCAGAATTTTCCCAGTGCCATCTCAGACTGGCCCCTTCTCCGGTGCATTGATCGATTGCCAATTCAAACCCCCGGTTTTCAGAATTGACTAACATTGAAAGCATCTGGGGCATATAGTTAAAATAGGTGTGACTATTTCCGATAAACAAAACATGATGTAACACGATAGCGTCCTCTATTAATATGAAGAAAGGATTGAAGAACCTCGCAGCAAGCTACGGGGAATGCGCTCGCTTTTGCGGTTCAAGAGCAGCCTTGGGTCATCAGCGGTTGGCAGCATCCCAGCCTCCAAGCATCCGAGCTTCCCAGCTATCCTTTTTGTTACACCTTCTGCTCAGGAATTTCAATTGGCCTGTGGATGGGTCATCTATAATATTTTGTCATGCAATTCATTATAATTATTAGGTTGACCTATGATAAGCGTTTGTTTATTAAAGCGGAAAATGTGTCTGATTTAAATTTGAATTCCCCGCTGCTTGCAGCGTGGGATGAATTCAAATTACAGATACAGATCAGTTTTTTGTCCAAATTACCGAGCCTCAATCCCATGGGATTGAGGCAAGAATTACGAAAAACCCTGCTGGTTCTGCCGTTCGGCAGTGCTTCGCATGCTGCAGGGATAGGAATTCTTGTTTTTGGTTCTGGAGCGACAACGTCGCGTTCTATAAAATCGTCTTACGATTTTATCAATAATATTGCGGCAAAAAATCATTTAAAACTATGCCGGAGGAAAAAAATGAAAAGAAAACAACTTCTTAGGAGAAAGACATCCATCTCCTATAAAACAGAAGAAAAAACCGTGATGCGTGGATACAACCTAAGTGAACTGGCTGAAGAGGGCTATTCGTTTTATGATGCCATGTTTGTACTTTTTCAGAACCGGATTCCCACCCAGGAAGAAGAAAAAATGCTCAAGTACGAGATGGGGGTGTTTCTGGAACACTCCATGTCACCATCGGCAGTCGGCGCCATCGGTGTCAGCGCCGGCAGACCGAATCTTCCCGTTTGCGTGGCGGCGGCTATCTCTACTTTCGGGGGGGTCCATGGTCCAGGGGCCGCCCATGGGTACATGCTCAACAAGTATCTGGAACGTGCGCAAAAAGAGGGCAAAACTGTTGATGAAATGGCCAAGATCCTGGTGGACGAATACATGGATGCGGGACGACCCGTCATGGGTATGGGGCAACCCCAGCACATCGATAGCGATCCTAGAGCGGAACCGATTCACCTCAGGCAGGAAGAACTGGAACTCAAGGGGGTTTATCTGGAATTTCAAAGGGCTCTGGAAAAATATTTCCATGCCAGACGCAAGGCGGATGGACGTTCTTATGTGGGTGTGAATGTGGTGGGTTCGGGTAACACCGCGCTGATGGAAATCGGCTTTTCACCCAATGCGGGATGGTGTATCGGCAGCGTGGTACGGGGATTCAGCTGTGCGGCGCATGCTTTGTTTAACATGAAAAAAGGACGTGCATGGGGGGCCAGCAGGAATGAACCCATGGTACAGATGCTTGATCTGTCCATGATCAAATATATAGGTCCTGAAGACAGAATCGTTCCCAAGCAGGAGGAACGCCAGGAATATGCCAAGAAACAGAAGGAAGAAGGAGAATACAAACAATGGGTTATCTAGATAAAGAAAAAACAGATGCGCTGAATAAACTAAAGAGGGAGCGTACCATCGGTAATCTGGGTAGCCCCAAGAACCCCTTTGATTATTACGATCGGGAATACGGAACCATGCCAAAGGATACGGAAAGAGCGCAATTCCAGTGGGTGTCGGAAGTGGCCTACAAGAATGTGCACCGGATCGTTACAAGGGGCTATGATACAACCGAGTTGATGGAAGAAGGCTACGGGGTTATCGAGGTCCTTTTTGTGGATTACCAGGCACGCATACCCACCATCGAAGAGGAGCAGATGCTCAATTACGTCATGATCCTGACCCTTGAGGACGGGTTGTCTGCACCGGCGGCCATTTCCAGGATCGTGGCCAGATCCAAGACCTTTTTAACCCAGGCCTGCGGGGCCTCTATCATGGCATTTGGTCATGCCTACGGTGCTTATTCCGCATTTGGGAACCGGCTTGAAAAATACCTGGCCATGGTCGAGGAACAGAACCTTTCTCTTCAGGCAGCCGCCGAGCAGCTGGTGGAGGAGAACCTCTATGATGAAGCTTTGGGTGTTTCTGATCTGATGCTCAAAGACCCTGCTGCAAAACGAATGTTTGCACGTGCGGAAAAACTTGGCACATCCGGCAAATACATTGCCTTTATGAAGGAAATTGTCAAAGCGGCCCAGAAGACCTTTGACTACCCCGTGGACCTGGATATGCTGGGTGCCACCGGCGCTGTCATGATGGATCTGGGGTTTACACCTGAAGCCACCTGGGCGATTCTGGCAGTCACACGTTCCTTTGCCGCTGGTGCTCATTACATTGAAGAGGTTGAAAGGGAAGACTCAAATCGTCTGGGGCAGGAGCTGACACCCAAAGAAGATTATGATGGCCCGGAAGATCGGCCGGTACCACCCCTTGCTGATCGGGATAAAGTTGCTACACCGGCGACTTGCGCAACTCCGGATGAGTGGAAGCAGCGTTTTGAGAAGATGAAAGATGTTCGTGGCAGTGGATTCAGTATCATTGAAGAGGTTAAGGATCCCAGTAAGAAGTCGGGAATTAATAAGGTCGGAAAACTATAATAACCACATACCGCTTGTCATAATAATGTTCCGAAAATAGGATCGCGGCATAAGGGTTTGTAACAGAAAAACGGTCCTCAATCGGAACGTTTTTCT
>RCNC010002948.1_pt1 | contig 11192 bp, 12 predicted proteins | sample 2041301 | NCBI WGS metagenome assembly RCNC01 (sample SAMN09708231, study PRJNA481090) | Marine sediment metagenome, whole genome shotgun sequencing project. | biome: marine sediment; feature: ocean; material: sediment; isolation source: Sewage treatment plant 13A marine sediment (STP13A) ... | reverse complement strand
TCCACTTTTTTCCACAAACAACCTGCCGCTATTTAGCGTATCAAACTCCACCCGATCGGAGGGATGGTCCAGATGGTTAAAAAGAATATGGGCCGTGGCCAGGGTGGCATGACCGCAAAGATCCACTTCAATCTCCGGAGTGAACCATCTGATTTCATACCATTCGTCCTTTGGCACTGCAAATGCAGTCTCAGAGAGGTTGTTTTCATTGGCAATCTTTTGCATCAGATCTCCATCCAACCACTTATCCAGGATACACACTGCTGCCGGATTGCCTGAAAAGGGTCTGGACGAAAATGCATCTACCTGGAAAATCTTTAATTTCATGGTTCCGTTCTCTGCGATGATTTAACAACCCTCCCGGTAGCGGGTTTGACGTACATCAATATTCAGAAACTGTGTATTCCCGGGAGTCCCACCAAAATACCTGCATTTGCGGATGATCTGCTCGAGGGCATCGCTGTTTCGGACCCTGAAATTATTAAAGTCAGGAAATAACACCAGGCTATTCCAGGATTCCATGCCCCCTTCCAACACATATACTTTTCCGGGCAAGGTTTTTGTCAATGCTTTCACCTCAGCATCCGACTCCAAGCCATATACAATAAATGTAGCCTTTTCCTGCTCAGGTCCCTTGACTCCTTTTTCATACCGCATGGCGGATGGAATGTGATAGGCGTTAAATTCAGATTCGGATCTCACATCCAGCACCACAATACCTGGCTCTTTCTTATAGAGCAGATTGGCCAGATGATTGGCCGATATATAGTCCACTTTCTTTCCTTCGACCCGTTCCGATTCAAATTTCCAGGTTGGATAAAGATTGTTCTTTACCGAATGGCTGGTAAAAGCAGCAAAGAGTGAGGCAGCAATGGCAATAAGTGCAAGTATTTGGTTTGTTTTCATCAATTCTCTATTTAAGGCTATCTGGTGTTATATCGCTGTTCCACCCTACCTGCAAACCAGAAGGCACCTAATGCAAACAGGGTAATCAGAAAAGTCAATACCCCATAATTCATATTAAATAATTCATACAATGAGATATCGCCCATGGAGGAAAAATTGATGGCATTATGCAACCAGGGTTCAATTTCTCCAAAGATGATCAATCCAGTAAACATGCCCGCAAAAACGGCCAGCCCATCCAGTTTCCCTGTAAACACAGCTACACAGGAAGTTCCGGGACACAATCCACAGATGACAAATCCAAATCCGAAAACAATGCCACCAATCAATTGTGGCCACAGGTATGATCCATTGATATAAATCTGTGTGATGTCAAGCACCCCAAAGAAGCTTAGCCAGTAAACACCGATCATGGCAGTGACAATGGCAGAAAATAGCACCTTGAACATGGCCATATCGGTGAAATAGAATTGCTGTACCAGTTTTCGGGCATTTCCGAAACCAGCCTTCTCTAAAAACATACCAAAAACGATACCCGTTAAGAGCGCAAAAAGCAACAGGATCCCCTCAGGAATCTCATAGTTGAATTGTAAAGGAGCAGCTAATTCCATGCTTTCCTCATTAAGAAGGCGATAGAATAACCGCCAATGAATACTGAGAACATAAACACCCATGCACCCGGACTAAGAACTGAACCTCCGCTAAGGGCAAGTCCACTGGTGCAACCCCTGGTAAATTTGGCAGCAATGGCCATTAGCAAACCCCCTGAGAATGCCAGCAACAACCTGCCAGCATTGGAGATGCGGGGACCTTTAATCACTTCAAATTTAAAGCGTCTGGAAACAATTCCAGAAATAAGTCCTCCGAGGCACACCCCGGCTATTTCAATGATCACCCAGTCCTTGAGTGGATGCTCCACCCCTGCCACATATCCCGAATAGACCGAATTTGAAAGTGCATACTCAGGTGCAATGGCATGCACAACCGTGGCAAGAATCCCATTGAATGCTCCCACTGCTCCCAGTCCCCTGCCGGTCACTACAAACGACAGGATAATCACAAGTCCAATACCAACTCCAACAATATATGGATTCCAGTATGGGTAAGGCTCTCTATTTTTCATACGCTTTGTTTTATTCAAGTTTTGAAGGATCCATTACAGGTGAAGTTAAGGGCAGCGCCAACAACTCCCACTCCTCAATGGACCCATCATATAGTAGGGCAGCATAGCCCAGATGTCGAGCCACCAGGTAATTGAGGGATGCCCGCACTCCCGAACCACAATAGAAGACCGCCGTCTTTTTGCTATCCATACCTGCTTTTGCAAACTCTTTCTGTAGCTCTTCATCCGACCTGATCATGTAGGCATTCTCTTCAGAAAGCAGATGGTGATAGTCCAGATAGTTGGCCCCTTCCACATGCCCTCTGGTGCCTATCATCTCTGTGCTGTCTATCTCTCCGTAATATTCATCGGCCGATCTGGCATCTATAATCACATACTCCGGGTTCCACCTAAGTTGCTTAAGTTCATGGGCTAAAATTGTTACCACCTTCTCCTTCCCATCAATTGATTCCGGGGATAGAGGATGAGATCCTTCAGTGCCTGAAGATGTGGTCAGTCCCTTTTCATTCCAGCCGGGCAAACCTCCATTCAGAACATGGGTACGATCTCCCCAGCCTGCAAAATCCAGGGTCAGGAAAACCCTGGCCGTGCGGGTAATAAAATCCTCGCTTTCGTAGTAGAGAACAATTTTCGAATCGGGATTCACTCCTGCCACTCCCAATAATTTCATCACCGAGTCCAGCCCGGGAAGCTCATTGCGCAGCTCATCTCTACTCATGGTAAAATCATAGGGATCAATAAATTGTGCCCCTTCCATATGGATGGAGTCGTACACCTCGCGGGTGCCCACATGGAGAATCGCCAGAGAAGGATCATTCATATGTTCCTGAAGCCAGTCAGCTGATACGATCAAGCCCACATCATTCTGATTATCAAGAGATGAACAGGATATAAATGATATAGCCAAAAGGAATAAAAAAACCTTAACGTAACTCATAATTCCGCATTAAGTCACTAAAATAAAAAATCAATTATTTATCCAGTCGAGGGCAGCTTTCCGGGTGGTAAAGGGGCGTATCTGAAGGTGTTTCATTTCCTGCCCCAGCATAATGGTATTTGTTACGTGGGGAGAATCCATTATAACGGCGATTTTCATATCATTCATTTTCCCAAGCTGACTCTTCAGGTAATCGATGAGAATATTCATATTTCTATCCTCATGATGAAGATCAGCAGCCAAAAAGTCCGTTACTATTCCTTTATATTCTATCAGGTTGTCGAACCGATCCAGGGTCTCCTCCCAGGAATCGATGATATCCTGAAGATAGACATCGCCTTTGAAACTACGAAGAATCACATTGTCAACCACTTCGATAGATGCTTTCATCCATTCAATAAATTAGTTAGGGCCATTGTAGAATTCCATCTGTAAATATATTAAAATCTGAAAAAGAGCTACCTTTAAACCGCAAAAATATGTCCCATGAAAAACGCATTGATCTATATGCTGATTCTTTGCCTGGCCCTATTATCACCCTCTTGTGGTTCTGGTTCAAAGAAGAGTGAATCCTCCCAGAGCGAGGAGCAATCCCATATGGTTAAGAAGAAAAGGGAGGACGGAACCCTCTCCAGCATGAACCCGGTAGATGAAGAAGGATATGTTCATGGAGTAAAAGTGAATTTCTATGAAGATGGATTAACTGTCCATTCCAAGGTAAGCTACGAACATGGAAGAAAACATGGTCCGGCCATCTGGTTTTTTAAAAATGGCAAGATCTATGAACACACTACCTTTTTTCAGAACAGAAAACATGGACTCACCAAGCGCTACTATGAAACAGGGGAGTTAATGGAAGAAGCAGAGTTTAATACGGGCGAAGAGTTGCCTGGGAAAAAGGAGTACAGAAAAGATGGAACCTTGAAAAGCAGTTGAGTTAAAACAGAGCTATTTTTCAAGTCGAATGTAATTTTTAAATTCGCCCAGTCGGCGGTCGCCCGGCAAGTTCTTCTCCAGCCATGATAAGAATCTGTACTTGGGTTTATCATGTTTAGATATTACAGGATTCAGGCTGCGATCCGGTCCACTGAACCTCAACTGATCCCGCCAGTTAAATCTGGCTATCCAACTCTTCATCACGGCAGGATGACCTCCTTTGTACCTGGTTACTTTTGAAAGGTTCCCATAGTCAAAGCCCCGGTCAAAATGGCGGGCTGCCACCTGCTCTTCAACCCTTTTCCTGCCCCTGTGATTCAGATTAAAAGCTTTGATCTTACTTTGCATCAGAGCCGGTGGGCGCACCCATCCATAATGGAATATCTCCGCATCTACCTCAGCCACTTTCAGTTTATAAGTTCCTTGCTGCTGGCGGTAATTCCGGCCATTAAAATCAGGTATTCTTCTGAAAGACTGTGCCGATTCCCAGGAGTGAATCTCCGGATGGTTCCTCACAATTCTGATCTCTTTCCTGTACCAGCAATGGCCATCCTGAATATGCTCATAATCGCCCCAGTAATGCAGGTAGCGAAAGAGCAAGCCTTCCACTTCCGGATGCGGAAGTAAGTGCTCACAACGCTTTCGAATGGTCTCCAGATCTTTCTCATGAATCACCTCATCAGACTGCAGGTAAAACAACCAGTCGCCTGTACAATGCTGCATGGCCAGGTCTGTCTGGTGGGCATGCTCCATACCCCTGGGATACTTCTCAATATCCCATACCGTATCCACAATCCGGATTTTCTCACTGCCAATGGCCTCTATTTCTGTCCGGGTGAAATCATCTTCATCCGAATCACCCAGGACCACCACAAACTCGTCCACAAGAGGCAGAATTGATTCCACCGACTGTCGCATAGGGTAATAAAGCTTAAGGGCATTTTTGCCCATTGTAAATCCGCTGATTTTCACTGCGCCCTAGAACATTTGCATGGTGTGAAGTTTGGTATAAAGGCCCTCCTTGTTACTAATCAGTTCCTCATGGGTTCCTCTTTCCACGATTTTGCCCTCGTCGATTACCAGAATTAAATCGGCATGCTTAATGGTCGAAAGCCGATGCGCAATAACAATAGAAGTACGGTTCTTCATCAACTTGATGATGGCTTCCTGAACCAGTTTCTCTGATTCGGTATCCAGGGCCGAAGTGGCTTCATCCAGGATCAGGATGGGCGGATTGGCCATCACAGCCCGGGCGATGCTGATCCGCTGTTTCTGTCCTCCGCTCAGCTTTCCTCCTCCTTCACCCACACTAGCATCAAATTGGTTTTCAGTCTCCTTTATAAACTCATAGGCATTGGCCACTTTTGCAGCATCTACAACCAGTTCTTCCGAGGGAATTCCCTTCTTACTTCCAAAAGCAATGTTATTTCTGAAGGTATCGTTAAAGAGAATTGATTGCTGACTCACTATACCCATTAGACTCCTCAATGAGCTAATCTTATAGTCTTTCACCGGCACTCCATCAATCAGGATCTCACCCTTGGTGGTATCCATAAACCTGGGGAGCAGATCTACCAGGGTGGATTTTCCCGAACCAGATTTTCCTACCAGCGCAATGGTCTTTCCCTTCTCTATGGTAAATGAAACATCCTTTAATACATACTCTTTATCGTATTTGAAAGAGACATTCCGGTACTCGATATTCTTCTTAAAGGTGCCAATATCTACTGCATCTTCCTTTTCAGGAATCCGATCCTCAACCAGTAAAATCTCATCTATCCGATCCACCGATGCCATTCCCTTCTGTATGTTGAAGTAAGCTGTGGTAAGGCCCTTTGATGGTGGAATCAGCTGACTAAAAATAATCAGGAAGAAGATCAGGTTCTCCCCTGTCATACCTCCCATTCCCGATAACACCAGGGATCCTCCATAGGCCATGATAATCATAAGTACCACAGTAGCCATGAACTCACTGATTGGACTGGCCAGATATCGGCGACGGGTGGCCGTACGAAGCAAAATGGCATAAAGCCTGTTGGTGTGGAGATACTTCTCCTCCATTTTTCCCTCCCCGTTAAAGGCTTTGATGATCCTTAAACCCGATAGGGTCTCTTCCAGTTGCGACATGAGTTCACCCAGTCTTTGCTGACCTTTAAAGCTGGTCTTTCTCAGTGTCCGGCCCACCCTTCCGATGATGATCCCGGAGAGGGGTAGCAATATCAGTACAAAGACTGTAAGCGGCAAACTGAGTGTGAGAAGAATTACCAGGTAGAGTATTACGGTGAATGGATCCTTGAATAACATGGAGAACGAATCCACAATGGAGACCTCAATCTCCTGCACATCATTGGAGATTCGAGCCATCACATCACCCTTTTTGGCTTCCGTGAAATAGGAGAGTGGCAGCTTCAGAACCTTCCGGTAAACCTGGTTACGGATATCCCTGACCACATAAGCACGAATGGGGGCCAGCACATGGTTGGAGAGAAAGATAAATCCATTCTTTAACAGACTGAAGAAAACAACCAGAGTGCTCACTAAAACCAGGGCCCCATTGTTTCCATGGGTGATCATGATCCGACCCATGAAATAGTTCAGGGTATGAATAAAGTAGTCGGTGCTCAGGGCAAAATCCATGGTTTCGGTCACCATGGGCTGATTCCCGAACAGGACCCTCAGGAAAGGGATGATCATGGCGAACGAAAAGAGTGTAAAAAATGCACCCAGCACATTGTACAAGACGTTTTGGAAAACCAGCCACTTATAAGGGACCAGGTAATTTAAAAGCTTTAGAAATCTTTTCATGTTACAATCCCGTATAATTCCATGGAGTAATAAGCATCAACTCCTCCTTTACTTCAGCGGATACTGCTAGTCCCTGTATAAATTCATGAATGGTCTCTTCTGTCACTCCTTTGTTGGTCCTGGTAAGTTCCAGCAATGCCTCGTAGGGTTTGGGGTAGTTTTCGCGGCGCAGAATCGATTGAATGGCCTCGGCCACAACAGCCCAGTTCCGCTCCAGGTCGGCACGAATGGCCGGTTCATTAACAATGAGTTTTCCAAGCCCTTTGATCATCGACTGCATGGCTATCAGGGTGTGCCCCAGGGGAACGCCCACATTGCGCAGTACCGTAGAGTCGGTGAGATCCCGCTGTAACCTTGAAACTGGCAATTTGGTGGCCAAGTGGCTAAAAAGGGCATTGGCCAGTCCCAGGTTCCCTTCGGCATTTTCAAAATCGATTGGATTTACCTTATGGGGCATGGCCGAAGAACCTATCTCTCCCTTCTTAATTTTCTGTTTGAAATACTCCATGGAGACATAAGTCCAGATATCCCTGGCCAGATCCAACAGGATGTTATTAATTCTCTCGAAGGCATGAAACATGGCTGCCAGGTTATCGTAGTGCTCAATCTGTGTGGTAGGCCACGATCTTTTCAATCCAAGCACCTCGCCCACAAAGTTCTCACCAAAGGTGAACCAGTCTATGTCCGGATAAGTGACTACGTGTGCATTCATATTTCCTGTGGCTCCACCGAATTTGGCCGGGACCGGGATCTCCTCCAGCTGTTCCAGCTGCACATCCAGTCGCTCAATAAATACCCTGAGCTCTTTCCCTAAACGGGTGGGTGAAGCAGGCTGGCCATGGGTACGTGCCAGCATGGGGATTTGATCCCACTTTGTAGCCAGGCTCTCCAGATCCTGGGTAAGCTGATCCAACACTGGATAATAGGCTGTCTGCATGGCATCTTTCAGGGAAAGCGGAGTGGCTGTATTGTTGATGTCCTGAGAAGTGAGGCCAAAATGAATAAACTCCATAAAAGCTTCCATCCCCAGCTTCTTAAACCGCTCTTTCACAAAATACTCCACTGCTTTCACATCGTGGTTGGTTACCTTCTCAATCTCTTTGACCTCCTGTGCATCATCCACTGAGAAATCAGCGTAGATCATCCTGAGGCTTTCAAATTGTTCTGCTTTCACATCCTCCAGTTGAGGAATTCCTGTCTGACAGAGTGCAATGAAGTACTCCACCTCTACCATGACCCTGTATTTGATCAGTCCGTACTCCGAAAAATAGTCTGAAAGCGGTTCAACCTTGGATCGGTACCGGCCGTCAACTGGTGAAATGGCCGTAAGTTTATTTAGATTCATCTGATAAATATTAAGCTACCTAAATGCCCGGGCTGTATGTTTTGGGCAACCCCACAAATTTAGCAGAAAATATTCTTACTTTTGATGATACATTCGCTCATTATGAAACGATCCACATATATGCTTGTATCAGCACTGCTGATACTGGTTTTCAGCAGCCAGATTGTGGCACCCGACAGCACGGGAGCCGATCATCAAAATCCTTTTGGTCTGATCAAAACCGACAGTCTCGTAGGAGATAAGATCCTGGTCTACTCCTTTGCCATCATGGATAACATTGCTGCCCCCACCTGGCGCCTCACACAGGAGGCCCTTGACGAGGCTTATGAGCTGGGGGCCGATGTGATCATCCTGCACCTGAACACCTACGGTGGAGAGGTGAGCGCCGCCGACTCTATCCGAACCAAACTTTTGAATGCACGTGTTCCGGTTCATGTATTTATTGACGATAATGCAGCATCGGCCGGAGCACTGATTGCCATTGCTTGTGACAGCATCTATATGAAACCGGGTGGAAAGATCGGGGCGGCTACAGTGGTGAACCAAGCAGGCGAACAGGTACCGGATAAATATCAGTCCTACATGCGTGCCACCATGCGAGCCACGGCTGAGGCCCACGGGAAAGACACCCTGGTATCCGGGAACGACACCACCTATATGTGGCACCGTAATCCGGCCATCGCCGAAGCCATGGTCGATCCCAAGTTATATGTGGAAGGGATAAGTGATACTGGACAGGTATTAACCTTCACCGCTTCGGAGGCTATCGAATTTGGTTACTGTGAAGGAACGGCAGAGTCTTTAAAGGAGGTAATCAGCAAATTGGGGATCAAAGAATATGAATTAAAGTCTTACACCCCTTCAGGCATGGACAAAGTGATCGGCTTCCTGATCAATCCCTTGCTTAGCGGAGTGCTGATTATGATCATTATCGGGGGGATCTACTTTGAGCTGCAATCACCTGGAATCGGATTTGCACTGGCAGCTTCAGTAATTGCCGCATTGCTCTATTTCGCACCACTATACCTGGAGGGCATGGCCGAAAATTGGGAGGTCATTCTATTTATTGTTGGTGTCGTCCTGATGATGGTGGAGATTTTTGCCATTCCAGGATTCGGAGTGGCCGGGGTGGCCGGAATTATTGCCATGGTCACAGGCCTCACCCTGAGCCTGGTGGACAATGTGGTTTTTGAAGATCCCGAATTCACAGGAGAAGGTCTTGGTCTGCTGATGAAATCAATGAGCCTGGTGCTGGTGGCTGCATTGTTGGGACTGATTCTCTCTCTATGGACCACCAAAAAACTTCTTACCACTTCTGCATTCAGTAACCTGTCCCTGAAGAGTGAACAGCAGGTAGACAAAGGGTATATCGCTGTGGGCACAGAGCAGCAATCCCTGGTGGGAGAGCCAGGTGTGGCCCATACGGTTTTGCGCCCCTCAGGCCGGGTAAGAGTCAACGATAAGATCTATGATGCCATGGCGGAGTATGGATTTATTGAAAAGGGTGAGTCTGTAAAGATTGTTCGCTACGAGAGCGGGCAGGTTTATGTGGTTAAAACCTAAGTATCTATGTTGATTAGGGATTACAGGCTGGAAGATTTCCCCCTGGTAGAAGCCCTGTGGAAAGAGACGGGTATCTATACCATTGAAAGAGGCGATACGGCTGAAATAATCAATCGCTGCAACCAATCCGGAGGTAAATTTATAGTTCTGGAAGAGAAGTCCACCGGGTTAATGGCCGGGACTTCCTGGATCACCTGGGACGGCAGAAGGCTTTTTTTACACCATTTTGCCATCAGACCCGATCTCCAGGGCTTAGGATTGGGTCGCACACTGGCTTTAAAGTCACTGGAGTTTGCCCGGGAGAAAAATGCATCCATGAAACTGGAAGTACATCAGTCCAACCACCATGCGATTGAACTTTACACGAGCCTTGGCTTTCAAGTTTTTGAAGATTATGGCACATACATGATCCTCGATCCTGGCACAGCATTTGAAGCCGGTTAACACATATTTCCATAAAAGCACATTCATGAAAAATATATTCTTTCTTCTGCTTCTCCTTATAAGCCATTCCCTTCAATCCCAGAATCCGGTATGGGACAGCTGGGATCCCGATGTAATCAGAAGCCTTCACACAGGTGCAGGGATCGGATACCTTACTGAGGAGGAACAGAAGGTGGTGTTATTTATGAATATGGCCCGCCATGATGGCACCCTGTTTGCCAGTACCTTTCTGGATGCCTATGTGGAGGAGAACAATGTGGAAAACACTTCATACTTGCGGTCTCTTTACAAAGATCTGAAGAAAATTTCGGGTCTGGTTCCCTTCCAGGTGGAGGAAGATCTAAGCTCAGTGGCCCAGGGTCATGCAGATCTCTCGGGAAGAACAGGGCATGTGGGGCATAAAAATTTTGACAAACGATTTGCCCCCCTAAGGGGAAATCCCTATACGGCCTGGGCAGAGAATTGCTCTTATGGGTATAAGGAGGCAGTAGATATAGTGATCTCTCTTTTAATTGATGAAGGCATCAAAGGTGTGGGCCACCGCAACAACATCCTCAACGTAGGTTTTAACTCTGTGGGAGTAGCCATCTATCCCCACAAAACCTACAAAACCAATTGTGTAATCGATTTTGGACAGATGAAACGTTCGGACCTCAACAAGGTCCCCTATTAATCCTCCTCTTCGACGGTGTCGGGCAAAACCTTCAATTGATTTCGATAGGCATATACCGATAATCCGGCCAACACACCCACAACTGCATATACCCAAACAGGTACTTTAAAAGCAGATCCGCCTGCATAAGAGTGCATCCCTCCAAGGAAATAGTTCACCCCAAAGTAGGTCATCATCACCGAACTATATGAGATAAACGAAGCCAGGTTAAATGCAAATTGTCCTCTCATTCCGGGAATACGATGCATATGGGTCACAAAAGCGTAGACCAGTACGGTAATCAGTGCCCAGGTCTCCTTGGGATCCCACCCCCAGTAACGGCCCCACGACTCGTTGGCCCAGACTCCACCCAGAAATACCCCGGCAGTCATAAAATAGAGCCCCACAATCAGGGTGAGGTGATTCACCAGGGTCACCTGTTTGATCACATCTTCCATCCTCAATTTGTTAGATGGAGTGA
>RCNC010003227.1_pt1 | contig 11202 bp, 11 predicted proteins | sample 2041301 | NCBI WGS metagenome assembly RCNC01 (sample SAMN09708231, study PRJNA481090) | Marine sediment metagenome, whole genome shotgun sequencing project. | biome: marine sediment; feature: ocean; material: sediment; isolation source: Sewage treatment plant 13A marine sediment (STP13A) ... | reverse complement strand
AACAAGGATAAATATGGTCGTTTGCGCGTTGCAGCTGCTATAGGAGTAACAGGTGATGCAGTAAAAAGAGCAGAAGCATTGGTAAAAGCCAGTATAGATGCCATTATTATTGATACAGCACATGGACATACCAAAGGAGTAGTAACCATTTTAAAAGAAATTAAAGGTAAGTTCCCAAAATTAGATGTTATAGTTGGCAATATAGCCACGGCAGAAGCAGCTAAATATTTGGTAGAAGCAGGAGCAGATGGTGTAAAAGTAGGGATTGGACCAGGATCTATTTGTACAACACGAGTTGTTGCAGGCGTTGGGTTTCCACAGTTTTCGGCAGTTTTGGAAGTTGCTGCGGCTATTAAAGGAAGTGGAGTTCCAGTAATTGCAGATGGAGGTATTCGTTATACAGGAGATATACCTAAAGCCATTGCTGCAGGAGCAGATTGTGTGATGTTAGGTTCCTTATTGGCAGGAACAAAAGAATCTCCAGGAGAAACGATTATTTACGAAGTCATATAGAGGAATGGGAAGTGTTGAGGCTATGGAAAAAGGTAGTAAAGACAGATATTTCCAAGATGTAGAAGATGATATTAAAAAATTAGTCCCAGAAGGCATTGTAGGTCGTGTACCATATAAAGGCGAGTTGTATGAAAGTATTCATCAGTTCATAGGTGGTTTACGCGCAGGTATGGGTTATTGTGGTTCAAAGGACATTGAAACTCTTAAGGAAACCGGGAAATTTGTAAAAATATCCTCTGCTGGTATTCAAGAAAGTCACCCACATAATGTAACTATTACAAAGGAATCACCTAATTATTCTAGGTAGATTTTTAGTTTCGTTTAACGGTCTCCTTTATTTAGCATTAATTAAATTAGAGAAGAAAAGAGGAGAACTAAAACGGTCTTACGCTTTATAATACTCAAATTTATTGATAAATTTGGATAGAAACGACTTGTTAGCCATTGTTTTTACACAATGTTGGCGATAGTTATTTAATTTGTAATCTTATTTTTCACAAATCACTACTCTATACTTATTCTTATAAACGACACTTCCATTCTGTTGAATGTACGCTTGTATATCAGCGGCTACTGCATCATATACTTTTTCGAAACTGCTATTGTCAATAGCTTTGGCAACTGGACCAGCAGATAGTAGTCCTTTTAATGCTATTTCGGTATTTGGATAATCCCAGATTGCGTTTACATCATCATTGGCACTTATTTTAAACCCAACTTCTTCTAGAGTTTTCTCCAATAACTGATTTTCTGAAAGAGCAAACGGTCCTGTAGCTCCTGGAGGAGGAGGTGGGAGTAAACTCCCTATAGCTTTTAAATATGTCAGTGCTTCACAGTCCTCTTTATTGCCCCAAATCATTACTACCAGTTTTCCTTTATGCTTTAAAACTCTATTTGCTTCGGATAAAGCATTTTTTATATTAGCAGCATATTGATATGAGTTAAATCCACAAACAAAACCGAAAGTGCTGTCCTCAAATGGCAGCTCTTCCATTTCACCAGAAGAAAATTTTATCTCAGTATTTCGTTTTTTGGCCTGCTTAATAAATTCTTCACTGGCATCAATTCCTGTTACATCGATACCTTGTTTATAAGCTAGGTCACTGAAGTAACCAGTGCCGCAGCCAACGTCCAATAAAGTTTGAGTTGGTTTTATTTTGAGTGATTGCAATGCATGTTCATATCCAGAATCTCCAGTCGGTTCCTGAATTGAAGCCCAGTCTTTGGGTCTCTTTCCCCAAAGTTCTCCTTGTACTTTTTGTGATCCCATAATTATTGATTTAGTTTAATTATTTCTTTCGTCTTTTCGATTGGCCACTTGCCTGATCCTCCAGAAACGGCTTTCACAGGACGTGCCTGAAATATGAAAGAAGGTGCAATCCCAAAGTCTCTTCCGTAAATTGCCAATATTGAAGCTGCCATCTGCTAAGACATTGGGTTTGATATTGTAAATATGAAACTTAAAAAACTGGAAGGATGTCAGTATTTATTCAAAGAATGTCACAATTGATTCATGAACTAACAATGGAATGTACTTTTTTCTAGTTGATTTTCGCGAATGTCGTGGGAAGAGTACCAAACCTCTTTTTAAATAGCCTGGTGAAATAAGTAGGACTACTAAACCCCAAATCGTAGGCTATTTCAGCAATGTTCTTGCTATTTTGACCAATGGATCTAAGTGATTTGTGTAGACGCAATTCCTGTAAAAGTTGATTGGGAGCTACTCCAGTTAATGCTTTTATTTTTCTATAAGCTTGTGATTTGCTCAATCCTAATAATTTATTTAAGGTTTCACTTTTGAAATCCTGATTGTTCAATTGCTCATTTAAGATGTCGAACAATTGAAGTAAAAAGACGAAATCATTATGCTGAATAACTTTAGAATCATTAAAATCTATTTTAGTCGAACGCTGTTCTTTATCTGAAAGCGCTTTCGTATCTGAATCAATGTATATAGATTGATTCAATCCAAGTGAGCATAAGTATCGTACTTTCTTTTTGGTTTCTTCGAACAGGTCTTTTCCGTGTTCGTCAACAGGTTTTCCACTAACCAAAGAAAGGTTATACTCAATATTATCTGGATTTGAATTTAGTAATTTATTAATAGCTAAAGCACTTAATATTGCATCAGAAGCAAAGATGAATGAAACCATATTATCATCATCTGGTTGCAATATGGCAACACCTTTGTTTTGCTCTATTATTCGATTTACCTCATTAGAATAGTGCTCATATTTACCTGTCAAATCTACCATATCTATCATAAGAATAGTGCGATAACCGGTATCCAGTTCTCCTGAATTAGTGTAGGCTAAATCGTTTATACTTGTTCCTTCACCTAAAAAAAGATTGACTTCATTATCAGAAACCTCGATAATATTGCATGCCGTATTTCCATGTGAATTTTTATGAACCTCATTGCACGCCTCCTTATTTGGAGCTCGTGTCAGACAGAACAACGTTTTAGCCTCTACATCTACCCAATATTTCAATTCGAATACGTCAAACCTTTCTTGTACTGCCAAATCTTCATCGTGAGCTTTATGAAAGTCATCTACTGTGAACGCTTCATCACCTAATCTGTGAAAATCCATGTATAAAGGCATAAATCTGTTTTTAGATACTTTTTTTTAACTCTTACTAAAGTCAGTTAAAGTACAATTTTATTCAATAATTAGTCCAATTTATGTGTAAACTTCAAGCTTTTAATATGTCTAAGACATAGGGGGTAGAAATTAATTGGAATTTTCTAATGTGAGGAATTACGGCCAACTTTAATGATATGAGTCCGTTTTAATACTGAATCAAGTTCAGCACAGATGTTTTATATCAGACGTTAAACGAAGTTAGTAGTTTTTTCTTACAAAGTCAAGGCTCATATAAATCAACTATTTGTCTGTCCAAACAGCTAATTCATTGCCTGAAGGATCTAAAAAATGAAATCTACGACCGCCTGGAAATGAAAATATTTCTTTAGAGATCTTTCCGCCATCTTCAATGATTTTATCCTTTACGCTATCAATGTCTTCATGATACAATACAATCAAGACTGAATTTATAATATTATCTTCAGTTATTTCGAATCCTCCTTCAATACCACTATCCTTAAAAGACGTATAAGTGGGACCATAGTCCGTAAATACCCAACCAAAAGCTTTACTGTAAAATGTCTTTGTTGTTTCAAGATCGTTCGCTTTTAGTTCTATGTAATTTATATGATTGTTTTTTGCAGTCATTTAGTTAATTGTTTAAACGTTTTTATTTTATATGATGTTAGTAATATTTACTCATTATAAACTTGTCCTCGATGAGGTTTTAAAGCATCTCTAATTGGTTTCATTTCGGTTTCATTAACCACCATAAAAGCTATGGCATGAAGATCTGATACTTGTTCAAAATCTGTAATATCCAAATCTGTTTGTTGAATTGCTATGTACTCCTTTAAATGTAAAACATGATGTTCTGCAATTTTAAAGGCATCAGGTCCACGAAAATCCCAAATTAATTTTAGTTTACGCATTAGCTACAGAAGTTCCTTTTTCGGCGAAATTTTTAAAATCGGTCATATACTTCATGGTCTGCTTTTTAAATACTCCCTTCATAAAGGTAGTCATTACTTTCATCATGAAATTGTCAGGAATAAATTCGGCAACGCTTTTCCATTTTGTATGACCTTCTGGAGTTTGCTCAAAATAATTCTCTTGCTTATTAACCATCCCTTTGGTATCATAGGTCATGTGAAACTCATTTGGCAGCTTTTTATGAGTTATGGTTTCTATAAGTTCCATCTCTCTCTTTTTGAATTTATAGCTCAATTTCATTTTTGCACCTACCTCTCCAGGGGTTCCTTCTAATTGCTCGTAATTCACAAGGCCTACTTGCCAGTGCTTCATATTTTCAGAGTTGTCCATTTTTTCTAAAAACTCTTTCAAGGGCAGTTCTACAATAATTTCACTAGTGTATTTCATAATTGGATGGCTTTAATTGTATTAAAATACGGAAATTTTTAAAATCGATAAGACAAGTGGCACCAATATAATTTTAAAAGCACTGATTTCTTCTTGATAAAAAATGGAATAATATTGATACTAAAGTAAGTTCTTAATCGTTTGTTAATCGAACTTGTATAATATACTAATATTAGTATTTTTGCTCTTATTTGAAATTAAATATTTTGACTAATGAAAATTAAATTTTTATTCTTTTTTGTAATAGTATTTTCTTCGTTGTATTGCAATGCTCAAATCAACAAAGATGAGGTGCTTTTTACCGTTGATAGTGAAAAGGTTTTAGCATCTGAATTTATTAGAGTTTACAATAAAAATCTGGATCTTGTTAAGGACGAATCTCAAAAGGATATTGATAATTATTTGGATCTGTTCGTCGATTACAAATTAAAGCTTCAAGAGGCTAAAGAATTAGGACTGAATGAAAAACCAGAATATCTCCGAGAATTTTCAAATTATAGAAAACAATTAGCAAAGAATTTTTTAACAGACACTCAAGTCACAGAGTCACTTGTAAAAGAGGCTTATGAAAGAATTTCTTATGAGGTAAATGCAGGCCATGTCTTAATTAGATTACCTGAAGATGCTCCGGCAGAAGATACTTTAAAAGCATATAATGAAATTATAAAATTGCGTAAAAGAGTTTTAAATGAAGGGTTTGAAACTGTTAAAAAGGAAGTCCACAATGGACAGACCATATTTGCCGAAGACCTTGGTTGGTTTGGTGGTTTTAGGATGGTATACGCTTTTGAATCTGCAGCCTTTAATACACCAGTTGGTGAGTTATCACAACCTTTTAGAACGAGATTTGGATACCATGTTGTAAAAATATTTGATAAACGGAAATCAAGAGGCGAGGTAGAAGTTGCTCATATTTTGGTTTCGACTAAAAGCAAAACGACAGACACAATTCAAAACCTTGAAGACAGAATAAAGGAGATTTACACCAAATTACAACAAGGAGAAAATTTTGAAAATCTGGCAAAACAATTTTCAGATGATAAAAGTTCGGCCAACAAAGGAGGCAAGTTATCTGCATTTAGTAGTGGACAGTTAAACTCAAAAGAATTTGAAGAAACAGCTTTTGGTTTAGAAAATAAAGGTGATTATTCACAACCTGTAAAATCTGAAATAGGATGGCATATAATAAAGCTTATTGAGAAAAAACCTGTTGGGTCATTTGATGAAATGAGAGGGCAATTAGAATTAAAGGTTAAACGAGATTCTCGATCTAAACTTATTAATGAATCGTTCACAAAAAAAATAAAGGATTACTACAAAGTTTCTGATAACAAAGAAGCTCTTAATTATTTCAATACAGTTGTTACTGATTCTTTCTTTAAACGTACTTGGGAAATTCCTCAAACCTTGGATAAAGAAAAATCTTTAAACAAGATTGGTAAAAAGGAAATCACTTATTTAGATTTTGCTAATTATTTGCTCAATGCTCAAAGAAAGAATAGAAGTCAAAAACCAATTCAAGATTTGGTGAACAATTACTACAAAGAGTTTATTAATAGTTCTGTTCTAAAATATTATGAAGATAATTTAGAAGAAGAAAATCAAGAGTTTGCTAATATAGTAAGTGAATACAGAGACGGACTTTTACTATTTGAGTTAATGGAATCTGAAATTTGGAATGCTGCCAAAAAAGACAGCCTTGGGCTAAAATCATTTTATGATAAAAACCAAAACAATTATTTTTTAAATGAAAGAATAGATGCAATTGTTGCATCTTCACCAAATGATAAAGTAATTGCTAAAACGTCTAAATTACTTTCTAACGGTTCAACAGAAGACAAAATTAAAGAAGCACTAAATAAAAAAGGTAAAGTAAATGTCATTTTCACATCTGGTATCATGGATAAAAACCATCAGGCTTTACCACCAGATTTTGATTTTAAAACTGGTGTTTCAAAAATCTATAAACACAACGATTCCTTCATAGTTTGTCAAGTGAATAAAATTCTTCCAAAAGAACAATTATCGTTTGAAGATGCACGAGGTAGAGTAGTAACAGACTTTCAGGATCAAAAAGAAAAATCTTGGATGCAGACATTACATGACACATATAAAGTTGTCATAAATAAAGAGGTTTTAAATAAAATTAAATCGCAAATAAAAAGCTAATTGAAGAACTCATTTTACATAGCTATTTGTTTTTTTATTCTAACTTCCTGCGATTATTTTGTTAGGAAAGATCAACAAAATGCAATTGCAAGAGTGAATGAATCCTATCTGTATGAAGAGGATATTCAGGATTTGATAACGGCAGAAACAAGTACCCAGGACAGTACGTTAATAGTTAATAATTATATTACACGTTGGGCAACGCAACAGCTTTTAATTGATGGAGCAGAATTAAATATTTCTGACGAAAAACAAGCAGAATTCCATAAATTAGTTGATCAGTATCGAAAGGATCTTTATACTAAAACTTATTTAGAAGCCCTAGTTACGAGAGATTTAAACGTGAACGTTGGAACAGAAGAAGCTGAAGAGTACTATAATAATAACAGTGAAACTTTTAAGCTTAATGAAGAACTTATTAAATTGAGATATATAAAAGTAGATGAAAACATAACTGATTTTTCCAAAATAAAAGAACGTTTCAGGAGATTCAATAATGAAGATAAGTTTATTCTAGATTCCATTTCAATTCAATTCAGTTCATATTCACTTAATGATTCAATTTGGATAAAATTAAGTCAGGCAGTTAACAAAATTCCTGTTATAACATCAGAAAACAAAAATCAACTGTTAAAAAAATCTAATTTTATACAACTCAAAGATTCATTAGGAGTATATTTGATGCAGATTAATGATGTATTGATTAGGAACGAAACTGCACCGCTAGAATATGTAAAACCTACAATAGATCAAATAGTCATTAACAGAAGAAAGCTCGAGTTAATTAGAGAACTAGAAAAAGATATTACATCAGATGCAATTAAAAATAAACAATTTGAAATTTTCAATTAATTTACCATACTTACTTTTTTTTACAGCTGTTTTCATTTCATTCACAGGTCATTCACAAGAAATTATAGAAGATAAAATAGAAAAAGAAGAGTCTAATGTTGTATTGGACAGTGTAAACCCATTCAAACCATTTAAGGTCGATGGTGTTGCAGCAGTAGTAGGAGATTTTATTGTTTTAGATTCTGATATTGATAAAACATTCCAACAATTGAAGGCGCAAGGAGTATCTACTGCCGAAATATCACGCTGTCAACTTTTCGGCAAATTATTAGAGGATAAATTGTATGCCCATCACGCCATTCAGGATAGTATAGAAGTGTCTGATACAGAAATACTTTCATACGTAGATCAACAGATCGATCAATTTTTACAGCAAACCAACGGTTCTATGGAACGCCTTTTAGAGTTTTACAACAAGGAAGATGAAAAGAGCTTTAGAGATGAGATGTTTGAGATAAATAAGAACAATAGATTGGCCAGCCAAATGCAGCAAAAAATTATTGAAGATGTTGAAGTCACACCAGAGGAAGTTAGACAGTTCTTCAATAACATACCAAAGGAAGAAAGGCCAACTTTTGGCACTGAACTTAAGGTGGCACAAATTGTTGTAATGCCCAAATCAACAACAGATGAGATTCAGAAAGTGATTGATCAATTAAATCAAATTAAGGCAGATGTAGTAGACAATGGATCTAGTTTTGCAACAAAGGCAGTATTATATTCAGAAGATGAAGGATCGCGATCTAACGGAGGAAAATATACTTTAAATAGGAAGCAACCAAGAATGGTAAAGGAATTTAGAGATATTGCCTTTCGTTTACAAGAAGGAGAAGTTTCTGAACCATTTAAAACAGATTTTGGATACCATATTGTTAAGCTGGATAAAATTCGTGGTCAAGAATATGACGTACGCCATATTGTAATTAAACCAGAGGTGAACGAGGAAACTATTGAAGATGCTAAAGAAAAACTAGAAAAGATTAGGAAACGGATAGTTGATGGTGAATTAGACTTTAAAGAAGCAGCAAGGGAATTTTCTGATGAAAAAGAGACCAAACAGGATGGTGGCCAATTAATTAATCCTGAGACTCAAGATTATAGTTTTGAACTGACAAGAATGGATCCGGAATTGTATTCTCAAATTCAAGATTTAAAAAGTGGAGAAGTAAGTTTGATACTTAAAGATCAGGATAGAATAAACAATACCAAATTCAAAATATTGACGGTAACTGATAGGATTGATGAGCATGAAGCAGAATTTGCCAGAGATTATTTGAAAATTAAGGGTCTTGCTGAACAGGAAAAACAATTTAAGACCATCGAAAAATGGCAAAATGAAAAGATTATGGATACCTATGTTAAAATAATAGGCGAGCATAGAGATTGTGAATATTCAAGTAACTGGTTAAAAAAATAACTATGTCCGACGTAGCTGCAATTAAGCAACTTGTTACTAAATACAAACAACTTCAAAAAGAAATTGCTAAAGTAATAGTAGGTCAAGATGAAGTAGTAAACCAGGTATTAATTTCCATTTTTTCCGGAGGCCATTCTTTATTGATAGGTGTTCCTGGTTTAGCGAAAACCTTAATGGTTAATACTATTGCTCAAGCTTTAGGGTTAGACTTTAAACGTATTCAATTCACACCAGATTTGATGCCAAGTGATATATTAGGAAGTGAAATTTTAGATGAGGACAGGCATTTTAAATTCATTAAGGGACCAGTATTTGCAAATATTATTTTAGCAGACGAAATTAACAGAACGCCTCCAAAAACTCAAGCCGCTTTATTAGAAGCTATGCAGGAACGTTCGGTTACAGTGGCTGGTCACCATTATAAATTGGATTTACCATATTTTGTTTTGGCAACTCAAAACCCAATAGAGCAGGAAGGAACCTATCCTTTACCCGAAGCTCAATTGGACAGGTTTATGTTCGCAATTAACCTTGAATATCCTTCTTTTAAAGAGGAAGTTCAAGTTGTTAAGGCTACTACTAGTGATGAAATGGCCTCTGTTAACAGTTTATTTACAGCTAAAGAAATTATTGATTTTCAACATTTAATAAGGCGTATTCCTGTAGCAGATAATGTTATTGAATATGCTGTTAGTTTGGTTGGAAAAACAAGACCTGAAAGCGAAGCCGCTACAGATTTGGTTAAGAATTATATAGATTGGGGTGCAGGACCTAGAGCTTCCCAAAATCTTATTTTGGCTGCAAAGACGCATTCAGCAATTAATGGTAAATTTTCTCCTGATATTGAAGACGTACAAGCAGTTGCTATGAGTATTTTAAGACATAGAATTATTAAAAACTACAAGGCTGAAGCTGAAGGTATAACAGAAGTTCAAGTCATTAAGAGCCTATTCTAATTTAGTCCAACATCATTTTTACATTTTCTAATAACCGTTCCATATCTTCTGGGGAAGTAGTGTTATAGAATCCACGAATTTGCTGTTGTTTATCTATTAAAGCTACAAAAGTACTGTGGTAGAAATCCGTTCCGACTTCATTCGGTCTAAAGTTGGTCATAAACTGTTTGGCTTGTTCTTTAGTGTCAGATTCGGATGCTCTTAAAAATTGCCATTTTGTTGCAAGTACTTCAGTAGCTTTCCAATACCTATGTAAAACATCAACAGAGTCATGTGCCATGTCTATGGTATGCGATATTATCATAAAGTCATCATATTCTTTTAATGCGTCTGCCACTTTTATTAGTTCCTGACGCATAGGTGGGCATATACTTGGACATCTCGTAAAAAAGAAATTTGCAATACACACCTTACCTTTGATATTGTTTGTTGTAAAAGGTTGGTTGAACTGATTTACAAAGCCTTCATAGGTAACAGTATAATACTCCTTGATTCCTTCTTTACTAATTTTATAACTTAAAACAGGTAAGGTGTCATCCTGGGTTTTACAGGAAGATATGAGAACTAACAATAATGCAATTTTTATTAAATTCATTATAGATTTCTATTGTATTGTTTGATCTGTTCATCCATTTCCTTGTCATAAAGGAATACAAACATACTGGCCATCATATCTTGTAGTTGATCTGTGGTGTTGTTCACAGTCAAGATCAATTCATATTCATGATCTGGATACAGTAGAACGCCCTTTGAACTAGAAAAAGAATCTGCTTTTTGTAATCCAATTTTGTTTTTAAAATTCAAGGCTTTAGAAGTAAATAGAATACTATCACTAGTAATATCTTTTAACGATAATTCTTCAGCAAAAGGATGCAAATGGACAGCAATATGGTGGATAGTTGTACTATCTTTTAAAGTTAGCTGTTTTGTAACATTTGATCGATATGTTTTTCTACCTGAAAAAATAACCCAATGTCCTGTCAGAGAATTTCCATCCTCGTCAGAATAAACATGATTTTTAAGATCTACCGGTAAACAAGCACTAGGATTTGCCTCTTCAGGGTTCTTAAAATCTAATTTATTGGAATCAAACGGAAGCATTACAAAAATGGTTTTACTTTTTAAAGGCTTCATTTCTGCATTATGAGTTTTGTAACCCAAATTTATCTTATGCTTAATCGAGAACGTTTCATTCTTTATATTATGATTTAAAGACTGTGAAGCTAAAAATAAATTTTCATCAGTAAAAACCGGGAAACCAAAACCTTCTGGAAAGCTGTAACTTTCTACACCGTTACTCATAGAGGTCAATCGTGGATATTGTTCT
>RCNC010002945.1_pt1 | contig 11202 bp, 10 predicted proteins | sample 2041301 | NCBI WGS metagenome assembly RCNC01 (sample SAMN09708231, study PRJNA481090) | Marine sediment metagenome, whole genome shotgun sequencing project. | biome: marine sediment; feature: ocean; material: sediment; isolation source: Sewage treatment plant 13A marine sediment (STP13A) ... | reverse complement strand
GATGTCCTGATGCTTGCCGAGGGGTTGAACGTATTTCGTGCCGGCATGCATGCCTCTCTGGTGGGCAAATCGTTGATCGACAGTCAGATCCGCATACAGACCGGCTGCTCGGTTATCGCCATCAACCACGACGGTGAGATGATCAGCAATCCCGACCCCTCAGTTCGCCTCAGCGAAAAGGATGAGCTGATCATGATCGGCACCGACGATGCGGAAAAACAATTTTTAAAGCGGTATCCAGAAGTGACCAAGACCAAGGTATCTTAAATAGCACTACCTACATGCCACCGAGTTTAGGCAGAACCGCCGCGGCGAAACTCAAGACAAAAAAGAAGCCGCACATGTCGGTGACCGTCGTCAGCAGCGGGCTGGAAACCAGGGCCGGATCCAGCTTAAACCGCTTGAGGATCAGGGGCAGCATGCCGCCCAGGATGACCGAAACGAGCGTGTTTGCCGCCAATGCACTGCCGCCTCTTCGGTCATGCTTTCGAGAATATGGGCGGCCGTGTCCAGATCATATTCGAAAAACTTCTGGACCACCGGCAGCAAGTTTTGATTGTCTGTCATGGATTCAGTCCTTTACTCTCTTTTTTTCAGCGATGTCTGGCTTTCCATGCCGACCACCTGCTCCACCGGCAACACCAGGGCAATACCGGTGCCGGGCTCGCTGAACCGGCCGGCTTCCCGGATGGCCGAAAGGATTGGCTCAACCATGGCGTCACTCACCAGGAAAAGAACCACCTCTGTGCGGATGTCCAGGCTGAGTCCGAAAAAGGTTTTCGCCTCTCCGGCGCCCGTTCCGGAGGCCGGGATGATGGTCGCCCCGGTTGCACCGGCCTTTTTGGCCGAATCAACGACCTGGTCGGTCAGGTTCGGCTTCACCATTGCAAGGATGCATTTATTGGCCATCTACTTTTTTTCCTCCTTTGTCCGATTCACGGCAACCAACCCATTGGTTTTGTGACAAGCGGGCGCTTGTCATGTTTTTCTGTTCCGGCGCCCGACAATCCATTGAACCAGCTGGGCGTATCCGAGAACACTGATGATCGGGAACAAGCTGGCAAAGGCAATCAGCCCGAATCCATCCAGCACCGGGCTGCGGCCCGGAACGGTGGACGCCAAACCCAGACCGAGCGCCGCAACCAGGGGCACGGTAACCGTGGATGTAGTCACCCCGCCGGAATCATAGGCCAGCGGAATGATCATCCGCGGCGCGAAATAGGTTTGAATGGCTACCACCACATAGCCGGCTAAGATATACATATAAAGCGGGGTTCCTGTCACAATGCGGAAAGTACCGAGGGTGATGCCGACAGCCACGCCAAGGGCAACCGCAATCCGCAGCCCCAGTGACGACACGGCCTTGTTGGACGCCTCTTCGGCCTTGTTGGCGACGGCGATCAGCGACGGCTCCGCGATGGTGGTGGAAAACCCGACCAAAAAGGCAAACAGGTATATCCATCCGTAGGCGGCCCAGATCTCCCTGCCACCGCTCTGGGCGCCCTTGGCCAGTTGCAGGGCCATGGTCCGACCCACCGGGAAAAGCGCCAGGTCCAGGCCGCCTAAAAAACAGGCCATGCCCACCAGCACCAGGCAGAAGCCGAAAATAATTCTGCCCGGTCTGGGAAGCGGTTTTCTCAACACCACCATCTGAAACAATACCAGCAGCCCGAGTACCGGCAACACGTCTTTGGCAGTGGCCAGCAACAACTTCATAGGGTCTAAAAAGAGTTCCATAGCGCTCCTAGTGGACGAACAGGCCTAAAACCATGACGAAGATCATCGGGGTCAGGGATGCCAGGGCGATCAGGCCGAAGCCGTCGGTCAACGGGTTCTTTCCCCGAATCGAGCGGGCCAGACCCACTCCCAAGGCCGTTACCAGGGGCACGGTAACCGTTGAAGTGGTCACCCCACCTAAATCATAGGCCAAACCCACGATCTCCTTGGGTGCGAACAAGGTCATGACCATGACCAGCGCGTAGCCGCCGACAACGATCATTGGCAACGACCATCCCTTAAGGATTCTCAACACGCCCAGGACGATGGCGACACCCACCGATAGTGCCACGGTCAAGCGGATTTGCAGGGCATACCGGTTTACAGCCGCTGGGATATTCTCGATAAGGCCGGCTTCAGCCGCTGCTCTGGCGCCTTCACGGGTCACGGCGATCAGGGCCGGCTCGGCGACGGTGGTACCGAAACCCAGGGCAAAGGCGAACACAAGCAACCAGACGAGGCTGCCCTTGCGGGCGAACTCTTCAGCCAGGGCTTCACCGAGGGGAAACAGGCCAATGTCCAGACCGACCACAAAAAGGGCTAGCCCGACAACCACCAAAGCCAGTCCGGACAGGACCGACACGAGTTCCGGGAAGGGTTGGCGCAGGACCAGAAGCTGAAATAGGGCGATGACGATGACGATGGGCGCCAGATCACGGCACGCGCCCAGCAGGGCGGCGCCCAGGGCTTTCATCAAGTTTTGTATAGGTCCGGTGTGCATCGCCTGCTATCACGGCTGGGTGTGGTTGATTGGTCCATGCAACAGTGATCGCTGTATGAAATCATCGATTCAATCTGCTGAAAGCAGTAAACCACAATTATTTCAAGAAAAAAACATTGAACATTCCCCGGGGCCCGGATGGCGCTTCATGGACATGGGGCGGCGGGTGGAGCTTGCCATAAAGCATACCGGCCTGATCCGTATCGGCCTGACCCAGGTTTGCAGCGACGGCCTTCCAACTGACCGGTCCCGTACCTGCTTATCGTGGACGAGACCGACCCCAAATCCCAGAACCTTCCAGTTTGCCAGTTGATTGCCCACGTCGAGCACCTGTCCGGACAGAGCAACCGATGCTTCGCCAGCCCGGAAGATCGATTGTCTCTGGAGATGCTCACCGCCGCACGTCTGCTGGATCTCACCGGCCTGCGCTGCAGCAAAGGCAGTGTGCAAACCGATTCGTTTGCCGCCTTTCTGGATCTCATGGATACCTGCCTGAAGGATTTCGCCCACGCGGCCATCAGTTGCCTGCGTTCCCTGCGACTGCCGCTAAGTAAGCCATTTGCCGGTTTCTCTTTTTATTCCGGCGTGATTCCATACCTGGAATCACGCTGGCATTCGACCGCCGTTGCTGTTATGAAGAAGGCATCTATACGGACATCGATCATCCTCGGAGGAACCCATGCGAAACGTATATCTATCTGTTCATCTGATAATCCTGACCTTATTTGCCGCCGGCACCGCCTTCGGCGATGCAGCACCCGTCAGCGAAGCCACCCAGGAGTGTCTGGATTGCCACAGCGTTTTTCATCCCGGCATCGTTGCCGACTGGCAAAAAAGCCGCCACGCGCGGGTAACGCCCCAAGCGGCCATGGTCGTCGAGGAAAACCAACGACGCATGTCCAGCCAAAATGTGCCGGAAGCACTTCAGGGAAACAGCGTGGGGTGCGCCGAGTGCCACACCCTGAGGGGCGAGGCCCACGCAGATACCTTTGAGCACAACGGCTACGAGATCCACGTGGTGGTCAGCCCGGATGATTGCGCCACCTGCCACGCCGTCGAACGTGAGCAGTATTCGAAGAATATCATGGCCATGGCCGAGAAGAACCTGTCTGAAAACAAGGTCTACGCCGACCTGCAGCGCACTATTCTGGGCAGGGCCGAGGTCAAGGCGGACCGGGTCCACTTTGAGCCGGCCGATGATATGACCCGGGCGGATGCCTGTTACTACTGCCATGGCACCCGATTGAAGGTAACCGGCACCGAGACCCGCGACACCGATGCCGGGGAGCTGGAATTCCCCGTGATTGCCGGCTGGCCCAACCAGGGGGTGGGCCGGGTCAATTTAGACGGTAGCCGTGGGGCCTGCTCGTCCTGCCACACCCGCCACCGGTTTTCCATCGAAATGGCCCGCAAACCGTATACCTGCAAGGAGTGCCATGTGGGCCCGGATGTGCCCGCCTATAAAGTCTACTCGGCCAGCAAACACGGCAATATTTTTTCTGCCATGCACAACGAATGGGATTTCAACGCGGTACCGTGGACCATCGGTGAAGACATCCAGGCTCCCACCTGCGCCACCTGCCACATCAGTTTGACGGTCAACACGGACGGCGACGTGATCAACCCGCGGACCCACCAGATGAGCGATCGGCTGGGCTGGCGGATCTTCGGGCTGATCTACGCCCACCCCCAGCCCCGATCGCCTGACACCACCATCATCCGCAACAAGGCCGGCCTGCAGCTGCCCACCGACCTGGACGGCAGTTTTGCCGCCGACTATTTGATCACTGCGGAAGAAGCGGACAACAGGCGGTCGACCATGCAGCGCACCTGCCTGGCGTGTCACGATACCTCCTGGGTGAAGGGGTATTTTGCACGCCTGGACAACACCATCGCCACTTCCAACGCGTCGGTGAAGACGGCCACCGAGCTGATGCAATCGGTCTGGGACAAAGGCTATGCCCAGGGGTTGTCCGGCGGCGGCAGCATCTTTGATGAATACATCGAACGGCGCTGGAGTGATATATGGCTGCTTTACGGCAACAACATTCGCTTCGTGTCAGCCATGGCCGGCGGCGGGGACTACGGTGTTTTCGAAGACGGCCGCTATCACCTGACCAGAGCCATTATGGATATGGACGATTGGCGGCAAACCCGCGATTTGATCAGGAAAAAGCCTTAAGGTCGCAAAAAATTAAAAATGGCATGAGCCAGGTAGGGATGGCGCATCTGAACAGCCGGTGCAGAAATTGATCGGATGGCGTGCCTTAACCCGGATCCATCAAGTTGGCCAGAATCTGTCCCGGCCCTGAGTCCCGCTAATGGCTTGCCCGCAGATTCTCGATCAAACGCTGGTAGCGCTCCGGTTCTCTGGACGGGTCGGTGGCCTGGATACGCTTAACCCGTTCTCGAATGGCCGTCATCGATTTAATCACCTGCTGGTAGTCTGAATAAAAGTGTCCCAGATCACTCAGCAGCCGTGCATCGAACGCGGTCTCCGGCGGAAACCAATCCTCGGGCTGTTGATCTTGAATACGCCGCCAGCCCAGGTAAGCCATGCCGGTTTCATCGTAGACCGACTGAACGTGACGCTGAACATCCTGGGGCAAGTGTGCCAGGCTGCCCAACTCTTCTTCCATGACCCTGCGGATCCAGCGCGTTGCAGCAGAACTCCTCTCCGCCTGCTTTCCCGCATGGGTTTCCGTCATTGAAGCCGAGAGCCGTCGAGCGATTAACGCGTATAGTCGCAAGAGCCCGTCTTCTCCCGAAATGAAACCATGGCCATCAAGGAATTGATCGGCGTCGACATCGGTAACGCCTAATCGGCTGCAGAGCTGAAAGGCCTGGTGCCACGTCGGCACCCATACCAGTTGTTGCCGCATTTTCTCTTCGTTGCCAAAAATATCCGTGAACCGGCGCATGCTAAGAATGAAGTAAACACGTTTGGGAAAGGGAGAAGGTGCCGAGATGACGGCTTCACGGTCCCAGACAAAACACCCCACCTGGGGCGACCACGGCAGACCCAGCATCTTGAGTCGGTAGGCGGCTGCAAGGACCGTATCGTCAATGGGAAGGGGAAGGAATTGTTCGGCTGCGTCTGAGATCATGGTTAATACTCCACATTTTTCTGATGGCGGATATGCTCAATCTTGAAACTAACCATTCTGTCTTCAGCCGCAATGAGGGGCGTAAACGGGTCTTGTGTCAGGCGGAAACTATCATTTGCCTGGGGCGCCGTGAAGAATCATGGTCCTTTTAAACCGGAGGATGGTCTACGGCGATGAAGCGTGAACCGCGATAGTTAGTGTCGATCCACAAATGGCCATTTTCCCTGATATCTGCGTTATGCTCAAAATTTTATCCTCGGAATATCAACCATATACACCCCAAGGGCATTTCTTTCAGGGCACCTGCGGTAAAATTTTTCGCATGCCTTGATCTCAACCAAATTTGCCTATTTCTGGATGGACACTAGTTAATTGACGCCGGCGTTGCGGCCTAAAGCCGCGACCTTTTCGACGTAGGCACGGATGTCGCATTTGCGTTCGAGACCGGATGCCGCCATGTAACGCACCTTTCCGAAAATCTCCCGTTGGAACCAGGCCCGGTCGTGCAGACCGAACACCCAGCCCACGCCGGCGTAGGAGTTGGGATCCCTGCCGTCCAGGAAATATCGGTTGTTCAGTGCGAGTGCCGTTTCAAACGCCTGCTCCGGCGTCGGCGACCACTCGATAATCTTCTTGCCCCAGTACATGCGCATGTAGCTGTGCATGAAGCCGGTGTCGCGCATCTCTGCCATGGCGGCATTCCAATAGGGATCGTGGGTTCCGGCCGTTTCCAAGGTTTTCCGATCGTAGAGGCTTTCGCGCCGGTCTGCGGCATGCTCCGCCAATGTTTTCTGCGCCCAGGTTGGCAGGCAGCGGAAGCGGTCATAGTCCGGCGTGTAGTGAACGAAATTGGCTGCCAATTCCCGGCGCACGATCAGCTCCTCCAAATAGGCGGCGCGGTCCGCTTCGGCGCCCGTGGATGCATTGGCGATCTGCAGGGCCAGGAACACCGGCGAAATCTGCCCGAAGTGCAGGTAGGGGCTCATGTGTGAGATGTCGTCAGTCTGGGGCTGATTGCGGTTGCCGGCATAATGGTGCAGATGATGGGCGATAAATCGGCGCAGCCGCTTTTTGGCCTCCGCCGGCCCGCCTTTGAAAAAGAATGTGACGGCAGGGACCGTCCGGTCAATGTGGAGCCCTTCCAGGATCGCGTCGATGGCGCCAAGGTCCAAGCTCTCCGGCCCGATATCGATGGATGAACGTTTAGGCCGGTAGCGGGGGCAGGGTATCAGGAATTGCTCCAGGTGCTTGTGGATTTTGGGACGAATGGTGCGGGCCGCATACTCGGCCTTGGGAGATACGGTGGCCACCGGCACCACCACATCGCCCTCCACGGCGACGACCCGGCAAGGGGCGGATGAAGACAGCGATTGGCGCCAGGCGCGCTGATGGCGGGTGTAGCCCACATCGCAAACCAGCAGGGCCGACCGATCCATCAGCGGGCCGATCACCGTGGCGGGGTCGCCTTTTTGCACCACCATGCCAATGCGGCGCCCGGCCAGTTGGCGCCGGGTTTCAGCCAGACCTTCCAGCATGAAGCGGTAATGACGCAGGTTGGCCTCCGGATAGCTGTCGGTCAGCGCGAAGCACACCAGCACCGGCAGATCCAGACGATTGGCCTGGGCGATGGCGTATTCCAGGGCCGGGTTGTCATGGGCCCGCTGGGATTGCTGCATCCAGTAGAGCACCCACGCGCCTTTTTGCACGGCCTTCCGATTGAGATTGCTGATGCGCTCCTGCTCAATGCCCATTGATTCTGGTTCCTTTCCCTGACCTGAGTTCATCGATAAAATGCGCAGAGGATCAGGTTGTTATTGATTTTCTCACCGGTGGATTATTTTCATGGCCATCAAAATTTAAATATGTGCATCGGTATCCATACTTGTCAGTGCCTCTTTTTCACGATGGGTTTTCCTTCCAGGCCGTCCAGGATTTCCATAAGGCGGCGTTTACGAAAGTGCTGTTGCCTCAACGCGCTCAGGTACTGCTCCCAGGCCTCTTTTTTTTTCTTCCGGGTCACAATTGACGCCGCTTTACGAAGGTATCTGGCCGCCTCCTGGTAGGCACTGGGCTTGACTTGCGCAATCAGCCCTTCCGCCTTGTTTTTCCAGATATCCACCGCCCGATCCGGCGCGTGGATTTGAACGGCGGTGGCGATTTCGTCTTGATCAACCCCGTACCCCCCGAAACGGTCTTTAGGACGCTGATCGTACCATCTCAAAACCTGGTCGGGTTTTTTCTCAAGGATGGCGATGGCAATCAGCTGGTCGACCAGGGGGAATCGTTTGCGTTGATCCGCCTTAGGCCGGTCCAGACCGGACGGAGGGATGGGCCAGCCTTTCTGCTTCCAAGGCAGCTCACCGTTTTCAAGATAGCACAACAGGTATTTGCGCACCGCGGGCCAGGCTTTGGCCTTGCCCGCGGCTTGCCTGCATTCCGTGAAGGCCTGTCGCGAAGGATGGCGCATGAATGCCTCGACCCGAATAGCCGTTACTGCAGGCCAATCTTTTTGTCGCTTGCGAATATCCAGCAGCTTGTCGCGCAATCCGGATGCGATACCGGGCCATTTTGCTTTCGTGGCGGCAACTCCCTTTTGAATCCAGTGCTCGGCGTCTTTATAGCGGCGTGCTTCCATCAGCCGTTTAACCAGACGATCATAGCTGCCCGTCTTGCGAGCTTCACTTTCACAAAGTGCGAGAACCTCTTTCTCCCTGCCGGCCTGCTCTAAAGCATGGATCACCCAGTTGCTGAGTTGGTTACGCTCGTAATTGCGGCTGAAACTATCCACACCGCTTTTACCTTTAAGTCCATCCAGACGGGTCAGCAAACGGTCAACCAAGGTGTGCCAGGCGGGTTTGGGGTGTTGCCGGTGCAGATACTCCGAAAAAGCTTCGCACACATCGAACTGATCCTCGAGCACGGCATCCAGCGCCCAGTTCAGCTTGTCGGCTGCATCGAGGGACGATTGGTCCAGTGCCTCGACGATCACCGGCATGCAAGCGACCACTTCCATAGCGGTTTCGCCCTCGTCGTGGCTCTCCTCCACCTGACGGGTACCGGACGTCAACAGTTCCAGGCCCAGGCGCAACACCTCGTCGGCATGCCCCGCCTTGAGCAGCGTCTCAAGCTTTGTGCAAATCCCGGAATAGTCGGGCGTAAAGCCCTCGTTTCGCCAGTAGTTCTGCCAGCCGTGCTGATTGACAGTTTCACGGATCTCCCGGCGCAGGCGAGTCACCAGCGATTTGGTGTTACCTGAGATCAACTGCCCACGGTCGGCAAGATAACTTGCCATTTCCGGGTACTGCTCGGCAAGCTCATGAATTAAATCGATGAGCTGTGCCTTGGTTTTGCCCTTTAGAAAGCCGGCGATCTCCTTTTGCCGATCCCGGGTTGTGGTATTTACTAGATTAACCGGCTCATCATCCGGTTCGTCTTCCCACGCTTCATCTTCCAAAAGTTTCAGGCGATCGTCGTCCTGCTTTACCTTAGGAACGCGCCGGTTGTCTTCAACCCGTTTCAGGTATTCAATCACCACGGCAACGCCATGTTTGCAGTCAATTGCATAAGGACAGGTGCAGATCGAATCAGGCAAGCCATCTTGATCTATGAACACGCGGGTGGCATAGCGCCACGTCCCGTTAACCCAGGCGATTAGGTTGCCATCGTCCGTTACAGCCAGATCGGATACAAGTCCCTGGCGTTGATAGTTTTTGCCCCGGGAGACGATTTTCCTACCAGCCCATTCCTCGATATCGATCCAGGTCAGATCGGCAAACCGATCCAGCTGTGTTTTCTTTTTCGGCATGGAGTACCATTCCTATTTGTTCTCGTTTCGAAATTACCGCATAAATCGGGATTAGCAGCACTTCGACCCGAAGAAGAAAGTTGTCAAAAATAAAGATTCGAGTCAACAATGGCTCAGCGAGAAAAATAGAAGTTCTTTTCGATGTCCAAAAGCTATCAAATCAACATCGGATGTCAAGGATGACCTATCCGTTTCGAAATGAATGCCGTGGCAGGCTATCCAGATTTGCGCTGTATTGAGAAATTTCATGGCCGGCCTCCTTCTGTAAATGCGTTTGACATGTGGGCGTGGCCCAAGGTAAGCCTATGATATTCTAATGATAGATGAGAGGATTCACTCATGCCGAAGGAATTTGAAGGTGCAGAGCCGAACCTGTCTGAGATCGACACATTGCGCCGAGAGGTCGCCCGTTTGAAAGACATTGAACAGCGCTGCCAGAAGGCCAATACGGCTCTCAAAGCCATTGAAGAAAGAAACCGGCTCTTAGGCGATAGCACGCCGCTGGGAATTTTCACCATCGATGTCCAGGGCGGCATCACCGGTATCAACCTGAAAATGCTGGAAATATTTGCCTGGCCTTCCGTCGACGATCCGACTTCGATGAATCTGTTCGATAGTCAGACCCTGGCTGGATCGGGGATTGTTGCCGATATTCAGCGCTGCATCGCCCGAAAGAAACCGGTGGTCGCCGAATACCCTTACTTCGACCCCCAAGGGTCCTGTATCCATTTGCGCTACCATCTCAGTCCTATACCTGGAAGCAATGGCGCCGTTAGCGGTGTAATGGCCATTGTTGAGGACAATACCGACCTGAAAAAAACGGAGGAGGCGCTCAGGGAAAGTGAAAAACGCTATCGCCAATTGTTTCAATCTGCACCCATCGCCCTGATCGAATGGGATGTCTCCCATCTGAAAGCTTATCTGGAAAAACTGCGTGCATCCGACGTCACCAATTTCAGGGAATACCTGGAGGGGCATCCCCAGGAGGTTCACCATTGCTGGTCGTTGATCAAGACCGTTAACTATAATCAGGCCTTTTTAAAACTGATGGGTGTGGCCGACAGCGCTGGGCCCGGCGGTGATTTTATTCCAACGGATGCAGAGGGTTTTTTAAAGATGGCCCGGGAGATCATCCTGGTGGCGGCCGCGGGAAATACCGCGGAAGAACGGGAAGAGACCATTGTAACGTCAACGGGCGAGCCCAAAATCATCTTGGGGAAGTCCCTGGTCGTCTCCGGTCACGAGGATACCCTGGAACGGGTGGCGATTGCCATGGTGGACATCTCCCAACGCAAAAAGGCCGAAGAGGCGTTGCGGGAGAGCGAGCGACGATTTCGTGATCAGGCCTTGCGGGATGGGTTGACCGGTCTCTACAACCAACGCTATCTGTACCAGTCGCTCGCCGTATGGATTGACAGTGCAAAAAACACGGACACCCCGATTTCTGTGATATTCATGGACCTGGACCATTTCAAGACGATCGTTGACACCCATGGGCATCTCAATGGCAGTCGCGCCATCCAGAAAGTGGCCGGTACCATCGACAATTGCCTGCAGGAGCCGGCTTTTGCCGTGGCCTACGCCGGGGACGAGTTTGTGGTGGTCTTGCCGGGGATGGATCAACCCCAGGCGCTGCAAAAAGCTTCCGAGATCCGTGCCAGTATGAAAAATTCGGTCTATGTTCTGGATCAGGGCATCGAGGTCAGACTGCGGGCCAGCTTTGGGATAGCAACATTTCCGCACCATGCCGAAGACTTAAACGGCCTGATTGCCGCTGCCGATCATGCCCTGTT
>RCNC010002944.1_pt1 | contig 11203 bp, 6 predicted proteins | sample 2041301 | NCBI WGS metagenome assembly RCNC01 (sample SAMN09708231, study PRJNA481090) | Marine sediment metagenome, whole genome shotgun sequencing project. | biome: marine sediment; feature: ocean; material: sediment; isolation source: Sewage treatment plant 13A marine sediment (STP13A) ... | reverse complement strand
ATTATGAGCCTAACACTGATTATGGTTATGAAGTAAATTGTTAATTTGCTTAGCTATGGATACCCCCTTTTGATTGCCATCATAGTGATATCATCGAATTGCTTCGCCGAGGAGATGTGCATATCGACGTTTTGAAGAACATGTTGGATTAATCCTTCAACAGATACCGAACTTTGAGCTAGGCAGGTCTTTAATCTTTCCTTGGTATATAGATCCCCTGTATCATTTTGGGCATCGGTTATACCATCAGTGAAAGCAAAAAGAAGATCACCGAATGTGATCTGAACTTTTTCAGTATTAAACGCCATATCAGGGAATAAACCTAACGCTGGGCCGGTTGGTTTCAATGAAGCTATTTGATTATCACTGCTTAGGATAATCGGTGGCTCATGGCCGCAGTTAATATAGTGAAGAGCGCCCGTATCTGGCTCAAGAACTCCTATAAAAAGGGTTGCAAACATATTAGCCTGGCCGTGTGTATTGGCAATGTAGTTATTAGTAAATAAAATTGTGCGCTCCAACGCTTGCCCTATAGAAAGCTCCATTGCAGTTTCAGCCTGATTCTCAAACAAAATAGTTTGTGAAGCAGAAGCCCGTATGAGACTGCGAGTCAATGCCATGAAAAGTGCAGCGCCGACCCCCTTGTCGCAGACATCTGCAATAACTATTCCAACTAACCTGTCATTGGCCAGCAGAAATGAATCGTAAAAATCGCCGGACACCTGGCGGGCTGGCCTGAAAAAAGCTGACATTTCCCAACCTGGGATTTTCGGTAATTTTTCTGGAAAAAAACTAGATTGGATCTGTCTTCCTATCTCTAATTCATGCTCAATGAGGTGCTTCTCCATCTCAGACTGGTTCAATATACGTGCATTTTCTATCGCTCTAATGACTTGGAGAGCTAGAAAAGACATCAAAACCATAATCAAAGGATTGATAACATCTAGAATCAACCCTTCCCGTAAAAAAAGAAAAATGGCTATCAGCACATAGAGTGAACCAATTATCAAAATACTGAATGAGAAGATAAGTGCCGATGAGCGAAGTGATAATAGACAGATAATGAGTAACAGTATTAGCCCGATAACGATATTATAAAACTCAGGTACTTCATGAATAAATGATTCTGTGAGAATTGTGTGGATTACGTTGGCGATTATACCGCTCAGGGGATAGGCCACATCGGTTGGTACTGATCCGATATCGGACGATCCTGTCGTCACTTCAGAAACAACTACGATTTTGCCAGATAATTCATCAGTCCAAAGTTGAAACTCATCCTGATCGTTGGAGGCACGCCACACATCGGAAAAATGATAATGCTTCATTCGCCCCCAGGGGCCAATAAAATTGATTGTCAGGTTGCCATAGCGGTCAATCGGTATAACGATATTACGCTTTTCTTCTTCCCCAGGTTTCCAAACGTTTGTTAAGATAATAGACTTTCCCGAGTCTATGACAATATCTCCTGGCGCAACACCTAGATAATCACAGATAACCCTGAAAGGTAAACTTGGGTAGTACGCATCTCCCTGGCGAACTAACAAAGGTACCCGGCGGAAAACACCATCTCGATCGGGGGTCATGTTTAAAAATCCCAGCCCCTTTGAAACATTTGCAAGTGGTGGAAATGTGATAAGGGGGTTATCTCCCCAGTAGAAGTCTACTGGGGGCCCTTTAGTCTTTATTTGCCATTTGCTGTTTGCCAGATAGGAACTCACATCAGGAGAAAGAAAATCTGATTCTTTTCCTTGCATATCACGGGAAAGCCTAAAAGCAAGACCAAAATAAGCATTTCGAGCGTTTATTACTGCCTCGATAAGGGCATTATCATCAGTTTTATTCGATGGTGCGGCGATAAGAAAATCATGTAGTTGAATAGATGCTCCCATAGCAGTTAGATTTGTAACCACTTTAGCATGGTGCGCTCGGCTCAAATAATAATTATTCAATTGCTGAATGCTAGTATCGTCAAGATCAACATGGACAATAGTATCATCATAGACCGGTTTGTATTTGGCTAGGTTTGAGCGAAGAGAGAACAGAAAATCATATATCCGAAAATTCCAAGTTTCTAAAATTGGCACAGACCAATTTAAGACGTTGACGAGGGTAAATATAGCTAGGATAAGTATTAGGCGTGTCCGAAAGGAATGTCTACTATCTATGTTCAATGGTAAATGTCCTTCCGAAAAAATCATCTTCTGTAATTTTTATTGCAAAAGTGCTAATATCCAAATGCGACAGCTCAGACTTACTTACGTTCCTGAACGTTCCTCCAATTTGTATCGGTTTTTCGGCCACCGCGGTTAGCTGTTTGTGTTGTTTTCTGGAATTTTCAATAAATTGTAGTATTTCTTCTGTAACTTCAGGTCTTATCTTTGGAACTGATGACTCATATATTTTTAATAGCTTCTCTAATTTGACGAGAGGAGTTGTCGACGCAAGAAGGAAAATTTTTTCTGTTCCGGCCTGATCGTCCAGTGCAAACCACAACTCTTTGTTTGGGAGAAAAATTTCTTGGTTTATCCTTAGAGGTTTTTCAGGAAGGTAGAGTTGTTCCGGAAATAACAAAAGAACCTCTTCCTTAGATCCCTTAAATATCACATATACGTAACATTCACTCTGCAACTCAATCATTATTTTAAATTGGTCGCCGCTATAGAGGACAGTATCTTTTGTAACTGGTATCAATTCGCGGTCATCTTGAGGTCCTGTTAAAGCTCCAAATGCCCAGCGAAACGAGATATTTTGATCATCAGATGTAGACTCGTTCGTTAAAATGGTTAAGTCGATCAGAAGGATAGCAAGAAACAGGATGAAACTAAAAACAAAAGATACTCGATACCTTAATTTCATCTGCCTTGCTCCCTTTTTGGAATAACGAATTTCCAAATAGCGTTTTCCACCATCACCCGCAGACTGTGTCAGTTTCTTTAATCATTGTGAATCGCCACTTCTACCAGAGACTCCGAAAATATTTTCTATGCTTCCGGTGTGGTCGATTAATTTTCAGAATACCCTGAGAGAGAAAAGAATCATAATAAATATTGTTGTTTTTTTAGCTTGGAAAACTAATTAGTTAATTAACAATACCTAACACGTGTAGTTTTATTAACATAATATCCTGATTTTCAGGGTGTTTAACTCTTTGCAGTTTTTTTTTATTATTCTGAATAATTCAGTGAGCTAGAGTACTGATGTCGCCTACAATCAGAAATGGCGCCCAGAAAAAAGGATGTGCATATGCCGCTACAACCTTACCAGATGAGTTTGTTATTCCCAGTGACTGAATGAATTTTCTTATTACGTGCTGTTGTGCTTTGGGCCAGGACATTCTGCTTGTCCTCCTAACACTAAACATCTCAGTGGTTAATAGGCCAGCGGAATGACTTTCTACTGGCCACATCGTTACGAGCAGTGCTCTCCCACCAGCATAGAAAAATGCTTGACCAAGGCCACTAATCGATTCACTTCCGGAACTATCACCAGCCCCGGTATCGCAGGCACTTAGAACGATGAGATCGGCGTTTAGCTTTAGTGTATAAATTTCTCCAGAAGTTAGAAGTCCATCTTCATCTTCTCCAGTAATATCAGGTGAAGAAAAAGCAAGAGCTGGCTGGTCTAGCCCGTCAAGATCGCCAGGACGAAGGGCGTGAGTTGCAAAGGCAATAATCTCTTTTTCAGCTAAATTGACCATTTTGATATTGCCTTCTGAAGCGTCTTTCCCGAGGTAGACATCCTTGATGGGATTGGCATTGAGGGTAACGGCGATTTTTCGAATTTCATCGGCAGTGTCTGGAAGCCGTGCCAAGTTTTCCAGTCTTGCTGAAGGAGTGCGGAGATCGTCAAGCTTCCCAGCGCTGGTCATCCTTATTCCACGAGTATTAAGCGTTCGTTCAGGGAAGTTTTTATCCTTGAGGACTTGAACAGTTACCGGAGTTCTCGATAATTGTTCCTTGTTGAAAATTGAATCGCCGAAGCCTATAAACGGTTGGCGCTCAGAAGTAGGCAGGGGAGTTGAGCGTTGCATAATAAGGGTCGACGCAGATGGCAGGCGAGTTATTGATACCTGTTCAATGAGCCAGGGAACAGAACGATACTCCTCAAAAAGCACACCAGTATTTTGGGTAAAGGCCACCTTCTCTTTTGGTAGAATACCTAATGGTAATTGGTCAAGTGGCCCCTTGATAACGGAAATCAGATGATTAGCATCTTCCCACCCTGCCTTAACTGGCTGCAACAGTTTAATGAATAATTCGTGTGAAAGCGCTAACTCAAATTTTGGTAATGATGTTAAAAAACTTGTTCGGGGGCTCAAGGAATGACGAATACGGTTTACTTTTTGCTGCAGATGCTTTTCACCCAAATCAATTGCAGCAAAGGCTGGAGTACCATGGTGAGGGATGGCCCATGAAAAGGTTTGATCCTTGTAAGTATAAATCGCTAGTAGTGCCTCCCCGGGACGAAGATGGTCTTGGATTTGTGAAAACGTTGGCGCTTGCGGGTTTATCAAGCCAGCATATTTTGGGAAGCGATTCTCGATCTCCGTTAACAGTGTTTTTCTTGCTGCAGTCAGTTGTTCAATCTCGTTTAACAATGTACTTAGGGCTGCTTGAGCTGTCACAGTGGAAGAAGCGGCGAGGTTTTGGTAGATTATTTTTTGGCTCTCCAATCGCTTACCAGCATCCTGAACCTGCCTTACTAATCTGGCCAATTCTGGGTCAGTTAAGGAGGCGGCCCTGGCACTACTCATGTTTAGGGTTTTTTTCACTTGGCTATGCTCTGCAGCACTGATCTGAAAAATATCCTTTGATACTCTTGCAGTAAAATTGGGATCATTAATGAAGCTTTGAGCCTCCAGCAGTATGGTAATATAGTTCTGGAGCAATATTTGCGCCCTACGACGTTGGATATAGCTGCTTCCCGGGGTGTGGGTGATTGTTGCTAGTTGTGGGGTAACCTTTGCAAACTCATCAATGTGCTTGAGTGTTTTTTCCTTATTAAAGCCAATGAGTGCATCGAAGGCGGCCAACTCTGGTAAATCTTTGGCTTCCGTGACCAGTGCCAACAGGGAGGTTTCTCTGGCTTTTTTTATAAGTTGCGTAGCTTCAGTAAACCGCATGTCCATGATAAAGGCGAGGATCATGGACAGGTTACCTTTCGTATACAGCTCATTAAGGTACTGATGATTTCTTAGTTTTTCAGACGCGGTCATATACCATTTAGCGGACGTTTTAAAGGAGCCGCCCGCGAGTTCGATTTCAGCACGTAAAAGAGTAGCCCGAATCGCAAGAGGTTCCTCAGGGTTAATAGTGAGGCGCTTGAGGATTTCTAACTGGACGTTTGAGAGTAATCGGGCATTCTCCAACTCTCCTCTAGACAGTAAAATCTCTGCAAGTACCTGGATAGCTTCTGCAGTAATACCGCTGTTTTTCCCAGCAAGAGTTACGGCTTCGACTACGGCATCGCGGGCCTCTTTCTCAGCCTCGATTACTCTGTCTTGATGCTGCAGGTTAATCGCCAGTGCCAGTCTAGTTCTGACGAGTCTCAATGGTACTTTATTGCGGAGGCTGAAGTGGTAATTTAAAGACTGGGATCTGAACGGATGAGCCTCTTTGTATAACCCTTGAGATTCGAGATATTCGGCTTCAGCGACATAAAGATCATTTTGGTTGCCAACTTCTATATATTTCGCATAATCAACAATACTATAGCGATAGTATTTCGGGATTCTGTTATAAAGCTCTTTCGCTTTTTTGATGTCCCGCCAGGCACTGGCAAAGTTCCCGAGATGTATCTTCACTCTGGCGTGATAAGCAAGAAGCGGCGGATAAATATATCCGCCGCGTTTAACCCCTCTCATTGCAAGCAGGCTCAGTTTTAATGCTTCCTGGTATTTTCCATCGTGAATTGCCAGATCACTCAGGAGTCTGTACATCTCCGGCTCGTGGATATTCGCGTTTTTGCCATAGGTAATCGCTTGCTGTAGGTCTCTGCCTGCAATCGAGAAGCGGTTAAGCTCAAAATGAGCCATACCTCGGATTCTGTAGAATTGGAACAGGTCACGATCGCCCATGTTCTCTTCTGGCTGGCTATTAGCAATAGCCTTTAGACGTGCAAGGTTTTGCTCTTTTTCCTGGCTAGGTGTTTTGTCGAGCAGCTCGAGGATATCGTCAAGCTTTCGTGGTGGAGGTAATATTGGGATATTTTGCATCTCAAGGACAATGCTTTTTGCTTCATCGAAACTGAGGTTTTTGTTATCTGTTGGATGTTGAGAGCAGGAAGAAGAGAACAACAAAAAAATCAAGAGAAGGAAGAAGAGCTTCATTGATGCCATATTGTTATCTCTAAATACATGATTTGACGAAGTTATCCGTTTCATTCCGAACAGGTAAGAAAATATGCAAATTAAGACTGTTCCTGTATCTCTTCAAATTCCGATCTGCAAATCACTCGTCCACTCTAAACTGTAACTTCACAGGAAGAAGGTCAATTTAGAGTAATTGCCCGTTTTGTTGTGATTTGATCTGTCAACCTCAGGGCATTAATGTTCTGGAAACATCTGGGATTAAAAAGATGTTAATTTACTAACAATTGAAAGTCGGAAGGCAATGTCATCGAATGTGAATAGATCCTATTTCAGTCTACAACGCCAAGGATGAGTTGTCCTTCGACTGCTCCTTTTTTCACGGGATGTTGCTCCTGGCCTGTTGCTCTAGGTACTTCCTCTGAAACATACCGGTAACCTTCATCAACTGTTACAAGCCCATCACTATCATAGTCCGCCTTTCCTTTCATGGCCTCAAGTAAGTAATAGGTAAAAACACCATGCTCCAGTTCGTCATCCTCAACACTAACCTCATTTGGGCCACTGGCTGTCATGATTACTCGACCTTTGCCGCTTGCAATCCTGTCGATAAAAGCATCAGAAATATTGGCCCTAACATTATCTGTGATCAAGGTTCTTCCGCCGCTTGCACCGCTGTAGCAGGCATCGGCTATAAATACGAGACGATCAGCCTTTATCCTATTTAAAATATGTGAAATCTCACGCATAGGCAAGGCAGTTGCATACAGGTCTTCCGGGTCTGTATCATAAGCTAGTAGATACTTCTCCAGACCGTCGCCATCGGGACTTATGGAATCCTTTTCGTTAGCTCCATGACCAGCGAAATAGATTAAGACCATGTCATCTGGACCAGCATTTTGTTTCAGTTTCGTTCCTAGCATGCTACGCAAGTCGTTAAGGTTTGCCTGGTTGTCTGTCAGCAAAAAGATGTTCTCTGGTGACACCAGGTTTGTACCTAGAAGAAGATTGTAAAAAGCTTGGGCATCTTTAACAGCATATTTTAAATGTGGAAGATTAGGGTATTTATCTATGCCTACAACAACTGCCCATACTTTGCGCCTGAGTTCCTCTCTGTTAACTACTATTGTTTTTTCGGATACATGTCCGCTAAGGTCTTTGGCATGAATCTTTATGCGGTTAGTGCCAAGAGTAACCGGTACTCTCTCATTGAACTCATACCTCTTTTTGAGCTGAGGAAAATCTATGCTGATTCCACGCTTGTAACCGAGATGTAGTGGTTTTTCATTTATGGTAATTTCAACTTCTTGCAGACCTCTGTCATCTTCGACAACGCCAATAAGCTGGATGGTAGTGGTTGAAGTTGTTTGCATTTCTCCAGGTGAGACAATGAGCATCAATGGGGGATAAAGGTCTCCAGGCTCTATTGCCGCAACAGAATCACCAACGGTCTCTTGTTGAGATTTGACTTGTTGTCCATTAGATGATGAATCAGCAACATCCTGAATTTGGTCATCAAAATTCCCAACTTTAGCTGAAATGGAAGAGGGTTTAGTGCTTTTTTCTTGCAGTTGGCTCCTAATTTCATCGGAAGCGATTTTGGCTTCGCCAAGAGATGTTCTAAGAGATTGCGCTTGGACGAAAAGTTTTTCTGCAACCTCATTTTCCGGATTCAGAAATTTAAACTGTTCAAAGAAGTCTACAATATGATCGAGATTTTTTGTTTTCCATGTAATGATGGTGACCTCAAACGAACCGGTATTATCTTGATAATACTTAGAGTTATATTTTGCATATCCATATTCGGGTACAAACCCATTATCTTCAACGACCAATCTAATCTCACCATTTGCGGGAGCAGCTATCGTTGCATTGATTGGAGGAACAACTTGATAATCTTTGTCAATCATCACCCCCAATTTTTGCTCAGGACCTGCTCCCTCGTATCCAGCTTGAGGTCGATTCATTTTGCTTGTCCCCACCTTGCCGCTAACAATTAATGAATAAAAGGCACCTTTTTCAACATTAACCGCAGTCCTGTTTGCACTGGACCTGTTTGCGTAAATCCTGACAGTTTTGTAACTCCTGATAATGTCAGAAGATAGATTTGGTAATTTGATCGTAGAGGCACAGCCGGAAAGATTCAGGATGGTAATAAAAGCCAATACCATCGATAGTATTGTGAATATGCGATCTTGTACCATAGAGTTCATAAAGCTGGTAAAAGAAATGTTCGATAGCCGCTTTCCTGAGTGTTCTTCAAGGGGAAAAGTTACTCAAACAAAACCTAACTTATTGATAGCCTAGTTGCAATGTGTAAATTCTGTATTTATGCTATTTGGGCGTTTTAAAGGGAGGTTCGTTTTGGCATGAACAAATCTCTAAGGTGCATTGTGTTATAGACCAGATTTGAGAGAGTCAAATTAAGCTGGTTCATAAATTATGTTTACACTGACGGATACATTATGCTAGGGTTCCTTTTTATGATGAATAACCCTATAATTAGGAGTTTAATAATATTTAATCCAAGAGCATAATGATCAAAAACTACTTCTCATTATCTTCTTTCCCAATTCTGATTATCTCATTATTCCTTATTTGCAGTTGTTCTCAGGAAACATTTACTCTACCCGATCTCAAGTCAGAAAGTATTCAAGATTATAGATATCTTTTACTTACATCGGGAGATAAAGGTATTCGCAATACTGGAGTTTATGTAAAAAAAGGAGACTTATATTCTATTGTTGTCAGTGGATACATTCATAGAATTCATCCGTTTGCTAGCTCGTCGCACTATGGAAAACTTTACGCGAAATCTCTTTTAGGCGTAAGGATTGATGAAAAGTTACAGAAGATACCACCAATTAACGCCACCCTTGAAGCCCAAAACACAGGTGAAATCAGTGTATTATTCAAGGATTCTTTCCATACGGGCAGCAGAGGTGCATTTAAAATCACAATCATCGTGTGGAACACAGGTAATCTCGATTATATAGCCGATTATTTCAAGAAGGTAGAATTGGCAAGCCCTGAGCAGGAACACCTAAAGGGAATCTCTGAACAGGCCATAAGTTTAAAGGCATACCTTAATAAACTACACCCAGATACTCAATTATCAATGAAGGAGAAAAAAGGCACTGATCTGGAAAGAATTGACTTACAAACGAGTTCAAATTCTGATGAGAATAACAAACCATCTTCAAAACCAGAAGAAGTAGATACGAAATCACAAATCAAGGTTGGAGTTAACATTGACACCAACAAAAAAAATAGTGACAATTACTCCCCGCTGATGCTCCTTGTTTCTCCCAGAGATGGGCAGACAATATCTTCCGTAGCAATACAACTTATCGGTGTTGTAGAAGATGATAATGGGCTTCACAAAGTTGAAATATTTATTAATGGCAAACCTCTCTCACTTGATCAGGGCAGAGGAATACGTGTTGATCATGTCGAGGCAATTAAGAGATATGAGTTCAATGAGAGAGTTGCAGTTAATTCAGGAAAAAACATCATAAAAATAGTAGCTGAGGATGTCTCTGGCCAGGTTGCTGAACAAACCATTGCGGTGAATAGAAAAGACAATAGCGGCAAGGTTTGGGCTGTCGTTGTTGGTGTGGACACATACACAAATCTTCCTCACCTCAAGTACGCAGTAAAAGATGCTAATGCTTTTAACGATCTTCTGCTGGATAATAACCTTGTTTCATCAAAGAATATCTTTCTTGCAACTGACAAACACGCAACCCTTACAAAGCTCAGAACGATACTCGGCACAGAACTTAAAAAGAAAGCTGGCCAGGATGATTTGGTTATCATTTACTTTGCCGGCCATGGGGCGACCGAAAGAGACTCAAGAAGCCCTGATGGTGATGGCATAGAAAAATACCTGCTGCCATATGATGCCGATCCCAATAATCTCTATGCAACCGCTCTGCCCATGCGTGAAATATCTCACATCCTTAACAGGATAAACTCAGACCGACTTATTTTTATTGCTGACGCATGTTACAGCGGTGCAAGCGGTGGAAGGACAGTTCCTCTCCAAGGTCTTCGATCCAATTTGTCGGATGATTTTCTTAATAGAATTGCGAGCGGTAAGGGGCGGGTAATCATGACTGCGAGTGGCCCAAATGAGGTTAGTGTTGAGGATGACGAACTGGAGCATGGTGTTTTCACCTACCACCTAATGGAAGCAATTAAAGGGAAAGCAGATTATGACAAAGATGGATTTGTGACCGTTGACGAAGCATATAAGTATGTTTCAGAGGAAGTACCTAACGCTACAGATCAGCAGCAACATCCAATTAAAAGAGGCGTTGTTGAAGGTCAACTTGTTCTTGGTATCGTTAATTAAATTCTTTGTTTTTCAAACCAAAAAACAACAATATTTATTATGATACTTGTCTTTCCTAGGGAACGCTGAACATTAATCGATTGCTCGAGAAACATAGAAGATACTTCCCGGATTCTCTAGTAAAAGTGACAATTCACCATGATTAAAGAAATCTTGACGACATACAATTTGCGAAATTAACTTATTAGTATTTCAAAATGGAAAGATATTCTTTGGCAAGTTGAAGTTTGTGAGGACTTCCTCACAGTTGAACTTCTTCCTACTGTATCTATCTGGTTTCATGTCAGCCTATCGTCCCGTCACTGCCAATCGGTAACTTCACAGCATCCTAACCAGAGGTGAAAATTCCGGCGTTTATTATTAAAGTAACAAAAAGAATATTTGATGAATAATCAACAAGTTATGGACTTTGTTACTTAGAAGGAAGCACCTTTCGTTGGAGTATAATGTAACATTGATTATCTTCGTTGTGGCAATGTTAAATTCAACTATCAATTACTGAGATTACGTGAACAGTAGAAAGGCCAACCTGAGGT
>RCNC010002942.1_pt1 | contig 11209 bp, 11 predicted proteins | sample 2041301 | NCBI WGS metagenome assembly RCNC01 (sample SAMN09708231, study PRJNA481090) | Marine sediment metagenome, whole genome shotgun sequencing project. | biome: marine sediment; feature: ocean; material: sediment; isolation source: Sewage treatment plant 13A marine sediment (STP13A) ... | reverse complement strand
CCTATATACGGGTCTATCCTTACCCGGATGCTACATTTTTCTGGTCAGATTCAGTCGAGCTAGGATCATACACTGTTGTATTTGCGAATGTTCCCCAGGAACCGGATTCCATCCCCTATCAATATCAGTGGATCCTGGAAGATGGAGAAACGGGGGATACCAGGGTACTCATCCATAGTTTCCAGGACCAGGGTCAATATCGGGCGGCCCTTATTGTTTCAAACCAGGCAGGATGTGCAGACAGTTCAATCAGGTTGGTGGAGGTATTTGATGTACTCGACTGTGCAAATGTATTCTCTCCGAATAATGATGGGATGAACGATTATTTTGTCATTAATTCAAATGGCATCACAACATATAATCTACAAATATTCAGCAGGTCTGGAATACGGGTATTCCAGGCAGAGGCTCCCGTGATCATGTGGGATGGGAGGAATCAGTCCGGACAGGAACTGCTGCCTGGCACTTACTACTATATCGTTAAACCGGTACAGGGAATGGCCCGTTTTGAGAAGACCGGTTTTGTGGAATTGTACCGCTAAGTTATTCAGAACTTTTTTTATATTTGATAGCCTCATCGGAATATTAATTCCATTGACACTTTAGACCTGTCTTTATGAATCCACTATTACGATCAATCAGCATCCTTTGTATATCCCTTGGATTTATAATTGTGTGTCCATTGTTGGTTTCAGCATCTGCCTATCCTGATGACCAGGCTGACTCTCACGATGGTCATACCGTCTCACATAGTCAGATAAAGAGGGGAGAACGGCTGTTCTATGGGCTGATCCCAATGGGCGAAGAAGCCCAGGGTTGTGCTTCCTGCCATAATACACATGAACTGGATACCCTGAACTGGTATCCTTCGGCTTATGATATTTCCATAACAAGCCATGAACTATCCCTGGAAGAATTTACCGCTGTTTTGCTCTCACCTTCGGGCCAGATGATGTCGCAGGTGCATCAGCATTATGATCTTTCTGAAGATGACCTTGTACTGATCAAGGCCTACCTGGAAGAGGTAAAGGGGGAAGGACTGACAAGCAGCAAACCGGCCATAACCAAAAAGCTCCTCTTCATCCTGGCTATTGTGCTTATCCTGGCAGCCATTACAGATCTGGCAGTCACCCACAAACTACGCTTTAAATTTGTCCATGCGGTATTGATCCTGGCCTGCCTTTTTTATATCGTTGATACCACCGTCCGGGAGGCCATTGCTGTTGGGCGTTCACCGGGATATGCTCCTGACCAGCCCATAAAGTTCTCGCACCAGATCCATGCCGGTCAGAACAAGATTAATTGTTTGTATTGCCACAATACGGCTGAGCATAGTAAATCGGCCGGCATTCCTTCTGCAGCCGTATGCCTGAATTGCCACCAGTTGGTTGTTAAGGAGGGTAGCCGTTCCGGCAGTTTCGAGATTAATAAAATCATCCGTGCAGTAGAAAACAAAAAACCCATTATATGGAACAGGGTATACAACCTTCCGGATCATGTATTTTTCAGCCATGCCCAGCATGTTAAGGTAGGCCAGCTGCAATGTGCTGAATGCCATGGGGCAGTTGAAGAAATGCATATCATTCAGCAATTCAATGATCTTTCCATGGGATGGTGTGTGAATTGCCACCGGGACACAGAGGTACAGTTCATTGATAATGTATTTTATCAAAAATATGAAAAACTACACCAGGAGATGAAGGAAGGAAAGCGGGAAAGGGTAAGTGTTGAGGATATCGGGGGGACAGAGTGTATGAAATGTCACTATTAAAATTTTAATGCCTGTGAAAAAGTATTGGCAAAGCCTGGAAGGGAGAGAGAACCTGAGGATTGATACTGGGGACAATTCGGGGGACAGTCATGAAAATGCGGTGATTGACCTGCTGGACAGTAAAACTGTAGACCAGCCTGCTTCGAGGAGGGACTTTCTAAAACTCTGGGGCTTCAGCATAGGGGCTGCAGTATTGGCTGCCAGTTGTAAAAGGCCTGTACAAAAGGCCATTCCTTTCCTTATCCGTCCGGAGGAAGTTACACCCGGGATGGCCAAGTATTTTGCCTCCACCTATTTTGATGGTGAAGAATATGCCAGCATCCTGGTGAAGACAAGGGACGGGCGCCCCATCAAACTGGAGCCCAATGACCGTTCAGGCTTCGGTGCCACAGGTACCACCGCAAGGGTGCAGGCTTCTATCCTGGGACTCTATGATGATTCCAGGTTCAAGCATCCCAGCAGGAATAAGGAAAAGATCAGCTGGGAAACGGCTGATGCGGAGATTATCGACAAACTGGCATCCATAAGTGCAGCCGGGGGCAAGATCGTTCTGCTTAGCGGCACCGTCACCAGTCCATCAACAAAGGCAGTGCTGGCTGAATTTTTGGAAAAATACCAGGGAACCGAATGGATCACCTATGATGCATCTTCCCAATCGGGGATGTTGAAAGCCAACAAAGCAAGTTTTGGTAAAGCAGGAATACCCGTTTACCATTTCGATAAGGCTGATATAATCGTAAGTTTTGGGGCCGATTTTCTCGGCACATGGATATCCCCGGCCGAATATACTGCACAATATGCCTCCCGGCGGGATCCACGGCAGAAAGATCCTGGCATGTCAAGACATTACCAGTTCGAAACGGGGATGTCTGTTACCGGCAGTAATGCGGATGCCAGGATAAGGATCAAGCCTTCCCAGGAAAGGATTATACTGGCTGCCCTTTACAATACCCTGGCACGCCGGTTGAAAACATCCACATTTACGGCACCGGGCTCACCTTTTGACCTGGATGAACTGGCCGTGGAGCTGATGGCTAAGAGGGAAAAATCCCTGATTTTATCCGGCAGCAATGATGCAGCCTGCCAGCAGTTGGTAAATGAGATCAACCTCCTGCTGGGAAATTACGGCCAGACCATAAACTTCAACAATCAATTGAATATCAGGTCCGGTATGGAGGAAGAAATGATTGGGTTGCTTGACGAAATGCAGAAGGGAGAAGTGGATGCACTGCTTTGTTATAATGTGAACCCGGCGTATGACCATCCTAATGCAGATGCTTTTAAAAAGGGACTTTCTAATGTGGGACTAACCATATCCTTTGCCAGTCACCCGGATGAAACTGCCGACCTTGTCCAATATGTATTGCCGGACAGCCATTACCTTGAGTCCTGGAATGATGCTGAAGCCAAAACCGGTTTTTACAGCCTTGCCCAACCTGTCATTCCAACACTTTTTGAGACAAGGCAGGTACAGGATAGCCTTCTAAAGTGGAGTGGGAACACAAAGGACTTCCATTCATTTGTGCAAGATCACTGGCAGGCGAATTTATACAGCAAGCAAAACAAGTATGCTTCCTTTGAAAATTTCTGGAATCACTCAGTACAGGATGGGGTTTTTGAGATCTCTTCCAATGCTGGCAATCAACCTGTCCCCAACCATGATGGTCTGAGAGGGATCATGGAAGCAACCGGTAAAAGTGGTGCAGCAGGGGACATTGAACTGCAGGTATTTGAAAGTGTTGGCCTGGGCACCGGTAAACAGGCAAACAATCCCTGGCTGATGGAACTTCCTGATCCGGTGACAAAATTGACCTGGGATAATGTGGCTGCCATCTCACCGGCGCTGGCTGCTAAACTTGGACTGGTTGAGGGAGATGTTGTCAGGATTGACGATAAAGTTGAATTGCCAGTATTGATCCAGGCCGGACAGGCAGACGATACGGTATCCGTTGCTGCCGGGTATGGCAGGACTATCTCAGGCAAGGTCGCTACCGGAGTGGGATCAAATGCCTACCCCTTACTCAGGGGAGAACAGAATAATTTTGCCAAGAGTGTATCCATCGAAAAAACGGGAAAAATCCAAAAGCTGGCGCTGACACAGGAACATCATTCCATGGAAGGCAGGGAAATTGTACGCGAGACAACCCTCAAGGAATATGGCGAAGATCCCCATGCCGGGAATGAACTGCATCAACACGTTGAAGAGCATCACACTACCCTGTATGAGGAGACCAAGTTTGATGGTCATCACTGGGGACTGGCCATCGACCTGAACAGGTGTATAGGATGTAGTGCCTGCGCCATTGCCTGCCAGACGGAGAACAATGTGGCTGTCGTAGGCAAGGAAGAGGTGAAGCGACGGCGGATCATGCACTGGATAAGGATTGACAGGTACTACTCTGAATCCCCGACTGACCCGAAGGTCTATCACCAACCGGTGATGTGCCTGCATTGTGACAATGCACCCTGTGAAAATGTATGCCCGGTTTCAGCCACCAATCACAGTAATGAGGGGATCAACCAGATGTCCTATAATCGTTGTATCGGAACGAAGTATTGCATCAATAACTGTCCCTACCGGGTCAGGAGGTTCAACTGGTTTGCCTATGTGAATAACCAGGAATTTGATTACCATCAGAATTCCAAGCTTGGCAAAATGGTTCTGAACCCTGACGTGGTGGTGAGAGAAAGAGGTGTGGTTGAAAAATGTTCTTTCTGTGTGCAGCGGATACAGGAGAAAAAATTAGAGGCCAAGGTGGAGGAGCGTTCACTGGTTGACGGGGAGATAAAGACCGCCTGCCAGCAGGCTTGCCCTGCTGATGCACTTGTCTTTGGTGACCTGAATGATCCTGAAAGCAAGGTGTCCAAAATGTTCAAGGATGAGAGGAATTACCACCTGCTGGAAGAGTTGCATACATTGCCTTCGGTGGGTTACCTGACGAAAGTAAGAAACACTAAAGCATAATTTCATGTATAACAGAGAGCTAAGAGGACCACTGATCATTGGAGATAAATCTTATCACCAGATCTCCTCAGATATCCTTGCTCCCATTGAGACCAAACCCGGCAAGTGGTGGTTTGCCATGATGACCATTGCCACCCTGGCCAGTATCTGGGGGGTCTATTCCATCTACATTACCGTGACCAAAGGAATTGGTACCTGGGGTGTCAATAATACGGTAGGATGGGGATGGGCCATAATCAATTTTGTCTGGTGGATAGGGATAGGTCATGCCGGGACTGCTTTCTCTATCTTTTTGCTGATCCTTCGTCAAAAATGGCGTACCTCGATCAACCGGGCAGCAGAAGCCATGACCGTATTTGCTGTGGGCTGCGCTGCCCTCTTCCCCGCCCTTCATATGGGGCGCATCTGGCTTTTTTACTTCATCTTTCCCTACCCGAATACCCGCGGACCACTGTGGGTCAATTTTAACAGTCCCCTGTTCTGGGATTTCATAGCCATCTCGGCTTACCTGCTGATCTCATTTTCTTTCTGGTACCTGGGCATGCTTCCCGATTTTGCCACCATACGTGACCGGACTACTTCAAAAGTCAGGAAAGCATTATATGGGTTTTTCAGCATGGGTTGGGTCGGATCATCCAGGCAGTGGCTGCGTTTTGAATCCCTGGCTTTCATCCTGGGAGGCATTGCTGCAGTGCTGGTGGTTTCTGTGCACTCTATCGTATCGACGGACTTTGCAGTATCGGTTGAGCCTGGCTGGCATACCACGCTGTTTCCGCCATACTTTGTAGTCGGGGCTATATTTTCCGGTTTTGCCATGGTGATGACATTGATGATCATCATAAGGAAACTTTACAAGCTCGGAGATTATGTCACAGACGGGCATCTGGATGCCATAGCCCGCATCCTGACATTTATCAGCCTGATTATGGGGACTGCCTACCTGACAGAGGTTTTTATGGCCTGGTACTCAGGGAGCGAATACGAGATATTTACCTTTTTCAGGAACAGGATCACAGGAGAATATGCGCTGCAATTCTGGGGCATGATCATCTGTAATGCACTGATCCCCCAATTATTCTGGTTTAAAAAGATCCGATCGAGCCTCCTGATGATGTTTATCATCTCCCTGTTTATCAACCTGGGGATGTGGTTCGAAAGGTTCAATATCGTTATCACCTCACTGAGCAAGGATTATCTTCCATCAGCATGGACCACTTATACTCCCACCTGGGTAGAAGTTGGCACATACGTGGGCACCATTGGGTTATTCCTGGCCGGTGTATTGATGTTCTTCCGTTATATCCCGATGATCGCGGTCAGCGAGGTGAAGACAGTGAGAGATATCGGTAAGCGGAAATATGATTAATTATTGGAATGAAATTAAAACCAAATAAAATGAGCAGCAGTCATTTAATCGCGGTGTTTGATGACGAAACCGGATTGGTGAAGGCAGTGGAAGAAATCAGGGGAAAGGACCTTCAGATCGAGGAGGTTTTTACTCCTTACCCCATCCATGAAGTCCTCCATGCCATGGGGAATAAGTCAAGGCTACAGATCTTTGCTTATTTTTATGGCCTGTTCGGGGCTGTCGCTGTACTGGCCTTTCTCTACTATACGTCTGTCCTTGACTGGCCAATCAACTACGGGGGAAAACCATTTAATTCTTTTCCTTCCTTCATCATTATTACCATCATCCTGACTATTTTCATAGTAACAATTCTCAGCCTTGCTACTTTTTCGGGACGCGCGAAACTTTGGCCTGGCAAGCAACACAAATCATATGACAAGCGTGCCACCGATGATAAATTTGTCATTGTGGTCAGCAAGGAAAATACCGATCCTGGAGATTTGGGAACCATACAGGGCATTCTGAAGGCAAACGGGGCAGTAGAAATACGGGAGGAAGAAGCATGAGCAAATCTATAACCAGACCCTTTATTGCTGTACTTCTGTTAATTGCAGCTGTATCTTGTGACCGGGACAGGAAAAACCCTGGCTGGGATTATTTTCCCGATATGGCCTATTCCAATGCCTATGAAACCTATTCCCCCAATGAATTATTCCCAGACGGCAAGACTAACCAGTCCCCCGTCGAAGGCACCATTTCCAGGGATGCCCTTCCCTTTGCTTATGGGACATCCACAGAGGAAAGGGCCCGGGCAGGCAGGGAACTTACCAATCCGCTTGAGGAAAATGAAGATAACCTGGTCCGCGGTAAGCAGGTCTACCAGGCCTTCTGTCTGAGTTGTCACGGGGATCTGGGTGACGGACAGGGCCATCTCGTGACTTCGGGTGTTTACAAATACCCGGTCCGGACCCTGCTATCAGATGAGATGAAGATCAGGCCGGATGGAGAATTGTTCCATACGATAAGCCTTGGATTCGGGGTAATGGGTGCACATGGATTTATGATCCAACCCAAAGATCGCTGGAAAACCATATTGTATATCCGTAAAGAACTACAGAAATGAAAGATCAAATACATCTTTCGCGTACCTTCAAGATTGGCACAGGTATATTGATAGCGATAGGCCTGATTACTTTTATTGCCGGCTTTTTAACAGACCCGGATCGTACCTGGGCTAATTACCTGCTGAATAACTATTATTTTCTCATGCTTGCATTGGGTGCGGCCTTTTTTGTCGCCCTTCAGCATATCTCCCAGTCAGGCTGGTCTGCTGCCTTCAAACGGGTAGGGGAGGCCATGGCCGGATATATTCCTGTGGCAGCCATTTTCTTCCTGCTGATCATATTCGGGATGAAGCATTTATATGAGTGGTCCCATCCGGATGCAGTAGCGCATGATGCACTCATTGCTCACAAGTCACCCTATCTGAATGTTCCCTTCTTCTATCTCCGGATGATCCTGTACTTTGCCCTGTGGATCCTTATGATATGGCTGATCAGGAAGACATCTTTACAGGAAGACAGGGAAGGGGGACTCCAATACTTCCACAAAAGTGAACGGTACTCCAAGATCCTGATCTTTATTCTGGCAGTGACTGTTTCCCTGTCAGCGGTTGATTGGATCAAATCCATTGATGTTCACTGGTTCAGTACATTGTTTGCCCTGAAGAATTTCGTAGCCTCATTCTACCACGGCGTCACCATCCTGGTGCTGATCGTTTTTTTATTGCACCGGAAAGGGTATTTCGAATTCCTGAACGAATATCATCTGCATGATTTTGCCAGGTATATATTCATGCTGGCCATTGTCTGGGGCTATTTCTGGTTCTCCCAGTTCATGATTATCTGGTATGGGAACATCCCGGAGGAAACGGTGTACTATGTAAAACGATGGGAGAGCGGGTGGCAGGTATTATTCTTTGCCGAGATCGCGATCAACTGGTTCATCCCTTTTGTCATACTTCTTCCTACCAGGACAAGCCGGAGCAAAGCGGCCATTTTTGCCGTGATAATACTATTGGTCATAGGCCATTATATCGACCTTTATATGCAGATCATGCCTGGCACAACCGGGCAACTGTTGTTCGGTTTTATTGAGATCGGTACATTCATGGGTTATGTCGGGATATTTGCCCTGACCACTGGATACTGGTTGTCAAAAGCACCATTGCTGCCCAAAAACCATCCATATCTTGGAGAAAGCCTGGACCATCATTTCTAGGATTTACCGGATTGTAAGAATACTCAGCCTTGACATCCTGGCGGGTGTATATTGCGGATACACCTTTGCCAGGCTCATCCTGGACAGTGAATGTCCGCCAATAACCCCGCTTATCCTCTGCCTGACCGTCTGGCTGATCTATACCCTTGATCACCTCCTGGATGCCCGGACCCTTAAGGAAAAATCAGGCAAGCCGGCCTACCGGTGGCATTATGATATGCGGAAGATCCTCTGGCCCATCCTGATGGCTACCGGTCTTGCCACTCTTTTACTCAGCCTGGCCTTCCTGCCCGCAAGGATCTTGATTTTTGGAAACATCATGGGTGGCTTTGCAATCTTATACACGCTGGTCCACCAGGGATTGTTTGGGTCCCGCCTGACTTATCTGTTCAAGGAAGGATGGATAAGTATTATTTATACACTTGGTATATGGGGAGTGCCGCTGCTATCATATGGGACGATTCCTGATATCCCGGTATTATTGACCATCATCATTTACCTCTTACTTGTCCTGATCAATGTCCTGATCTATTCATTATTTGATTATCATATTGATGGCCAGGAATCACAGCAAACACTGGCCACTGTATTCGGAAGAAGAATCACAAGCCATTTGCTCAGGCTGCTTTTTCTGAGCGCTTTATTGTTGATCATGGTAGCATACCTGATCCTGGTTGACATGGCGATGGGGAAAGTTTATATCATTCTTTTAAGCATGACAGCGGTCCTGGGATTGATTTTTGCTTTCCCTCGTTTTTTCAGCAAAAATGAGAGGTATGGCATCCTGGCAGATGGGGTATTCCTTATACCGGGACTGCTCCTATGGATGTGGTGATCAGAGGAACTTTCTCGACAGGTAGCCGAATGCCCAGGTGGTGAAAAATGAAAAGGATCCATAAACCACTGCAACAAGGGCAATGGTGTAGTTATCAAGAAGCCTGGTAGCTACAAATATGGCCAGGGTACTGTTCTGCAATCCGACTTCAACGGCGATGGTAAACTGATTCCTTTTACTGAGGCCAAATAAACGGGGGACATAGAATCCTGATATATATGCCAGTACATTTAATGCCAGCGCATAAGGCAGAATATGCAAAAACATAGGCAGGTCAATCGCTCCATCTCCTCTCTCAATGAATAGTACCCCGCCGAATACCATGAACAATAAGACAGGTAGTATATAGCGTAAGGGGTTTTCAAGTTGCCCGGCAAATACGGGTTTGTACCTCCTGATGAAGATACCCACACTGGCAGGCAGGACAGTTAGCATAAAGATCTGGCCCACGGCATCAATAAATGAAAGCTGGATCTGGGCATCCTGGTGCATGAAAATGTCCATGGCCAGCATGGCGATCAGCGGTATGGTAAAAATGGTAATCAACCCGTTGACAACTGTGATGGATAGAGAAAGTGCCACGTTCCCCCGGATCATGAAATTTACCAGGTTCGAAGTAGCGCCACCGGGACAAATGGCTATGAGTACCAGTCCCACAGCAAGCTCTGCCTCCAATCCCGTGACCCATGCAATAGTAAAAGCAATGATAGGCAGGAGTACCAGCTGGCTTAGCAAGCCCACAGAAATATTTTTCGGCTGGACCAGGATGTTCCGAATATCCTTTACCGATATGGAAAGTCCTATCCCCAGCGTAATAATAGCCAGGGTGATGGGAAGGAATATTTCCGTGAATATGTTGGTAGTGATCATGGGAAATGGCTAGCCCGAATAATCAGCTGCCAAGATAGAAATAAATACTGTGAAGAGCCAATTGAAAATGGAGGATATTATTGGTGGAGGAATTCCTGGATGCTGAACATCAGCACCTCGGGACTGATAGGTTTGTTCAGTACCTTGGAGATCCCTGCAGCCCTTATTGTTTCCTCTTCGTAATTATAAGTAAAAGCAGTTTGTGCAAGGATGGGAATATGATTCTTAACTTTTTTAATAGCAATGGCTGCCTCCAGACCGTTCATGACGGGCATCTGTATGTCCATTAATATGAGATCGATGTGATCATTTTCCAGGCATTTATCCACTGCTTCCTGTCCATCCCTGGCCCAGATCAGCTTGACGCCTGTTTTACTGAGGATTGCTTCTATCAGCATATAATTTGTGGGTACATCTTCAGCTACCAGGATTGTTTTGTCAGACCAGTCAAGCATTGCGTTCTGTTGGTTATATGATGTGTATCTTGCTGCTCGCATAATGTATGTCCCTAGACTACTTTCAGTTTAAATTCATCCTGGTTAATGGAGACCTCATTCGGAGCTTCCCCAAACATTTGTATATGTTCTTCAGTCAATTCTGCCAGCCTGCTGGCAAAATTCAATGCAGAATCGCGGCAGCTTATTAATTCTGTAAGGACTTTTTCCATCTGGTCTATGAGGTCCTGGTAATCTTTGATGTAAGCGGAATATCGAAGCAATTCATCGGGATTGAAAATCCCTTCAAGCATATCTGAATGTTGCCTGGACCTCAGGGCGACATTCCGGATATACTCCTTGCGCTTAAAGTCCTGATCAACATCCGGTTCGGTTGATTCCGATGCATCAATCACCGGAACCACCGAACGGATGCTTTTCAGCATATTCAGTATGAGCTTCTTGGTTGCTGCATCAAGATGCAGATCACCGTAATATGGAATTGCCTCTTCCATCTGTTTCTTTAACCCTGAAAATCCTGCCAGATCTTATTTGATAATCGGACCATTCGGGTCTTCTACTGAGTCGTCTCCACCTCGGACCTTGTTCATATCCTCATCGGTGAGTTTGTCTTCCAGTAATACTGACCAGGTCATCAATTCATTTTTCATAGTAATAAATCTTAAATTTGTTTCCTACTCTGTTG
>RCNC010002941.1_pt1 | contig 11211 bp, 12 predicted proteins | sample 2041301 | NCBI WGS metagenome assembly RCNC01 (sample SAMN09708231, study PRJNA481090) | Marine sediment metagenome, whole genome shotgun sequencing project. | biome: marine sediment; feature: ocean; material: sediment; isolation source: Sewage treatment plant 13A marine sediment (STP13A) ... | reverse complement strand
TTCAGCGCCACCTTGCGGCGCACCGGCTCCTCCTGCTCCGCCATGTACACGGAACCGAATCCGCCCTCGCCGATGAGCTGAAGAATCTTATAGCGGCCGATCTGCTCACCCGGGCCATCCACAGTGACAGAGCTGTCCACGGTGGGCGCCGGATCGGGCCGGGGTGTGGGGGTGTTGTTTGTCTGATCCATGGGATACCTCGATACAGGGTACGGTATCCGAGGTTTAGCGGAACCGTGAAGTGAAGGGGAGCGCAGGGAATGACAAAACGTCAGGAAAACCCGGCTGCTTACCACAAATTGCGAATTGCCGGGCGTTTGTTTTCCTGTTCCGAAAAGGGCAGGGACACCCGCAGATCCAACATCGTCAGGCCTGCTGTCGCCTGATCAACAGCATGGTCACGTCATCGTCGAAACAGTCGCCGCCGTGAAAATCACACAACTCGTCCATCACACTCTGAACCATCTGGTCCAGCGGACGGTGGCATTCGCGGGTCAGGATCGCCGAGAGTCGTTCCTTTTCAAAGGCCTCCTCATCCGGGTCCTCTGCTTCGGTGACCCCGTCGGTGTAGAGGGCCAGCAGCTCCCCTGGTTGAAGCACCAGCTCTCCCGCGGCGAATTCAGCCTTTTCGAACATGCCGGTGGCCATACCCGTGGAATCGATGGAATCAACCCGGCCGTCTCCGCAGAGGTGGAGCGGCGGGTTGTGACCGGCGTTCACGTATTGCACCCGGCCGTCCGCCGGATCGAGAATCGCAAAGAACAGTGTCGCAAAATGAACCGAGTCGGTGGAGCGCCAGAGATCGCGGTTCAGACGGCTGACCAGCCGCTCCGGCGCCCAGAGCTCCTCGGCCAGGAGGCGCACGATGGGCATGATGTGCGAGACCAGTAGAGCCGCCCCCAGGCCCTTGCCGGTCACGTCACCAAACAGAATGGCCAGCCGGCCGTCGGGCAGAAGCTGCGAGTCGTAGAAATCGCCGCCCACGGTGAAACAGGGCTTCCAGAAGGAGTGCAGGTCGTATCCGGCCACCTGGTTCAACGTCTCGGGCAGAATCTGATCGAGGATTCCCCGCGCCGCCGCCACATCCCGCAACAGCCGGCGCTGCTCCTCTTCCAGTGCCGTCACCCGGGCCTGGGTGATTTTCACGGCGGAGAGGTTGGCCAGGATGCCGAACGTCCGCAGGTCGTCTTCGTTGTACGAAGTGAGCCGATCTGCGGTATCGGCATAGAGGAAGCCGATCACCGTCTCGTTGTCGAACAGCGGGGCCACCATGGCCGAATGAAGCCCCTGGGCAATGATGCTTTCCTGGGCATTGAACCGCGAGTCGAGCATGGCATCGGCGGTGACGAAAGCCGCCTTCTCGGTCATGACCTTGTCCACCATGGTGCGGCTCAGCATCATGCGGTTGCGGTTCTCCTGGCCCTGGTATCTCTGGGCCTTCACCGTCAGTTCCTCACCCTCCTCGTCGAGGAGCAGCATGGTGCGATCAGGCTTGAAGGTCTTCACCACCAGGTCGAGGACCACCTCGAACAGCTCGTCCAGCGGCCGGCACACCGCCAGGAGCTCCCCGGCATCCACCAGCACCTGGAACCGGTCACGACCCTTCTCCGGCCGGGGGCCTTGCGGGTTGCGGATCTCCTCCCAGGAAAGCCCGGTACGGGCCAGGGCATCAGTTTCCGGCATAATGTACTGGGTGACCGAAAGTTCGGTGTCGGACAGCCGCAGGGTGACGTCCGCCAGTTGGATCCGGTCGTTGCTGCGGATCGGTGTGGGCGCCTCGATGCGGGCATCGTTGACGATGGTGCCATTGTGCGAATGGAGGTCAGTCACCACCACGGAATCTCCACTGACAACCAGTTCCAGGTGCCGGCGGGACACACTGGGGTGGTCGACGCAGAGCTGGCAGTCAAGGGAACGCCCGAGGATGTATGAGCCATCGGTCAGGGAAAACCGAATCGGCTGCTGGTTCACATTACCGGTGAGGAAGAATGACATGGGTTGTTCAGTCACCACTCATCTGCTGCAGGGCATCGTCCAGGGTTGGAGAGATTTGCATCACGCGCAACAATCCAACGATGACAATTGCTTTCTCGGTCTTTTCCGTGAGCCCTGAAAATCTGAGGGCCGCACTGGCGTTGTCGGCAGAACTGACAATGGAGGCCAGGATCCCGACCCCGGCGCTGTCCATTTTCTCGACACCGCTCAAATCCACAATCACTTTGCCGGCACCTTCCGTAATGCTGTTCCGAACATCGTCGAGAAACCCGTAACAGTCCGGGTGCCCACGAAGATCACCGGACAGCTCGTAAATACGGACGCCCGCCTGCTCATGGCTGTTAACTTTCATTGGGATTCTCCTCTGCTTGCAAGCCCAACGGACACCGATCCATCTGTTTCGTCGGATTCGGCTATCCTGATTCCGGATTGTATGAAGTTGGGTTTAATCTTTACACAGGGTGGGGATTCCACACAACCGCTGGTGATCCTCCGGGCGTGCGACAAAATTCTACGCGGGCCGCCGGTCAATCCCCGGTGAACGGGTGGCCGCCCCCACCTCCCGCCGGGCCACGGTCTGCACGGTCCACCAGGCGGCCAGCCCGGCCTGGGTGGTTACCGCTGGGTAAACCGCTTCCGCAGGAGCGTCAACAATCAGGTAGTGCTGTATCTCGGCCATTGACTGGTTCCCCGCTCTATGGTCAATGGTGTCTGTTGTCGACCTCCAGGCTGATCCTTACAGGTGATCACGTCTCTCCTGAGGGTCGACGGGAATTCCCTTGTGGGCGTTTGGTATTATGTTGGGGAACGTCTGGGCGCTCGCCTCAGTGGCGATCAACATTCGCAGCGTGGGGAATGGAATTCAGGCGGTCCAGGCGATGCGCGGTTTGTCCGCCGATTCTGACTCACCATCAGCCAGAACGAGGCTCATTTCAGCGGCCCGCCAGAGGGTCACGTTACTCACCGGTGGCACCAGGCCCACCAGCACTACTTCGGCCCCGGTCTTACCGTTCATCAGGTCCATAAGATCTGAACGGTTCGCCGGCCCAATTCCCTGGCCGGCATTGCTCAACTGCGTGAGCACTTGCTCCGTATCTCTGATCAGCACCACTTCCCCCGGGCGTGATGTGCCGGAGACCGTGTCCACAAAAACCAGAAAGGCCGATTCCTTCACCAGTTTGAAGAAATCCAGGCCGGGTGCACCGCCATCCAGTAATTCCACTCCGGAGGGAAGCTCCCGCCGGCTCAACTGATCATAGACCAACTGCCCTGCGGAAGTATCCTCCGTGGTACGTTGACCAACGCAGACAATGTGACACATCGATTGTTCCTCGTCGGGAAATACGACGCAAAACCACTTGCATCTGCATTGCTCTTCGGCACCGGGTGACGTTCGATAAAGCTCCTATTTCTCCACCAGCTCCAGCTCGATCCCGCCGGCAATACCGGCCACAAGGTTGTAGATGGCGCCACCGATAGCGCCGGCAACCGCTCCCAGCACCCCGTAAAAGATCGGCAGGATGATGATTGCCCCCACCCCGAAAAGCAGGCCAAGGAATCCAGCGGCCGGATCGTTGCCCGAGGCCATTCCCAGAGCGCCGCCAACCAGACTGAAGATGGTCAGTATCGCGCCGAAAATCAGCCCCATACATGCATAGAGGATGCCCGACATCTTGACCAGCGACAAAATCCCGACTCTTCTCAGTATCATTGGTTTTCCTCCTTTGTGCCGGCCAGCTACCTTTTGCCGGCGGTCTACACTAGAAACGCATCAGGCACATCCAGTATTCGTGCGATCTCCCGGACCTTGCCGGAACAGGTCGGACAGCTGAGCGAGTAACCCGCGTCATTTCACCTGTTCCAGGCACTCCAGGGGCACCCAGCCCACCGCGCCGGACGGGGTCTCGCCCCAGAGCCAGCCGCTCTCGATGAGCAGGCAGTGAAGATAATCGCCAACCTCCACCGTCAACTCGGTGGAGTCGTAATCCCGGTTCATCACACAAAACGTACCGTCCAGTTCCACCCAGGTTTCGGGAACCCAGCCGGTCTGGCCGTCACGGCTCCTGACCCAGAGCCACCCCTCCCACTCCGTGGGTCGGCGTTCGAACTGCAGCCGCTCACCGGCGAAAAGGGTCAGCGAATCGGGCTCATCCGGCTCATGGGCCTCGATGACCAGGAAGCGTTCCAAATACATTGAGAGCTTCTCCTTCAAACCTCATCGTCCCCACCCGCCCCGGCCGGCGCGCCCATCAGCAGCCGGTTCTTCGGCGTGATCTCCTCCGGGATCGTGCGGGTGATGATATCGTAACCAGCCTGGCGCAGCCGGACCGCCCGAGTCACATCAACAGCCAGGGCGCCGTCGATCCAGCCTTCCAGCCCGCCGGTTGACGACCGCTCCGGGTCGTGGCAGCAGGGCAGAACCGCGACCCTGGCCCCGGCCCCCACCGCCAGGTCGAGCACCGTGTCGGTGAGCGAACCACAGGCATGGGCTGAAACCACCAGGTCACCGGGAAGAATCCGGAAAGTCTCGATCGGGGTATCCACGAACCGCAGACGCTGCTCCAGCCGCGGCCAGGCCTTGGTCATCGCCCGGTGGAGTTGTCCGGCGTTCTTTGGAATCCGCCGGTCCACCACCAGCGCCTCGGGAGAGGTATCGTCGAGAATCAGCATGATCTGGGCCAGCAGTCCATGGCCGCCGGCACAGTCCACCACCCGGCCGCCCCGAAATCGCCGGCGCACCCGGCGGGCGAGCTCCCAGGATTCGAAGAGTTCCTTGGCCGGCAATGTCCCTGCCGAGCAGACCGCTCGGGCGATCCGGTCAAACAGCGTCTCGCCGGGAAATTCGGCCCGCTGTTTTTCGGTAAGTCTGCTTTTGGAGGATTTCTTCATCATGAACTCCCGGCCACATCCCTTCGTCTATGATACCCGTTTCGCAGCACCCCGTGAATTGCCAGAGCGGCTGTCCAGGAGAATATCGATTGACGATCCGGCCGGTAGAGATTATCTTTGCATAAAGAATGATTGTATAACGATGCAATGGAGGGGGTAATATCCGATGAAATACACGGCCTTTCTTCTCTGTCTGATGCTGATTCTGTTCGGCGCCACGGCCACCCGGGCCGATGACGAGGCTCCGGAATACACCCACCAGGAGTATTACGAGCACTACGAGGGCACGGCCACCTGCCTGGAGTGCCACGAGGAAGAGGCCACATCCTTCTTCCACTCCCAGCACTACCAGTGGCAGGGGGATGCACCGGGGATCTCCGGCTCAGGGACGCAGAAGCTGGGCAAAATGAATACGATCAACGATTTTTGCACCAACCCCCTGGCCAGCTGGATCGGCGAGGCGGTGAACAGTGACGGCAACGTGATCTCCCGGGGCTGCTCCCAGTGCCACGCCGGCCTGGGCAAGATCCCCACGGCGACCATTTCCAGAGAACAGCTGGAAAACATCGACTGCCTCTTCTGTCACATGAAGGGCTACCGACGCAGCCTGTACAAAGATGATGACGGCGAGTGGGAATGGCGGCCGATCCTCTGGAACAACCAGGAGGGGATGGACGAGGTGAGCAAGCGGATCACGGCCCCCACCCGGACCATGTGCCTCCGCTGCCACTCGGGGTCCGGCGGCGGCCAGAACTTCAAACGCGGCGACCTGGAATATGCCCTGCGCGACTGCGACCGGGAATTCGACGTGCACATGGCTTCCGAGGGTGAAAACCTGTCCTGTGCCGACTGCCACGCCGGTGGCGACCACCGGGTGCGCGGCCGGGGCACCGACCTGGCGGGCACCGACCTGCCGGACAAGCCGCTCAACTGCGACGGTGAGTGCCACGGCCCGGCTCCGCACAAGGCCAAGGCGCTGAACCACCACTGCGAGAAGATCTACTGCACCGTCTGCCACATCCCGGAATTTGCCAAGGAAGATGCCACCGACATGTTCCGCGACTGGTCCACACCGGTGCACAAGACCGACATCAACAAACACGCCCCCACCATCCGCCTGGAAAAGAACGTGCAGCCGGTTTTTAACTGGTTCAACGGGATGACCACCATGCAGTTCATGGGCCAGGCGGCCACCACCCTCGAAGACGGCACGGTGGGGATCATGATGCCCGAAGGAAGCCGCGAGGATCCCAAGTCGCGGCTCTATGCCTTCAAGCTGCGCCACTCCAGCCTGCCGATCCTGAAGAAAGAACGCTGGCTGATCCCCATCGCCGTGGAAAGCTACTTTGTTACCGGTGATGTGGACCACGCGGTGCGCGAAGCGGCCGAAATCAACTACGGCATCCACAACCCGGAATACGAGTGGATCGGGACCACCCGCTACATGGGCATCTTTCACGAAGTCCAGCCCAAGGAAGCGGCCCTGGGCTGTCTCGACTGCCACAACGAGGGCGGGCGTCTGGACTGGAAGGGCCTGGGTTACGAGGCCGACCCGCTGGCGCAGTTCTTCAAGTAGCGGTGGAACCAGGAAAGACCGTAGAAAGAGGTGACTGTCACTCGTGACTGTCACCTCTTTCTATATGTCCAGCCGGTCAAAATTTTTCCTGGTTATCTCCGATTCAACGCTGCCGGTGTGAGCGATGCCCGCCGGTTCGAACAACATAAGCTTGACGTGGCCGTGGGGGACCACCCGGTGCTCCACGCCCCGCCCGACGATGCAGAACTCGCCGGGGTGCAGCCAGGTGGGTTCTTTCACATTCTTCTCCAGAACCTCCAGCTCACCATCGAGCACGTAAAACATCTCGTCCTCGTCCAGGTGGGTGTGCCAGGGAACCTTGTCCCCCTCACAGCGGACCAGCATCACCAGCTGGCCGTTCAGCTCGCCCACCACCTTTGGCGAGAACATGTCGGCGAACATCTCGAAACAGTCGCCGATGTTGATCACTTTGGCCATGCCTGCCTCCATGAAGAGTATTGAGAAACGGGATCATATCTTCAGTTGTGGTTCGAGAGCGAGGCGACGGCTGACGAGAAAGCGCAGCATACTCTTGTGGTATGTGAGCTTTTGAGAAAGCCGTCAACGAAGTTCTCGGGCCTCAAATGAGGCTATGAACCGTTTCTAATTGAGGTTGCCGATGGCAACCCTGCCACCACAGTTGATCCAGCCATCATAGGCGAGGAAATCGATCCCGGCCATGGCCGAAACCTGTCCACCGTCGAGATTCCAGCCCTTGAGGTGTGCCAGGGCAGCCGGGTCGGGGCCGGGTGCGGTGAGGACTTCGTCGAAGCCGTCGCCGTCCAGGTCCCCCGCGGTGACCACCACACCATGGCTGGTGGGGTACGCAAACCAGCTGGCGCCGGCCAGAGGTGCTGCCGTGCCGCCGTCCACGTTCCAGCCGCGGACATGGGCGCCGAAAATGGCTCCCGGGCCCGGTCCGGTGACGATCTCATCGATACCGTCGTTGTCCAGGTCGCCGCAGGCCACGTTGACCCCCCACTTGAGTGTACCGTAGGCAAAGTAGCTCACCCCGGGGATGGGCAGGGTGGTTCCCCCGCCGTCATGGTTCCAGCCCCTGACGTGGGGCCCGAACACCGCGCCGGGACCGGCGCCGGTGACGATCTCATCCATGCCGTCACCGTCGATGTCGCCGCAGGCCACATTGACACCCCACTTCAGCGTTCCGTAAGCAAAGAAGCTCGTTCCGGGGATCGGCACGGTGGTCCCGCCCCCGTCATTGTTCCAGCCGCGGACGTGCGGCCCGAATACCGCGCCGGGACCGGCGCCGGTGATGATCTCGTCACGCCCGTCACCGTCGATGTCACCGCAGGCCACGTTGACGCCGAAGCGGTTGGTGCCGTACGCCAGGAAGTTGACCCCGGACAGGGCCAGGCCGTTGGGCTGCCAGCCGCGGACGTGGGGACCATAGATCTCACCGGGCCCGGCGCCGGTGAGCACCTCGTCCAGGCCGCTGCCGTCCAGGTTGCCGCAGGCCACGTTGACTCCATACCCCGACGCCCCGTAAGCCAGCCACTGGGCCTGGGATGTGCGCACCAGGGGCGGGCAGGTGGGGCCGGGCCCGGGGCCGGTGACCAGTGAATTCCAGGCCGGTCCGGCAGACCAGTTTTCCATCTGGAAGGTGCGCAGGGCCGGTGACGGGTCTTCCACGTTGCCGCTGTTTCGCGCGCGGACGTAAAACGTGTGTTCTCCCACAGCCAGATTGCTGAACGAGGCCTGCCCCTCACCGCTGAAAGACGACCAGTCGCCGTCGTCCAGCCGGCAGGCGAACTGCAGCGACTCCGGCGGATCCTCGCTGTCACTGCCGGTGAAGGTGAAGGTGAGCAGCGGCGAATCCACCATTCCCTCCGGCCCGGAACTGATCGAGGTGTCCGGTGCGGGCAGGGCCAACGGGGTGTGCGGGTCGCCGATCAGGGTCAGTTCGAAGTAGCACCAGCGGTTGGTCATGCTGTCCGACGTCTCCACCAGCCCCACCAGGTCGTGCTTGCTCAGCTGGTTGGCCTTGCCGATATTGCGGTCGCCCATCTCCAGCAGCCGCTGGAAGAGCGCCCTTTGAAACTCGCCGCTGAAGAAGTTGTCGCCGGTGGGGTCGAACCAGCCGTAGCGGGAGTTCATGATCGCCGCAAAGGCGCCGAACTGTTCGCGGTTGACCATATTCTCGGCGATGCAGTCCCCGGAGTCGAAAGCCCCGGAGTAACAACCGCAGCTGGTGGCAAGAAAAAGACCGCTGTTGTAGAGCGAAGCCACGTCCCAATAGTTGAGCCGCATGCAGTAGTTGATCCAGGCGTGTCCGTCATGGGCCACCAGGTGGGGTGAGTCGTTGAGCGCGTCGAGGCATTCCTCCGTCCCCCACTGGTCCCAGTGATATGGCCGGTCGTCGAGCCAGGTCTTCTGGAAATCGTCGAAGTGCTCCGCCACCCGGTCGAGGTTGTCACCGCCCTGGCCGTGGTTGCCGTCGTAGTTGCCCAGGTATTCGCCGAGGAACAGCGCCTGGTCGTGCCGGTGGTGCCCGTTGGTCTCGTACCCCACCAGCTTGTCGACAAAGTTCTCCACTTCGTCCCAGTCCTGCACCGGCGCCCGGCCGATCCAGACCTCGGCCAGCAGGTCCACGTCGCCGCCGCCGGCGCCGTCGTTGGGCTCACCCCAGATGTCGTCACCATCGTTGTTCCAGGGGCCATCGAGAGCACCCAGGTAGAGTTCGGTGGGGATGTATTCCGACTCGTACTCCTCCTCCCAGCTCGCTGCCGCACCGCGGGAATACCCGTAGCACCGCCGGAAGGGGATGATGTTTGTGTCACCGCCAAGGAGCACGTATTCGACCCCCCAGTCGAGGTAGGCGTCACGGATGTACTGTCTCAATTCGTCTGCATCATCCACCCCGTTGTAGGCCGCGTATATATCGTCGATATCCGCTGTCTTCACCCGCAGGCCGCAGGCTTCCTTCTGCTGGATCAGCGGCTGGAAGGGGGAGAGCAGAGCTTCGGAGGTGATCAACAGGTAGTCGTACCCCGGCTGAGCGCCCAGGCGCCGCTCACCCGCCGCCTGGGAATAGAGACCGAGGGACGACGGGTTGTCCACAAAGGCCGCCACCTCGACCGAGCGGTCCCGGACACCGAGCATGGCCAGGCCATCCGCATCGCCGACCTTTGGAGTGATGGTCAGTTCCAGACGCAGTTCCGGCTGGAACAGGAGCCCGCCGCTCTTCGGCCGGTACTGCACGGGGAAGAGACGAACGATGGCGATGTCATACCCGTACCAGCGCTGGATCGAAACCAGCTGGGCCCCTTGGGCCGGATAGAGCTCGTTCGAACCGTAGATGGCTGCCAGCGGCCGGTCGGCAGCCGCGGCGCGGGTCAGCGCATCCGCGGTTGAGCTCAGCGGCATGGGTGTCCGGGCAAAAGCAAGCGGTTGTTCCACCCGCAGCCTCTTTGCCGACATGGTTGGCCGCACACGAACCCCGGTCACGTCACTTCCGGGCGGCAGAAGCACCTTTGCCGTGCGAAAGGGCATCAGCGGCTCACCGGGCCGCTGGAGCACCAAGCAATCGTCCACGTGGAGACGGGTCTCACCGCTGGACACCACCTGTGATGGAGGGTTGAATTGATAGGCCACCGAGACCGTGCTCGTCTTCACCGCCGGCGCCGGATCGGCCGCGGCAGAAAGAGCAAGGAGGAGCATGGCGGCCAGGACGAGGATCGGGCAGAAGAGATGATTGCGGGACATGGCTGGCACTCCCTTTGATGAGGCGCCCGCCGGAAAACCGGAAAACACCGGGGGGGGCATGGAAATGCCTCCAGTCCGGCAAGGCACCAGGCACTAACCCACAGGTGAATTATACAATGCGGAAAATCTCATCACCGATGCCAACCTGGCCCGGCTCGAGCACCCGCGCGTAGAGCCGGGCCCAGCCGGGGTGCGTCTTCTGCGAGATCCTGAGGGAGTTTCCATCGGAGAAGGACGGGCAGATGGACTTGCAGGGTTTGGTGTAGCTGACGATCTCGAGGACCAGGTCCTCGCCAACCTTCAGTCTGGTTCCAGGAACTATTTCATCCCAGTCAAGACCGGAAATGGTGAGGTTTTCCCCGGTGGAGCCGGGGTGGATGGAATGCCCCTCAGCCTGCAGGGCCATGATCCGCTCCAGGGAGAAGAGACAGACCGCGCGGTCCGGCCCGCCGTGAAACTCGAGGTTGTTCTGCCGGTCACCGGCCACCCCTGACGAGGTGACTTCCGCCCGGCTTACGGGGAACTTGGGAACCCCGCCGTTGGAGATGTTTATCTGAAAGAGACGGGCGATGCTCATTCTCCTGTCTTCCTCCTGCACGATCAGAGCACCATCTTTACGCCGGCGATGTTGCGCAGTTCGGTGTCGATCCTGGTCATCTCCTCGCGGGACTGCACCACGGTGGTGATGCTGTAACTGACGTAGGTGCCGCTCTTCGACTCGTTGCCCCGGACCACCGGGACCTCGACCCCCAGCTGCATCAGCACCGTTTCGATGACAAAGGCCATCTTCTCCTGGTCCTCGGCGATCACCCGGAACTGGCATTCCAGCGGGAACTCGAGGTTGGCCGGATCCAACTGACAACTCTCGCTCATGGGGTTTCCTCCTGCTACGTCGATTCACGGCTTTCGCCGCAGAACGATATCACAAATGCCGGGATCCGATATCAGGAATCGTGGAACAGCTCGGCGGGTGTTGTCGCCTTCACCGACTTTTTCCGGTCGGCGGGAATCGAGACGATTGGCAGGTG
>RCNC010002940.1_pt1 | contig 11214 bp, 10 predicted proteins | sample 2041301 | NCBI WGS metagenome assembly RCNC01 (sample SAMN09708231, study PRJNA481090) | Marine sediment metagenome, whole genome shotgun sequencing project. | biome: marine sediment; feature: ocean; material: sediment; isolation source: Sewage treatment plant 13A marine sediment (STP13A) ... | reverse complement strand
TCCAGGCGTCCGGTCTCCGGCTCATCATCCGGTTTAAGGGCTGAAAATACTTCGGCCCATTGAGCCGGGACGCTTTTTTCATCCTCTAGCCAGTCTTCGTAATACGCCTCGATATAGGACGCATTGCTGCCTGAGAGATGCGATGACTCGTAAAGGTTATCCAGATTGCGCTTCACTTGATGATCCGTTTGCCTGCGGCTCGAAAGTAAAACTTCAAAGCCAAAAAAAGCCGGAACCAAAAGATTCGCCGGCGCAAACGATCATTATAGCTGTTCGAGGTAGAGATGTCCCCGGTTCAATAGCTCACAAACCAGATTCAAATCGGGCTTGGAAAGTGATTCATCCAGTTGGCCGAGAAGGTCTGTATCACAAAGGGTGCGGGCACATGCTGTCGTGCATGGGTAGGCGGACCCGGCTGCAAATATACGCGCACCTTCAGCCGTTTCGATCCAAAGCAGGCGCGTCCATGGGTTCTGTCTTAGTCTGCTGCCACTCACTAACGCCTCAAGCAGTTTGGCGGGCTCCATGGCAGACTCCGGCGGGGCCGGTTCATGCGCCATCCGGTAGCGGGAAAGAAAGCTGCCCAGGAAACGGGAGAACTCATCATTATTTCCCAATGTAGATGTCACGAGTTCCTGAAACCGCTGGACGCTGTCCGGGTCGACTTGCCCGCTGTGCAATGGGACTTCCAGTCCGGGATCACGATAGCGCCCGCCTTCATCTTCGTGCTCCGCCAGCCATTCCCCGAACGTCTGAAACAGGTCGGCTGTACTGGGTGCCCGCATTCCTACTGACCAGGTCATGCCCTGGTCCAGTGCCACGCCGTGATGGGCGACGCCGGGAGGCAGATATAACAGGTCCCCCGGGCCAAGAGTCCAGTCCTGCTCCGGCTTGAATGACTGCAGCACATTCAATTCGCAATCAGCCCGCAGTGTGGCGTCAAAGGACTCTGAGATTTGCCAGTGTCTGTTGCCCGATGCCTGCAGTAAAAACACATCGTATTGGTCGACATGTGGGCCAACCGACCCACCAGGTCCGGCGACGCTCACCATCAGGTCATCAATACGCCAGCGTGGCAGGAAGTCAAATTTCTTCATCAGGGACTTCAACGGCGGGTAGTGCTTTTCAACGTCCTGGATCAGCAGGGTCCAGTTTTCCTCCGGGAGCGACTGGAAGTCTTCTTCTGTGAATGGGCCGTAGCGCAATTGCCAGTCGTGTTGTGGAAAACCACCCGTTACCAGGCGGGATTCTGCCATTTCATCGCAGGCTAGTCCGGCAATATCGTCGGCATCCAGCAGGGGCTCAAAGTCGGGAAAAGCCTGCCGGATCAGTAACGGTTTCTTCTGCCAGTAATCGGCAAGAAACTGCTCCGTGCTGAGGTTGCTGTTGTTGAACATGGTCGCCTGGCTCGCCGTGCCTTACTCGTGATCGTCCACGGCAACCGCCATCTGTGCGGCATTGCCGGTGTATCGCGCCGGGGACAGTTCCAATAGCGAACGGATTGCCTCATCGGGCAATTCCAGACCGTTGATGAAAGTCTCCAGGTCGGCAGCTGTGATGCGTTTGCCACGGGTCAGCGACTTGAGTTGCTCGTACGGGTTTTCGATTCCGTAGCGCCGCATAATGGTTTGGATCGGCTCTGCCAGGACTTCCCAGCTCGCTTCCAGATCTTCTTCCAGGCGGTCCACACGAACCTCCAGCTTGGATAGCCCCTTAAGCAATGAGGACATGGCTACCATGGAGTGTCCATACGCGGTACCGATGACCCTGAGCACGGTAGAGTCGGTCAGGTCTCTCTGCCAGCGTGAAACCGGCAGTTTCAAAGCCAGGTGGTCCAGCAGGGCATTGGCGACGCCCAGGTTACCCTCGGCATTTTCAAAGTCTATCGGGTTAACTTTGTGCGGCATTGTTGACGATCCCACTTCACCTTCAACCGTTCTCTGGCTGAAGTAGCCGATCGAAATGTAGGACCAGATGTCGCGGCACAGATCTATCAGGATGGTGTGGTAGCGAATCATCGACTGGAACAGTTCCGCCATCCAGTCATGTGGCTCGATCTGGGTGGTATAGGGATTCCATTGCAAACCCAGTGACTCGACAAAGCTCCTGGCCACCGCAGGCCATTCCACGTCAGGGTAGGCGCTGATATGGGCGTTGAAGTTTCCCACCGCCCCGTTAATCTTGCCAAGACAGGGCTGGAATGCCATCTGGCCGGTTTGCCTCCGCAGCCGGTGCAGAGTGTTGGCGATTTCTTTTCCGAGGGTAGTCGGAGAGGCCGTCTGGCCATGGGTCCGGGAGAGCATCGGTTGGTCGGCATAGCGGGTCGACATCGTGGCCAGTGCGCTGTCGACCTGCGCGAACATGTCGGCCATTATTACTTCCTGGGCGTCCTTCAGCATCAACGCATAAGAGAGATTGTTGATGTCTTCCGACGTGCAGGCAAAGTGCAGGAATTCAGAACTTTTTGCCAGTTCAGGTAACTCCGAGAACCGCTCTTTCAAATAGTACTCGACGGCCTTGACGTCGTGGTTGGTCACGGACTCAATCTGCTTGACCCGGTTTGCTGCCGCTTCATCGAAGTCCCGGATCAGCTGATCCAGGAAATCCATAGCTTCCGGCGACAGGGCATCCAGTTCCGGAATCCCTTCGTGATTCGCAAGCGCCTGGAACCAGCGAATTTCGACGATGGTCCGGCGGTGGATCAGTCCAAATTCACTGCAGACGGGCCGGAGTGCAGAAGTCTTCGAGGCATAGCGGCCATCGACGGAAGAGAGGGCGGTGAGGCTGGATAATTTCATGGTGTTACCGGCGGCTTGATGTTAATAGAGTATTCTCTCATTGTTTATCATTCACTCCAAACCGAGGTCCGATATAATTCGGTTGTCTTGTCCGCAATGAGTAGTCCGGAGCCATCGATGAATAGCGAGTTCAGAATTGAACATGACAGCATGGGGGAAGTCCAGGTTCCGGCCGACGCTTATTGGGGCGCTCAAACTCAACGGGCTATTGAAAATTTCCCGATCAGCGGACTCACCATGCCACGGTCATTCATTCGTGCATTGGGGTTGATCAAACAAGCAGCTGCGATGGCCAACCTCGATTTAGGTCTGCTAAGCGAGGATAAAGCCGTCGCCATAATAAATGCCTCGCGACTGGTTGCTTCGGGCAATATCGACCGGCACTTTCCCGTCGATGTGTTTCAGACGGGCTCGGGTACTTCCTCGAACATGAATGCCAACGAGGTGATTGCACACCTGGCCAATGCCGAAGTCGATTTCGGGGTTCACCCCAACGATGACGTGAACAGGGGGCAGAGTTCTAACGACGTGATTCCTACCGCCATTCGGGTGAGTGCGACCCTTCTGGCCCGTGAGCAATTGATTCCCTCCTTGCAACACCTTGCGGCCACGCTGGATATCAAGGCGGAAGAGTTGGTGGGTGTGGTGAAAACGGGTCGCACCCACATGATGGATGCGATGCCACTGACCTTCGGTCAGGAACTGCGCTGCTGGTCGCAGCAAATTCGATCAAACATCAAACGTATCAAGAGTTCCCTTAAGCGGATGCGTGCACTGCCCCAGGGCGGTACGGCTGTGGGAACCGGTATCAATACGCACCCGGAATTCGGCCCAAAAGTAGCGGCGATACTGGAGCAACTGGGCGGCGTAAAATTCAAATCTTCAGGCAATTACTTCGAGGGCATCAGCTCGCAGGATGATTCGGTCGAACTGTCCGGGCAGCTTAAGACGCTGGCCTGCAGCCTGATGAAGATCGCCAACGACCTGCGATTGATGAACTCAGGCCCCCTGGCAGGCCTGGGAGAAATCGAGTTGCCGGCGCTGCAGCCGGGTTCGTCTATCATGCCGGGCAAGGTTAACCCGGTCGTGCCTGAGGCCGTTTGCATGGTGTGTGCACAGGTGATCGGCAATGATGCAGCCATTACGGTGGCCGGCCAATCAGGCATGTTCCAATTGAATACCATGCTGCCGGTAGTGGCACTGAATTTGTTGCAAAGCCTGGAAGTACTGTCTCCGGCCATAAACGTTCTGGCGGATAAGGCCATCGTCGGCTTTACCGTTCGTGAGGATGAAATAAGGAAGACGTTGGATCAAAACCCGGTGCTGGTTACTGCGCTGAACCCGGTCGTCGGCTATGAACTGGCGGCCAGGACGGCAAAAAAGGCATACGAAAAGGGGAAGTCAGTCAAGCAGGTTGCGCTAAAGACAACCGGCCTGTCGGAAAAAAAGCTTGATCGTTTACTTGATCCACTTGAGCTGACAAAGGGCGGGATCAAGGACTGATGTATAACATTTGAATTGGAGCTTAACCTAATGAAATTAATCATGAATATATCATTTATTTTAATCATGGTGCTGGGTTCTGTCAGCGCCTCGGATAAACCGGCGCACTGGGGTTATCAGGGCGAGGAAGGGCCGGAATACTGGGGGCAGCTGTCACCTGGATTTTCCCTGTGCGGTGATGGTAAGAACCAATCTCCAGTTGACCTTTCAACCGGCTTTGATCTGGAATTGCCTGAGTTGATATTCCAGTACCACGGCACTCCGGTGCGTGAGCTAAACAACGGCCACACGATCATGCTGGAAGTTTCACCCGGTCACTACCTGGAAATTCCCGAGCTCGAACAGCGTTTTGATTTCAAGCAGGCGCATTTCCACAGCCCGAGTGAGCATACGATTGATGGAAAGTCGTTTGAGATGGAGATCCACCTGGTGCACGCCAGCGAGGCTGGCGAACTGGCCGTGGTGGGGATCATGTTCGAGGAGGGGGAGGAGGATCCCATGCTCAACCGGGTCTGGAGTTTTATGCCGGAGCACGAAGGCGAAACAACGGAATCACCCCTGACGGTGTTTGAGGCCGGAGTTATGCCGCCAACTCGTGAGTATTTCAGGTACAACGGCTCTCTTACCACGCCACCGTGCTCCGAAGGTGTAACGTGGATGGTTTTGAAGCGGCACATGACTGCCTCTAAAGAACAGATAGACCGGTTCCAGCAGCGGGTCGGACCGCTTACAAACCGCCCGGTTCAGCCACACAACGCGAGGTTGATTCTGAATTAGCTTTCGGTTGCCCGGTGCCGCAGCCAGAGCGCGCCGGCCAGAAATACTGCACTCACTCCAAGGCCGGCCAGCATCTGCAACGAAAAGAGCCGGTCAAGGATGTTTGCCAGTGTTACTGCGTGGTCGAAGACACCGGTACTTGGTACGCCCAGGGCGAGAGTGCCCTGGCCATCGTGCACCTGCGCAGTCAGAATCGCGGGACTATTAGCTACCCAGTCACCCACCAGTCCAAACAGGCTGGTGTTGAGGGTAAACGTTTCGAGAAACGTGATCCATATCTGCAGGATGGCAAATACCACCGGAGGCAGTAATGCAAACAGAAGTGGGATGCGTGGCGCAAAAGATGAGACCAACAGCAACCATCCGTACATCGGCAGGAACCAGATCGAAGCTGCCAGGTAGCTGACCAGCAATATGGCCCAGGCTTTGAGCGGGTTGACCACTGACAGAAACAGTGTCCAGGGATTTTCACCTACCGACAGAACCATGACGGAAGCGATGGCCGCCATCAGAATTTGAGTCAGCACAAACACTACCCAGAACATCAGCGGTGCCAGGATCATGGCCGTCAGTAATTTCGAGAGTATGGTCAGTGTGTCGCTGGCCGGTAGTGATTTCCAGAACAATATGCTGCGGTCTTTACGGTCGTCGTACAGTGCGCCCAGCAGGTAGAAAAACACCACGAAAGCGAGTACGACGGTGAAAAACAGCGAGCTGCCCAGAATGACTTCGTGGCCTAGCACGGCACGGATTTCCAGGGGCTGCTGGGCCAGTACACGGACCGCTTCCTTGAAGGTATACATTTCGTTGTCGAAATGTGCAGTCGTGAAAATCGACATTAAAAGGAAAGCAATATAGATTCCGCCGATGACCAATGGAGTGGTGCGCAAAGCGCCCTTGTTTTCCCAATATTCGCGGCGGACCAGTGCTACCAGGCGATTCATGCGACACCCCGCTTCATGGTGGCGACAAACAGGTCGGCAACACTGGGTGTGTGGATTTCTCCAAGTTCAGCCAGGCGTTCCCGCTCAACATTGTCGTACAGGAATATGTGCCTGCCGAACAGTTCCCGTTCGTACAGGGGGTTGAGACTGCGGGCCTGGTCAGCCTTTTCAGGCCGCACCATTAATTCCACGTAGCGGCGTTCGACTTCTTCCATCGTTGAATTCAGCGCGATCTTTCCATCCTGGATGAAAATCAGGTCGGTCAGAATATGCTCCACTTCTTCAACCTGGTGGGTGGTGATCACGATGGTCCGTTGCTCGTCAAAATAGTCGTTGAGAAGGCTGGAATAAAATTGCTTCCGGTACAGGATGTCCAGACCGAGCGTAGGCTCATCCAGGATCAGAAGTTTCACATCAATGGCCATGACCAGTGCCAGGTGAAGCTGCGCCACCATGCCTTTGGAAAGTTGCTTGACCCGTTGGTCCATGGTGATTTTGGTCTGGGCCAGGTATTCCATGCAGGTCTCGCGTGAAAACCCGGAATGTAACTGTTCCGTCACATCAATCAACTGCCAGACCCTGATCCAGCGGGGCAGCACCGCGACGTCGGCGATAAAGCAAACATCTTCCATCAGGGCTGCACGGTCGCGCGATGGGTTTTTACCGAGTACCGTCAGTTCCCCGTCAAAGGTGGCGAGGCCGAGAATGGCTTTCAGGGCTGAGGTCTTGCCGGCGCCATTGGGTCCAATCAGGCCGACAATGCGGCCCGGTGGAATATCCAGGTCAATATGGTCCACTGCCAGGGTACGACCGTATTTTTTGGTCAGTCCGCGCGCGGAAATAATCGGGGTCATCAGCTGTTGCTCTCTTTTTTCATGGCCGTCTGGAGTAATGACTCAACACTCAGGCCCAGTTGCTCAATCCGGTCGAGCATGGCTGGCCATTCGTCGTTGAGGAACTTGTCTCTTTCAGAGGTAGTGAGGTTCTTGCGGGCACCCTCGCAAACGAACATGCCCAGGCCGCGGCGCTTCTCAACCAGACCTTCTTCAACCAGGGCCTGGTAGGACTTTGAAACCGTAATGGGGTTCAGATGAAACTCTGAAGCGACGATGCGTACCGAGGGCAGGGCGTCTCCTTCCGCCAGTGTCCCGTCAAGAATCATGGCTACTGTGCGTTCTTTTAGCTGCCAGTAGATAGGTTGGCTGTCGTTCCAGTGCGTTGACATGAATCTATGGATTTCCCTGCGGGATGGTTGGCCGCTTAGCGGTTGCGGAGCAGGAAAAGGCTGACCTTAAAGCCCTTGTTTTTCTTCACAGAGGCTTTGGTCCCGGTCGATGCCCGGTCCTTCGTGCTTTCGGAAACGGAAGTGCCGGCGTAATGCCCATCGGCGCCCAATGTGAAGAGGTCGGTGTTACTGACTCCCGACAATGATGTGATCGTCAGCAACAAGGCCGCAAAAACCGCCAGGCGGTTTGAGATTCTTGATTTTCGGCTTCCTGTAATTCGCAACATAGCTCTTTCCGTGATCTGTTTTTGTGAATCGGTTATCAGGTGATGTAGTGAAGTATAACACCATCACCGCAATTTGCAAACAGAATTGAAAAAACTTAGTTACGTGGGTTGTTTGAAGCCGGCCGGCTGCCGAACCATGCCAGGGCGAGAGCCAGGCCCAGGGGTATCAGACGTTCAACCCAGTCGCCGGGCGATTCGACCGTCCAGCTGAGAATAACGGTGAGCAGGAAGCCACTGGCCAGCGCGGCAACCCGCCAGCCGGGGCGTACCTGTCCACGCCACAGAGTGATCACCAGTAGAGGCCCGAAAGCCGCGGCCAGCGCTTGCCAGGCAAACAGCACCCGGCTGAAGATCTGGTCGGGAGAGAAGATGGAGAGAGTGATGGCCAGCATACCGATCAGCAACACCACCCAGCGGGCGCGTGACAAGCCACTCGCATCGCTGCCGTGTTCATCCTTCAAATCATGACTGACGCTGGATGCAGCAACCAGTAACTGGCTGTCGGCCGTGGACATGATGGCCGACAGGATGGCCGAAACCATGATGCCAGCCAGCATAGCCGGTAGCAGGAGCGTGGCGAGGACGAATAAAAGCTGCTCGCCGTCACCCAGGTCTTTAACCAGGATCCGGCCGCACCAGCCAAGCAGGACCATCCCCGGGTAGATGATGCAGGCCCAGCTAACGGCAATTCGACGCCCCTGGACAATCGCCTGCTCACTCTCAATGGCCATGAACCGGTTGACGACGTGCGGTTGCCCGGGATAACCCAGGCCAATGCCGAACAGGCCAAAGACGAAACCCAGCGCTGCCGGCAGGGTCGACTGGTCTGTCCAGAGTTCTAAGCCGCTGCTATCGGTTGTTGTAATGCTCTCGATTAACGTCACGGGACCGCCGACTGCCAACAGTGCCAGCAGTGGCAGCAGTAACGCACTGGCGGCCATCAGGATGCCCTGTACGCTGTCCGTTACGCTTGCAGCCCAGAAGCCGCCCAGCCAGACATATGCGAGTACAACGGCAGCACCGATTATAATGGCGGTGGATTGACTGATGCCGAGCACACTGGCAAATGTTGTGCCTGCGGCCTGAAATTGTGCCGCTATATAAAAGGTGAAAGAAAAAAGAATTACCCCGGCACCCATGCGCATCATGGTCCGCCTGGCGGGGTCGCCCACCGGACCGGCAATAAACTCCGTTAGTGTCAGGGCTCCGTTCGCACGGCTTTGCCGATAAAGCCTGGGGGCAATCAGGTACCAGTTGATCAGGAATCCGGCAATGGTAGAAGGGATCAGCCAAATTGCCGGCAAGCCCCAGGCGAACGCTGCGCCGCTGACACCCAGCAGGCTCCAGGCGGAAGATGAGCTGGCAGAAGCGCTGAGGGCGGCAACCATGGGGCCCAGTTTTCGTCCACCGAGGTAGTAATCAGCGCTGTCGGTATTCTTTTTACTTGCCCACCAGCCGATACCAAGCATCAAAATCTGGTAGGCGATTAGCGTTATGATCACTCCTGTCACGCCGGCAAGGATACAGCGCAGACAGCCACGCGTCATCTGCCGGCAATGGTGCCGGATAACTCGATCATTGCCACGGAAGCTATATTAGAGGACAATTCGCCCTTCGCTTTTAGCATGGCGGGCCGGTCTGAAGGACCGCCAGTTTCCGAATTTACAAAGGAGCAATATCCAATGAAACGATTTTTAATCACCTGCGGCCTGTTTGCTGCAGCTACTCTGAGCGGCAACGCGGTGGCTACGGAACTTGAAACCGAAGGACAGAAGCTGGGCTATATCATCGGTATGGACATCGGCCAGTCATTAAAAGAGCAGGGCACCGAGATGGACTTGCAGTCCCTTATCGACGCTATCACTGCCACCTACAACGGTACTGAATTGGCCATGACGCCTGAGGAAGCTGCTTCCATCCGGGAAGGCTTTATTTCTGCGCGCCGTGCTGAGGCCGAAGAAGCACGTATGTCTGCTGGTGCCGGCAACGCAGCCGAAGGCGATGCCTTTCTGCTCGAAAATCGCACGAAAGAGGGCGTTCAGGTTACGGACTCCGGACTGCAGTACAAAGTCATTGAAGCAGGTGACGGCGCCAAGCCTGTCGCAACTGATAACGTGACCGTTCACTACCGCGGCAGCCTGCTCAATGGCGAGGAATTCGATAGTTCCTATTCCCGTAATGAACCCACCAGCTTCAAGCTTGACCAGGTCATTCCCGGCTGGACCGAAGGTGTTCAGTTGATGCCTGTCGGCAGCAAGTTCATGTTCTTCATCCCCTCCAGCCTGGCTTATGGCCCGAATGGCGGTGGCCCGATCGGTCCGAATGCCACGCTGATTTTTGAAGTTGAGTTAATCAGCATTAACTAAGAGAACACGATGAGAATATCCATTGTAGGAAGCGGTTACGTCGGCCTGGTCAGCGGTGCCGGCCTGTCTGACGTTGGTCACCACGTTCTTTGCATGGACATTAACCAGGCGCGGATCGATGGGCTGAAAAACGGTGTGGTGCCAATTTTCGAGCCTGGCCTGGAAAAAATGATTCGGCAAAACTCCAGCCAGGGCCGGCTGGAGTTTTCTTCTTCCATTACCCGTGCGATCGAGCATGCAGAAGTTCTCTTTATCGCGGTTGGAACACCGCCGGGTGAAGACGGCTCTGCTGATCTGAGCCACGTACTTTCGGTTGCCGGCGACATTGGCAGCAACCTGGACAAACCCTTTCTGGTCGTCGTCAAGTCCACCGTCCCGGTCGGGACCTGTGAAAAAGTCCGTGCAACCATAGCCGGGAAATTGGATGAACGCGGGGTTGACGTTGAGTTTTTCGTTGCGTCTAATCCGGAATTTCTCAAGGAAGGCGCCGCGATCTCGGACTTTATGAAGCCGGACCGGATCGTGGTAGGCGTGGACAACGAACGGGCCGAGGCGCTGTTGCGTGAACTTTATGCACCATTCAACCGTAACCACGAGAAATTGCTGTGCATGGATGTGCGGTCTTCGGAGCTAACCAAGTACGCAGCCAATGCGATGCTGGCGACCAAGATCAGCCTGATGAATGAGCTTTCCAACGTGGCGTCTGCGGTAGGGGCGGATATCGAGCACGTCCGCAACGGCATAGGGTCAGACCCGCGCATCGGGTACTCATTTATCTACCCGGGTTCAGGGTACGGCGGGTCCTGTTTTCCCAAGGATGTCAGGGCGCTGGAATTTACGGCCAGTTCCCACGGTTACCAGGCTGAAATACTCAAGGCTGTCGAGTCGGTCAACAACCGGCAGAAAAATCGTCCATTCGAAATACTCGACGGCCACTATCATGGTGACATGAGTGGCCTGACCGTCGCGGTTTGGGGTTTGTCATTCAAGCCCAATACCGATGACATGCGCGAAGCGCCCAGTCTTAACCTCATTAATTCTGTTCTGGCCGCTGGTGGTAAAGTACGTGCCCATGACCCGGAGGCTGCGCATGAAGCCGCTGCGCTATTCGAGGGTAAGGCAGGCCTGGAAATAGCCGAAGACCCTTACGACGCTGCTGCTGGTGCCGATGCGCTGGTGCTGATGACTGAGTGGAAACTATACTGGGCACCTGATTTTGATCGTCTCAAGCAGAATATGAACCAGGCGGTCATCGTCGACGAAAACTCCAATCTCACCCACATCGGTGAAATCCACCATCGTTGCCAGCGTCGT
>RCNC010002939.1_pt1 | contig 11214 bp, 9 predicted proteins | sample 2041301 | NCBI WGS metagenome assembly RCNC01 (sample SAMN09708231, study PRJNA481090) | Marine sediment metagenome, whole genome shotgun sequencing project. | biome: marine sediment; feature: ocean; material: sediment; isolation source: Sewage treatment plant 13A marine sediment (STP13A) ... | reverse complement strand
TCCCTAAAGTTCGACGGCTTTCGGCTGCTGCGGTCCATGAGGATGCTCCTGGCCCGCGTACACTCTCAGATTCGTCAGCTGCTTGCGCCCGAGGCGGGTCTTGGGCAGCATGCCTTTCACGGCGCGCAGGATGACTTCTTCGGGACGCTTCTCCATGAGCTTGGCCATGGTGGTCACTCGCTGGCCGCCCATGTAGCCGGTGTGGCTCAGGTAGACCTTCTGCTCGCGCTTCTGGCCGGTGATCTTCACCTTGGCGGCATTCAGGACAATGACGTTGTCCCCCATGTCCAGGTGGGCGGTGAAGGTCGGCTTGTGCTTGCCTCTCAGGTAGACGGCCACCTGTGTGGCGAGGCGGCCGAGAACGACATCAGCGGCGTCCACCACCAGCCAGTCCTTCTCGATTTCGTCCAGTTTCATGCTGTAGGTCTTCACGGATTTTCTCCTCAGAAATACCGGTCTCACGGGTGGACCCGTGGGCGTCAAAACCACTGAACACACCTAAGCGCTTCCGCCAGGACGGGGTCCAGTGATCACATAACCTGTTTTGCTGCAACAAGAAGTACCGAAAATCCACAATTTTTCGGTATTCGGTCAGGTCGGATAAATCGGGAAAATCCGGCCGCTGCAGGACGGGTAAGCTAGCAAACGGAAAGGGCTTTGTCAAGGAACCGCAACTCCCCCGACGGGGGGATTCCAAGCCCCCGGCGGGCCCATTGAGGGCTTTCGAAAAGTGGTCACCTTTCAAGCACCGGCCTCAGGCTTTTTTCGAACGGGGGCCTCAGGACACCGAGTTCGGTGATGTAGGCGGTGATGAGTTCGGCCGGCGTCACGTCAAAGGCCGGATTCCAGGCCGCGGCGGCCTCGGGCGTGGCCCGCAGATCACCCCATCGGTGCACTTCGTCGGGATCGCGTTCCTCGATGACGATGTCCTCGCCCCGGGCCGTGTCCGGATCGAAGGTGGATGCAGGCGCCGCGATGTAAAAAGGGATTTGGTGACGGTTGGCCAGCACGGCCAACGGATAGGTGCCGATCTTGTTGGCCGCGTCCCCGTTGGCGACCACACGGTCGGCCCCGGTGATGACGGCGTCGATCCTTCCCTGCCGCAGCACGGTGGCGGCGGCGGAATCGCAGATGACCGTCACGTCGATGCCCTGGTCGGCCAGTTCCCACGCCGTCAGGCGCGCACCCTGGAGCAGGGGCCGGGTTTCGTCGGCGAAAACCCGTACGGTTTTACCGGCCTCCCTGGCTCCGTAGATCACCCCCACCGCGGTACCGTAACCACCGGTGGCCAGACCGCCGGCGTTGCAGTGGGTCAAAACCGTGGCGAAGTCCGGCAGCAGCGCCGCCCCCGCCTTGCCCAGGGCGCGGCACATGGCGATGTCCTCATCCAGGACACGGCGGGCTTCGGCCAGAAGATCGACGGAGATCTGTCGGGGGTCCGCCCCCTGGGCCACCAGGTCGCGAGCCAGTCCGCCCACCCTGTCCAGGGCCCAGAAGAGGTTCACCGCCGTAGGACGGGTGGCCGCCAGGTTCCGGCGATCGTTCTCGAAGCGTTCCAGCATGGCCCCGGTGCCGCCGCCTTGCTCGGCAGCCAGCCGCCAGGACATGGCCAGCCCATAGGCCGCCGCCACACCGATCGCTGGCGCCCCGCGGACAGCCAGTTCGACTATGGCGCGGCACAGGGAGGGAATGTCCCCGCAACGCCGCCAGGCGATCCGGTCCGGCAATACCGTCTGGTCGATCAGGACCACTTCACCGTCGTCCCAGCTCACCACCGGAAAAGGGAAAGGCAGGGAACTCATGTCAGCACTTCCTTCAGCAGCTCCCCCAGCTTGGCCAGGGGCAGTCCCATCACGTTGAAATAGCAGCCTTCGACCCGGCGGACCATCATCGCCCCATACCCCTGGATCCCATAGGCGCCGGCCTTGTCCATGGGCTCGCCGGTGGCTACGTACCTGATGATTGCGTCGGTGTCCAGGGGCAGGAATTCCACTTCGGTTTCTTCGTGGGATATCACACCCCCGGAAGGGACCACCCCCCCGACGAGGGCCACGGCGGAAATGACGGTGTGCCGTCGTCCCGCCAGCCGGGTCAACAGACGCACCGCTTCATCTTCATCCCGCGGTTTCTCCAGAAGATCACCCTCCAGGACGACCACCGTGTCAGCTCCCAGGACCAGGCGCCCGGGAAGCTCGTCCGCGACGTCCCGGGCCTTGGCCTCGGCCAGCTTCCGGGCATAGGCCGCGGGGTCGGCGTGAAGGTCCGTCAGCGTGGCCGCGAGATCCTCTTCGACCGGACCGGGCGGGGTAACCTGGAAAGGAATGCCGGCGATCTCCAGAAGCTCGGCCCGGCGGGGAGAGCGGGAAGCCAGGACCAGAACCAGTTGCGGAGGCCATTCCAGGAAGGGGGTGAGGTGCCGCGGGTCAGTCATCGGACCCGTCCCCCGGGGGTGCTTCCCTGTCGATGATCAAGGTCACCGGACCGTCGTTGACCAGCGAAACCTTCATCATGGCCCCGAACTCCCCCTCGGCGACCTCGGGCCACTCGTGACGCAGGAGGCGACCGAATTCTTCGTAGAGCTCCCGCGCTTTTGCGGGAGCCGCCGAGCCGATGAAACTCGGCCGCATGCCCTTGCGGGTATTTCCGTAGAGCGTGAACTGGGAAACCAGCAGGATGCCCCCGCCGACTTCCTGCAGCGACAGGTTCATCTTGCCGTCGGGATCGTTGAAGATCCGCAGGCGGGGCAGCTTGTGGGCCATCCAGGACAACTCGACGCCGGTGTCACCGGGCCCGAAAGCCGCCAGGACCACCAGGCCCTTGCTGATGCTGCCCACGGTTTCGGCGCCGATCACGACCGACGCGGGTCCGCTCCTCTGCACGACACAACGCACTGATGCTCCCCCGATCAGCCAGGCGGTCCGGCGCCCAGCTGGTAACGTTCGATGCCCTGGACGCCCCGCACCTTGCCGATGACCCTGAGAATCTTCTCCAGGCTGTTCAGATTCTTCACTTCCACCACCAGGGTGACCTTGGCCAGATCGTCCTCGGCGCTGAAATCCCCGCTGGCGATGTTGGTGTTGGTCTGGCTCAGCGTGTTGCTGATGTCCATCAGCAGGTTTTTGCGGTCATGGGCCTGGATGATGAGCTTGACCATGAAGGTCTGTTCGGGCGCCGAATCCCAGGAAACCTCGATCAGCCTTTCAGGGTCCAGGTTGGGATCGTTGAGATTGGTGCAGCCCGCCCGGTGGACCGAAACCCCGCGTCCCCGGGTGATGATGCCCAGGATGGAGTCGCCGGGAATCGGCTGGCAGCAGCGGGCAAACGAAACCATCAGGTTGTCCACGCCCGCCACCCGTACGCCCGACGTCGCCCTGCCCAGCAGGGAATCGTAGATCTCCCTGCCCTTGGACATGACCTTTTCGGCGGCCGACTCAGGCTGGGGCGTGACCCGGGCCACCACCTTCATGTGCGTGACCTCGCCCCTTCCCACGGCCGCCAGGAGCTTGTCGAGTTCGGAGTAGCCCATCGCCTGGGCCACGTCCACCAGGTCGTCCACCTTGGTCTTGAGGTGGGCCCTTTTCAGTTCCTTCTCGAGAATATCCCGGCCCAGCTTGACGCTCTCCTGGAAATGGGTGGTCTTGATCCAGCGCCGGATGTGATGCTTGGCCCGCCCGGTCTTGACCACCTCCAGCCAGCTGGCGCTCGGGTTGGGCGTCTTGCTGGTGAGAATCTCGATGGTGTCGCCATTCTGCAGTTCGCTGCGCAGGGTGACGATGCGGCCGTTGACCTTGGCCCCGATGCAGCGGAACCCGACTTCGCTGTGGATACGGAAGGCGAAATCCAGCGGGGTGGCGCCGCGCGGCAGCTGGAAGACGTCGCCCCCGGGGCTGAACACGAAGACCTCGTCGCGGAAGAAATCGACCTTGAGGGTTTCCATGAACTCGCGGGCGTCGGCCACGTCCTCTTCCCAGACCATGATCTGGCGCAGCCACTTGACCATCTCGGCCAGGTCGGCCTGGTCGGCGCCTCCGCCCTCCTTGTAGCGCCAGTGGGCGGCGATGCCGAGTTCGGCCCGGTCGTGCATGTCACCGGTGCGGATCTGCACCTCGATGTACTTGCCCCCGGGCACCCGCACCGTCGAGTGGATGCTCTGGTACATGTTGGCCTTGGGCGTGGCGATGTAGTCCTTGATGCGGTCGGCCAGGGGCGGGAACTGGCTGTGCAGGACCCCGAGCGCGTGGTAGCAGTCGGCCTTGGTGTTCACGATGATCCGCAGGGCCAGCAGATCGTAGACGCGGTCCAGACCGATCTCCTGCTCCTTCATCTTGCGATAGATGGAGTAGAAATGCTTCGGCCGGCCGCCGATCTCGTGGGCGACCCCCGCTTCCCTCAGGGACGTTTCCAGGGGGGAAACGATTTTCTGGATCAGCCGCTCACGCTCACTGCGCGTCTGGTTGATCCCCGCTTCGATCTCGAAATAGCGCTCGGGCTGGAGCACCTTGAAGGCCAGGTCCTCGAGCTCCCATTTGATCTTGGCGATGCCGAAGCGGTTGGCCAAAGGTACATAGACATCCATGGTCTCCTGGGCGATGTCCTGCTGCCGGTCCTGTTTGAGGTAGCTGATGGTCCGCATGTTGTGCAGGCGGTCGGCCAGTTTGATGAGCACCGTGCGGGGATCCTGGGCGATGGCCAGCACCAGCTTGCGGTAGGTCTCGGCCTTGCGGGCCTCGGTGTTGACGGCGCGGATGCCGCTGATCTTCGTCACCCCGTCGACCATGTGGGCGACGTCCTTGCCGAAACGCTGGCGAATGTCCTCCATCTCGTAGTCGGTGTCTTCGACCACGTCGTGGACCATGGCCGCGATCAGCGTGTCGACGTCGAGCCGGAGTTCCGCGAGGATGGTGGCCACCGTCAGGGCGTGGGCAAAAAAGGGTTCCCCGCTCTTGCGCTTCTGCCCCTCGTGCGCGGCCTTGGCGAAGCGGTAGCCGAACCAGAGCTTGTCCTCGTCGGCCTGGGGGTTGTAGACGCGGACCATCTCCCACAGGTTTTCCATCATGGCCTTGAGGTCGACACCCACTGCCTGGCCTCCCGGACTCATTGGTCCACCGCGGGTCGAATGTCGACCAGGAGCTGCTGGACAGGATCGTAGTTGCCGTTGCGGGGCCGAAAGGTGCTGCGCCCGATCTGGAACAGGATGTCCCACCGCAGGTCCGGGAGGTCCCGGGGCAGGTAACTCTTCTCGGCCAGCATGCGCCGCCACGCATCGCCGCTGCCGAAGGAGACGAAGTCCCGGCTCAGGGCCGGGGTGTCCCCGCCGTTGGGCTTGTTCGGTCCCCGGAAGGAGAACCGGAGGTGGGCGCCGCCGCTCAGGTAGGTCGGCGGCCGCTGCAGCCGCAGACCCGGGCAACGGAATACCGGCTTGCGGTTGCCCGATCCGAAAGGCTCCAGGTGTTCGAGTTCGCCCACCAGGCTGGCGATCTGGCGGCTGCCCATGCTGCCGAGGCAAAGATCCAGGTCATAACCCTCGGGCACGGGCCCGGTCTGTGGTTCGGTTCGCAGCTGATCGAGGAAGGCCTGGCGGAAGGCGTCTATGTCACGGGACCGCAGGGTCATCCCGGCTGCCTGGGCGTGTCCCCCGTGGCGCGCCAGGAACTCCGAGCAGCGGTCCAGGACGACCTTCACGTCCACGTTGGGGACACTGCGGGCGGAGCCCCGGGCCTCGCCCCCTTCCTCGGCGATCAGGATCACCGGCAGCTGATACTGTTCCACCAGCCTGGCCGCGCCGATCCCGATGATGCCCTTGTGCCAGGACGAGGAGGCCAGCACCAGCCCCGGGTCGCCGCGCTGGACGTAGGGCAGGGCCATATCGATGGCCTCTTCCTTGAGCAGCAGATCCTGCTCCTTGCGCCGGGTGTTGGTGCGGTCGGCCTCTTCGGCCAGACTGCGGGCGGTGGCCGGGTCCCTCGTCAGCAGAAGTTCCAGGGCGGACATGACCCGACCGATCCGTCCGCAGGCGTTGATGCGGGGGGCCAGCTGGTAGGCGAAATCCCCGGTGGTCACGGGAAACCCGCGGTCCAGCCCGCTGACCGCCAGCAGGGCGGCCAGTCCCGGCCTGACGTTCGCCCGGTCGTTGAATCTTTCGAGGCCCTTCTTGACGAGAATCCGGTTTTCCCCCACCAGCGCCATCTGGTCGGCGACCAGACCCAGGGCCACCAGGTCCAGGACACTGTTCAGAAAGGTGTCGGGAAGGCAGGCGGGATCTTTCAGCTTCAGGGCCTGGGCGAATTTGAAGGCTACCGCCACGCCGCAGAGCTCGTCGTTGGGATAGGTGGCTCCCTCGCGGCGAGGATTGACCAGGGCCGTGGCGGGCGGTCGTTCGTCGAAGATGTGGTGGTCCAGGACGATGACATCCATGCCCAGGTCGCGGGCCAGGGAAATTTCGGCCACCGCCGCCGTCCCGGTATCCACGGTGATCAAAAGGGTCACTCCCCTGCCGGCCCATTCACGGACCATGCGGCTGGCCACGCCGTAGCCGTCGGTGGCGCGGTCGGGGATGAAAGGAGTTTCCGGCTGGACACGGGACCCGTCGATGGTCAGGGCGGAGATGGCCTCGTGCAGAAGAGCGCTGCCGGTGATGCCGTCGACGTCGAAATCCCCGTGCACGACCACCCGTTCGCCGTCACGGGCGGCCTGGTACATCCGTTCGACGGCCCGATCCATTTCGAGCAGCAGGAAGGGATCAAATAGCTGGTCCAGGGAGGGATAGAAAAACCGGTCCAGTTCCCGGGTCTCGGTCACGCCACGGCCCGCCAGGACCTGAAGCAGGCAATCGGACACCTGAAAGTCCAGGGGCACGGCACGCCGGATGCGCGACACCAACTCATCGGGCACGCTGGAGGACGCACGCCAGGGACGGCCGGAAATGATGCCTGCGTGAAGTGGGGCTTCAAAGGAATTGGCGACCGATTGGGACAATACTTCACGCCTTCCGCGGAGCCCCCGGGAATCCGGAGGGATCCGGAGCCGGGACCGAAAATGGGAAACCGAAACGGTTCCTGCGGTTTGACGTGAGAAGCCGGTCGTAAGCCGAGTCCTGTTGCCGCAAATTCCCGAAGGAAAAAACGGCGACAGTCATGTATCTAGGATCGCCGTTACCGACGACCTCAAGCAACCTACCCGGGAGTCGAACGAGGCGGGCAACCTCTCCTCCGCTATTTGGTCTTGCTCCAGGTGGGGTTTACCCTGCCACTCCTGTCACCAGGAGCGCGGTGAGCTCTTACCTCACCATTTCACCCTTACCCCGCTTCCGGAAAACCGGATGGGGCGGTATATTTTCTGTGGCACTTTCCGTGGGATCACTCCCCCTGGTCGTTAACCAGCACCCTGCCCTGTGGAGCTCGGACTTTCCTCGGACCTCCCGAATCGATGATTTGGAAGGCACGCGACTGCCTCCCCGACTTCTCACCCATTCATGATAGTCCGAATTCGACTGCTTGTCACAGGAATTCGTTGGGAAAAGGGCCGATCCGGACGGGGGCCCGGGCCGGGCGGCGGTCACTCGTCCAGGGCCCGGTTGGCCACCGCGTCGGCATGGGCGTTCAGGGCCCGTTTGATATGGCGCACCCGGAATTCGTCCAGCCCCTTGGTAAGAAAGACGACCTGCTGGTAAAGGGGCCGCAGGTCGGGGCTCTTGACCCGGTAGGCCCCGTGCAACTGCCGCACGATCAGTTCGCTGTCCATGTTGAGGTGGACCCTGCTGACTTTCCAGCGCCGGCAATGGTCCAGGGCCGCCACCACGGCTCGGTACTCCGCCACGTTGTTGGTGGCGCGGCCGATGGCCTCGCTGTGCTCGGCCACCTCGACCCCGTCCTTGATCCGGAAAACGATACCGATGGAGGCGGGACCCGGGTTGCCCCGGCTGGCGCCGTCGGTGAAAACCTCGAGCACGGGTTTGCCCCGTGCAGGCAGGGGACTCTTTTCCAGATCCACCGCGGCGGGCAGTTCGGGCCAGTCATTGGAGGCGGACTTTTTACGGGTGGTCTTCTTGCGGATGGTTGTCGAGTCCGGAATGCCGTCTTCGTCGTCGTCGACGAGTTCGCGCCGCCAGATCGACAGCCGCCGCCGGAGTTCCCGCACCGACAGGCCGCATTCCCGGGCCAGGGAGCGCAGGTCGCCGCTACGTTCGAGGGTGCGAAGCAGTTCGGTCAGGGTTTCGGGTTTGCGAGTGGCCATCCTGATGTCATCCTTTGGTTCGACAGGTCCCGGGTCACTTGTAGGATTTGCGGACCACGTACCGGGCGCAGGAGGGGCAACGGATAAGGGCCCGGCCATTCTCCGCGTCGATCCCCTGCTGGACCGGTAACTGCCCGAAACAACCGCCGCAGGCACCGTCCTGCACCCGTACCACGGCGCGGTCATGGTGGTCCTGCAGGCGGTTCACATGGCGGGCTTCGGCCGTGGGCAACATCCCCGTCAAACGAACCATCTGCTCCGCGATTTCCTCCGAGGCGGCCCGGGCCTGATCCGACTCGAGCCGCATCTTATCCAATTCCTCCGCACCCCGGACCTGCTGCCGGTCACGATCCTGCAAGGCCTCCGCGGCACCCTCGTCCTTTTGTTCCACCTGGTCCAGGATGTCCAGGCCGGACACTTCCAGGCGGTCCAACTGGGCCTCCAGAGCGCGGATTTCCTCCTTCAGGGCCCGGTACTGGCGGCGATCGGTGATCCCGATCACCTGGTCCCTCTTGTGGGCCAGGGCGGCTTCCACCTCCCGAATCCGGCCTTCGGTCCGGCGCAGGTTCACCGCAGCATCCCGGCCGGCGGACTCGGCCTCCTGGGCGTCCGTTTCGTATTCCTGCTGCAGCTGGCGCAGATGGCGGTCCCGCCGTTCATGATGCTCCAGGGTAGCTCTGGCCTGGGCGAGTTCTTCCTCGAGCCCCGCCATCTCCACCATCAGGTTGAGCAACACCGCTGGATCCATCCTGATCCTCCCAGACCTTGCCCGATTCTAACACCTACGGGCGCCAAGTCAGGCATAGAATGCATCGCGGGCCATCATGACAGACCCAAAAAAAGGGCGCTCTCGCGCCCTCTTTTCCGCCGTGGATACGGGATGGTGGGCGATACTGGACTCGAACCAGTGACCTCTCGCGTGTGAGGCGAGCGCTCTAGCCAGCTGAGCTAATCGCCCATCCCTTCCTGCTTCTACTGCCACCACCGGTTGCGATCGAAAGGGTGGTGGGCCTACCTGGACTTGAACCAGGGACCGGCCGGTTATGAGCCGGCTGCTCTAACCAACTGAGCTATAGGCCCAGGACCGGGAGGCGCAAGATAAGGGATCCTCCAATCCGGGTCAAACCATTTCCCCGTAACCCTTGAGCTTCCGGCTCCGGCTGGGATGCCGCAGCTTGCGCAGGGCCTTGGCCTCGATCTGCCGGACGCGTTCCCGCGTCACCTTGAAGATCGTTCCGACCTCCTCCAGGGTCCGCGGCGTGCCGTCGCCCAGGCCGAAGCGCAGGCGAATGACCTTCTCCTCGCGGCGGGTCAGCGTGCTCAGCACCCGTTGCATCTGGTCCTTGAGCATGCTGTGGGCCGCCATCCGGGCGGGCGAAGGCGCACTGTCGTCCTCGATGAAATCGCTCAGGTTGCTGTCTTCGTCCTCGCCGATGGGCCGGTCCAGGCTGACCGGTTCCATGGAGGCCTGAAGCACACCCTGGACTTTTTCCAGGGGCATCTCCAGGAAGTTGGCGACTTCCTCGGGCTTGGGATCCCTGCCCAGTTCCTGCAGCAGCTGCCGGTTGGCGCGGTTCACCTTGTTGATGGCCTCGATCATGTGCACCGGCACGCGAATGGTGCGGGCCTGGTCGGCGATGGCCCGGGTGATGGCCTGCCGGATCCACCAGGTGGCGTAGGTGGAGAACTTGTAGCCCTTGCGGTAGTCGAATTTCTCGACCGCGCGCATCAGGCCGCTGTTCCCCTCCTGGATCAGGTCCAGGAATTCCAGGCCGCGATTGGTGTAGCGCTTGGCGATCGAGATCACCAGCCGCACGTTGGCCTCGATCATCTCGCGCTGGGCGGTGTCGACCTGCTGCTTGCCCATCACGATCTCGGTGCCGATCCGGCTGAGTTGCTCGCTGGTCAGACCGATTTCCCGCTCGATGTCCTGCACCCGCTTGCGCAGCCCGCGGATCACTTGGTAGGCCTCCTGGATGTTCTCCTTGCGGCCCTTCTTGAGGGACCGGCTCTTGAGGGCCGTGTTCATTTCCGCGAAAGGAACCCCGACCTCCTCCTCGGCCATGGTGATGCGGGCCTGCAGGTCGCAGACCTTGCCGTGAATGAGGATGAGCTTGTTGGCGAGCTGTTCGACCTGGGCCGGCGCCAGATGGAGATCCATGAAACTTTCGAGGATCTTGGTCTCCCGCGACTGGACCATGCGGGTCAGCGTGGCCGCCCGGGCCGAGTTGGTGCAGGACTCGAGTTCGGTCCGCTCCTCGCGGATTTCCTTCTGCCAGATCTCGATCCGCTCGAGGGCCCGCAGGATCCGCTTGGCTTCCTTCTTGGCCGACAAGTGTACGTTCCAGGTGCTGGTGTCGTGCTGCACCACCTCGTCGACATGGATCGATTCGGCCAGCATCTGGCTGGCCGTCTGCCGCAGTTCGTTGAGTGAGTGGTTGGACCGCAGCGTGGCCTCGATGATGGCGATGCGCCCATCCTCCATGCGCCGGGCCAGGTTGACCTCGCCCTGCCGGGTCAGCAGGGGAACCCGCCCCATCTCGCGCAGGTACATGCGGACCGGGTCGTCGTACTTGACGTTGGTCCGCGAGACCTTGCGCGCCGCGGCGATCTTCTTCTTCTCTTTTTTCTTGCGGCGGGAAAGCTTCTCCTTGGCCTCGGCCTCGGAGTCGTAGTAGTCGATCTGAAGCTCACCCAGTTTCTCGTAGATCCGTTCGATCTGGGCGACTTCGACTTCGTTGCCCAGCATGTCGTTGATCTGGCCGTGGAGGATGTACCCTCCCTTGGCGGTGGCTTCCTTGCGAATCTTCTTGATGATGGAGTCGAACTGCTTTTTTTCCATAATGCGTTCTATTCCCCCGTGTGCACTGAACCCCGTGGCGCCCCGGTCAGCCGGCCGTCCTGCGCTAGCCGTCCGAGGCAGTCCTTGATGACCTTGATGAAATCGGTGCTTTCCGGGCGGTCCTCCTTGTTGATAAGCTG
>RCNC010002938.1_pt1 | contig 11216 bp, 12 predicted proteins | sample 2041301 | NCBI WGS metagenome assembly RCNC01 (sample SAMN09708231, study PRJNA481090) | Marine sediment metagenome, whole genome shotgun sequencing project. | biome: marine sediment; feature: ocean; material: sediment; isolation source: Sewage treatment plant 13A marine sediment (STP13A) ... | reverse complement strand
TGGTGCGAGACAACGCCAAAGGATCGTGCTAACGGCCACCGTGTGACGCGTTGGTCCCTGGCTTGGGCGGCAATGATGCTAACTGCCAGTGCTGCTTCATCATTCAATTGGTTCGATGGCCGCATTGCCGGCTTGGTTGGGGCTGTCCTTTCAGCCCTTCTGGGGGTGTTTACGGTACGGGCCTATCTGCATTTCCTGAAGGAAACCGATGAGTTGAGACAAAAAATTGAACTCGAAGCTCTCGGGATCGATCCCCTCTTGGCTAATGAAGATCTTGAGAAGATCGATGATCACGTCGTCATGGGTGGCCAGAGCCGGGTAGTTTCCGCCGGTCAGCAGAAGCTTCGCGACATCCAGGAAACTCTGGTCTACTTCCTCTTTCTCCTGAAACGCCACCTTCTCGGGCTCGGCGTAGGCCCCCTTGCAAAGGCGAACCCTAGCTCCCAGTTCGTTCATCCGGGTGGCGTCGTCCATGGTTCGCCGGAGGTAGGACTGGAGGACGGTTCCCATATTGTGGTATCCTTCGGCCCAAAGATCCTCGAAGGGGTCCAAGGTGGCTTGGGTCCAGTCGGAGGACTCCATGTCCCAGCGGATGAAGATCTCCGCCTCCTTCGCCCGGTCCATGAGTTCCCTGAGATTCTCCTTGTAGAACTCCTTCCCGATCTCCAGCCCGACCTGGGTCGGCTTCACGGAAATGTTCCCATCCAGGTTCCTCTCGATGATCCCATCCAGGATCTTGAGATAGGCGGCCACCGCATCCCGGGCCGTTCGCTCGTCGTGCTCGGCCTCGCCGAGATAATTCCCGGTAACCGAGAGTTCGATGGAGTTGGCTTCGCCGGCCGCCCGGAGGAAATCGTCCACTTTTTCTCCAGGGACGAACCGGGCGCTCATGCGGCGAAGAGGGGTTTTGGTCACCACCGCCTTTGCGGCTTTCGACTCACTCAAAAAGATCAGTGTATTTCTTAGCATCATTCAGTCTCTTCATGAGGGTGCCTGATGGCCTCTTCGAGGAGGCTGCTGACCTCTGAAAGGGTCAGGGCACCAAGGGCTGACTCGACTTCTTCTCGGCTTTTTCCATGGCGGAGCATAGCGGTTTCAAGGTGTCCGATGATTCCGACGCCGGTGTCTGCCCAGCGGGGAAACACAAGAAAACCGGAGAAGGGCTCCAGGAGGTTAGGAGTCTTCTCCACTTCCAACGACACCGTGTACGGATGGCCGTCCGAGGCTTCGAATCCCGGGGGCCTTCTGTGGTGCTCCAGATATCCACCCAGGGTTCCGTCCACTAGTGACTCGGTTCCCTCGCCGGCCTCTCCTGAATCTTCTAGAGGAGGAAGATCTACCATTCGGCTCCTTCGATTCCTCCGAATCTCTCCGGTTTCCCTGACAGTCCGAAACAAGGTAGACGTGGGGGCAAGGGAAGGGTAGATCCCTCGGATAGACCGGCTGGCCGGTGCCCCATTCGAGTTGTGGCACCATTTCAAAGAGGGTACTCTTGCGTCCCGATGTACTCTGCAGGATCGAAACCGCGCTGGTTGACTCGAGCTTGAGGAGTGGAAGGGTGAAGGCAGCTGTCTTTTCGGAGTTCGGTGGACCCGAGGTCGTACGCCTGGAGGATGTCGAGGTCCCTGAACCGGGTCCTGATGAGGTCAGGATCGCTGTCCGGGCTGCGGCCATGAATCACCTGGACCTTTGGGTTCGGCGGGGGCTCCCCTTCGAAATCACCATGCCCCACATCGGAGGCTCGGACCTGGCAGGGATCGTGGATGCCGTGGGGCCGAACGTCGAGGGGGTCCGACGGGGGATGCGAGTGGTTGTGGACCCTTCCCTGGACTACCACTGGTACGACGGCGCAGGAGCCGATTCGGGTCACCCTCTACCCGAGTTCAGGATCATCGGCGAGCACACCCAGGGTGGATTTGCCGAGTTCTGTGTGGTTCCCGCCGCCAATCTTCTGGAAGTTCCTGAGCCGGTTTCTTTTGAGGATGCCGCCGCCGCCAGTCTGGTGGGCGTAACGGCCTGGCGAGGCCTCATGGTGCGTGGGAATCTGAAGGCCGGAGAACGGGTGCTTGTCACTGGGGGGTCGGGAGGAGTCTCCACCATCGCCATACAGATGGCCCGAGACGCGGGGGCGGAAGTCTTTGCCGTAACCAGCGGAGCCGAGAACGTGGAGCGTCTCAGGAAGCTCGGCGCGCACTTCGTTTATGATCGCCAAGGGGGGGATTGGGCGAAGAAGGTTTGGCGGGACTCAGGAGGGGAGGGGGTACACCTGATCCTGGATTCGGTCGGCGAGGCTATTTGGCCTCAATGCCTGAGGGCGTTGGCTGTTCAGGGGCGGTTGGTGACCTATGGGGCTACCACTGGGGCCAAGGGCGACACCGAGATCCGTCTGGTCTTCTGGAAGCAGCTCTCCATTCTTGGTTCCACCATGGGCAGCCCCGCAGACTACCGCGCCGCCATGGACATGGTGTTTCAGGGGAGGGTGAAATCGGTGATTCACTCGGTTCTACCTCTGTCCCAAGCCTGCCAAGCCCATGAGATGCTGGAGGCGGGAACCGTTTTCGGGAAGCTGGTCCTCAAGCCATGAGGGGGGTTCCATGGACCTGAAAGAAGCGCAAGCCAAGGTCCACGACTGGATATCGGAGTTCGAGGAAGGGTATTGGCCTCCCCTCCATAACCTGGCTCGGTTGATGGAAGAGGTCGGGGAACTGGCTCGAGAACTGAACCACCTGTACGGATCCAAACCGAAGAGGCCCGAGGAACCTGACCAGGACCTGGCCATTGAGTTGGCGGACGTCCTCTTCGTTCTCCTGGTCATCGCCAACGAACAGAAGATCGATCTCGATGAGGCTCTGGGTCGGGTGCTGGAGAAATACCGTGTCCGGGACAGCCATCGATGGGCCCGAAAGGATGAAGGTTGAATCCACCCGCTAACCTAGAGGTGCTCTGAATGCTGAAGAAGATGATGTTGGCGGCCCTGGGTTTGATGAAGAAGATCATTCCGGTGGAGCGGGAAGAGTGGGGTCCAGTGCTCCTGGCCACGGCCTACGGGTTCTGCATACTCCTGAGCTACTACATCCTACGGCCCGTCCGGGATGAGATAAGCGCTGCCGACCGGGGGAACCTCCAGTACCTCTGGACTGCGGTGTTCTTTGTCATGCTTTTGGCGGTTCCCATCTACTCCGCGGTGGTGTCTCGCTTTTCCAGGGGAGTGTTCATCCCGTGGGCCAACCGGTTCTTCGCCTCGAACCTGATCCTGATATTCCTGGCCCTGGAATTCCTTCCTCTGGCTGCTCGGCCCTGGATCGACCGGGTATTCTATGTGTGGACCAGCGTATTCGCCCTTTTCGTGGTGACTGTGTTCTGGGGTTTCATGGTGGACCTCTTCCGGAACCAGCAGGGGAAAAGGGTTTTTGGTTTCATCTCCGTCGGCGCATCCTTAGGTGGGGGGCTAGGGTCTCTTCTGGTCACTCAGATTGGGGCTCAGGTTCCTACCTTCGTACTCCTCCTCCTCGCCGTTCTGCCTCTGGAGGGGGCTGCATGGTTGGCGTGGCTCCTTCATCGAAGGTCCGGGGAGGATCACCCGGCTCTCAGGGCGGAAGAAAAGGAAAGGGTCCCAGGGGGTGCCTGGTCGGGCATCGGCCTGGTGGCCCGGTCTCCCTACCTGCGCCTCCTCGCGGCCTTCATTTTTCTCATGACCTATGCCTCCACGATCCTCTACTTCCATCAGGGCACCCTCATAAGGGAGTTCATGCCGGACCGTGGGGTCAGAACGGAGTTCCTGGCCTGGATTGACCTCGGAACAAGCGGACTCACCATGTTCATGCAGGCTTTCGTGGCTGCGCATGTCATTCGGTGGTTTGGCGTCGGATTGGCCCTTGCGGCTGTTCCGGCATTGGCCCTGATGGGTTTTCTGGGGCTGGGCACCTTCCCGACCTTGATGGTCATCGCCGGATTCCAGGTTGTTTACCGGGCTGGCCGCTACTCCATTACTCGGCCTGCCAGGGAGGTGCTCTTCACCGTTGTGGGGCGGGAGGAGCGGTATAAATCCAAGGCCTTCATCGATGCCGCGGTCTACCGGGGCGGGGATCTGGTCAATGGGTGGGTCATCACCGGACTCGAGGTCATCGGCATGACCGTGGCAGGAATCGCCCTCATCACCATTCCCGTCATGGCGGTCTGGGTCGGCGTCGGCCTCCATTTGGGACGGGCCCAGGAGGAACGAGCCCTAAGCTGGGGAGGTGAGGCCGCTGATTCCTCCGGTGGGCCTGAGAACTAGCCTGTAAGGAGGCTTTGGGGCCAGGTGGCTCTTTATCTTTCCTGTACCCTCTTGTCACCCGCCGCGACCCTGCCTACCGTGGCCGCTGTGTTTGAGTCGTGCGGGACCTTTCGTCCTGGAAGGGTGGGAATACCCGCACCCCGAATAGCAACCGAGGGTTTAATTCATGATCATTCGACGGTATGGCAACCGTATTCACTCCGTGGCTTTGGACTTTGATCCGGTCGCCATGACTGAGGTGGGCCTTCGGAGGGATGGCGTGCGGGAGTGGGATGCGGTTGAGTTCCTGGATAACTACCACTTGGTCAGGTTGGTGGAGATCATCGCCGAGTCCAGCGATCCGGTCCAGGAGAAGGCGGAGCGGGAGATGCTCGAAGCCCTCGCGGTGAAATTTAACGAGATCTACGATGCCCTCGAAGAGGGCCAACTCCTGGGTGTCGAGAGCAAGACGGGCGTGGACTACCCCCGTACCCGCTATGACCGACTCACCAAGGGGGACCAGGAGTTCACGTATACGCTGAATCGCCCCCTGAAGTTGGGGGTTTGGGAGAAGAGGTCCGCCTGAGTTCGGCCGGCGCCCGCCGGAGGTTAGTTGCCCCCGGAACTCAGGGGGATCTTCAGGCCGAAGCTCAGAATCGGCCAGTACTGCATGTAACTGCCGACGTCGTCCTCGATCTCCTGTGCGTGCGCATCGAGACTCTGTTGGATGCCGTCCGCGCCGGCTATCTCGCCCTCGGGGGTCAAGGACACATCCGGCTCTCCCACGAAAGCCACCCCCAGGTCGAGGGTGACGCCAAACCCTCCAGAGGTGTGGCGCCCGAATCCGATACCTAAGAAGGGTGAAGTGGATCTGGTGTCAAAGTCGCCATGAAGGGACCCGGACTCATCATAGGTCACCCCTCCGATCTCAACGGGCCCGCATTCGGAGAGTTCACAGGAGTCAAGCCGAAAGTCCTCATTCCGAAACATCACTCCTCCCATGACCCGAAATGACCCGCCTGTCGGATAGACATCGATCCCCAGCGTCCCGGTCAGAGAGGGAGGTGTGATGTCGTATTTGATGTCTTCGTAGTCGGCGGTGAAGTCGACCACAAAAGAACCGAGTCCACCTCTGATGACGAATCTGTCGCTGAGGCCCAGGGCTGCTTCACCACCGAATCCAAACGTGCCGATTCTAGCTCCAAGTCCAAAATCCTGGGCCTGGAGGGTGGTGGGGATGACGAGGAGGAGAGCGAAGAGACAGACGGGAATGGACTTCTTCATGGGAGATCTGCCCGTGTAGGTGTGGACCGTGTGGCAATCCTGCGCTCAAAACCAAGAAGGCGCAGAAAGCCGGAATTTTCCCTCTCGCAAGATAGATTCTCATCCTGCTCCGGGCCAATGGAAATCGTTTGGCCTCTGCCGGTTCAGGAAAGCGAATGCCTTACGTGGGAAAGCCTGCAAGAGTATCCAGGAAAAGGTGAACCTCCTCCTCCGTGTTATAGAAGTGCGGGCTGACTCTTATGTGCCCCGGCCGATGATCCACGATGAATCCAGCTTCTGCCAGGTGCTTTACGCCTCCCGGAGGATTCGGGTGCTGGACCATGACGATGGCAGATCGTTGGGCAGGGTCCTCCGCAGTGGTGAGGGTGAAACCCCGCTCCCGGCAACCGTTCACCAGTTGCTCTGTCAGTGCCCGGTTTTGCACCTCGATTCTTTCGATTCCTACTTCCTCGATGATCTCCTGCCCTCCCAGGGCGGTGTGGACGGTGGGAAGGGCGGGCGTTCCCATCTCGAACCGGCGAGCGTCGTCGTGGGGCTCCATCCTACGGATTTCGAAGTCGAAGGCGTTGCTGGCACCGAACCATCCGGGAATTCTAGGATGGAGGCTCCCGATCAGCTCGGGTCGCACGTAGAGATAGGCTAGGCCGGGTCCCCCGCAGAGCCATTTGAGAGGACCGGCTGTATAGAAGTCCACCCCCGCATCGGAGAGGTCCAGGGGAATCTGCCCGGCGCCATGGTACCCGTCGAAAACAGAGTAGGCGCCAGCGCTGCGGGCGATCTCCGCCAGTCTGCCTATATCCTGGATGAACCCGGTGGTGAAAAACACATGGCTGGTTGCAAGAAAAAGGGTCCGCTCGTCCACGGCCTCCTCGAACTGGGCCGGGTCCATACCCACTCCGTCCGGTGACGGGAGAACGACAAGCTCCACCCCGGGTTTCGCTGCCCACTGGTATGCAAGCGTAGGAAAGTCCAACTCGGAACAGACCACTCGGGTTCGCTGACGAGTCGCTTCCTCCGGGACGCTTTCGGCAACCGTGGCCAGGGCGGCCGAGGTGGAGGGGACCAGAGCCACTGTACCTTCGGCGCCACCCATGAAAGCGGCCATCCGCCCTCGGAGCATGGCCATTCGGCCCATCCAGTGCTCATACCAGGCCGATGCTCCCATGGAGTGCCAACGCTCACGGAATTCGTCCAGGTAAGCCTCCCCCCGCAGGGACAAAGCACCCAGGGAGCAGGAGTTCAGGTAGGTTTTGTGCTTGAGGATCGGGAACTCGTCCCTGGCCTGGATCGGTGTAAGGCTCATCGGCTTCTCGGATGAGAGTGAAGTGTTGGCGGCACGCCCATCCTCCATGGAGGGCGCCCTTCCCAAGAATGTAGGGTAGAGTGGTACATCGGACTGGCGCCAGGGCAAGGCCGGCCCCTTAGCCTCAGGGTGGCGCCAACTGAACTCGAACAGGGCCTCGGACACCGGAATGGACCTTATTCTTCTTTGCATACCCTGGATCGGCGTGTTGGCCTTCTCTGTCCTCTTCGTCAGCACCCCCCGGGGATTAGGGAAGCACCCTGAGATCTGGGTTAGGAAAAAGACTGACCTGGGAAGGTCCGTCCCTCGCGTTTCAGTCATCATTCCTGCTCGAAACGAAGAGAGGAACATCAAGGCTTGCCTGTCCTCGATTGTGGCGTCTGACTATCCGTCCTTCGAAGTCATCGTGGTGGACGACCAAAGCGATGACAGAACTGGGGAGATCGTGCAGGAGGTGGAGATAGGGAATGCCGGGGAGGTTCGCCTGATCGATGGTGAGCCCCTCCCGGCGGGGTGGTTCGGTAAACCGTGGGCCTGTAGCCAGGGGGCAACCCAAGCCACCGGCGACCTGCTCCTCTTTACCGATGCTGACACCGTCCACTCCCCCGATCTTCTGAGGAAAACAGTCCTGGAGTTGTACGATTCGGAAGGAGACGTTCTGACCATTATTGGTCGACAAATCATGGGGAGCTTCTGGGAGAGGTTGGTCCAACCTCAATTCTTCCTCCTTCTCGCCATGCGCTTTCCCGGGGTTGGAAAAAAGAAGAAGCCCCATCAGTGGCGGCATGCCATCGCCAACGGCCAGTACCTCCTCTTCAAGAAGGAAGTCTACGATGCCCTGGGTGGCCATGGAGCGGTGGCGGAGGAGGTCGTGGAGGATCTTCGCCTGGCTCAGCTTCTCGTGCGTGGAGGCTGGAATCTGGTCCTGCGAAGCGGAGGTGGATTGAAAACCCGCATGTACCAGTCCCTGGGGGACTTAGTCGAGGGGTGGTCAAAAAACGTGGCCACTGCAACTCTTCAGACGACCCCGGGATGGCTCCTTCCGGTGATTCTCCCCTTGTCTCTGTTGGTTGGGTGGGGCCTCTGGCTCCTACCGGCCTTGGTCCTGACCTGGGCAGTGGCCACCGGCTCGACCGGAATCCATCTTCAGTGGAGTGCCATCGCCACGGGGGTCGGCTTGGTGGTTTGGGGTCGGACCACCCGCATCATGGGGGAGAATCCCGTCTACGGCTTCCTGTTTCCTTTGGGATCGATTCTGGGAGGATACATCTTCATTCTTAGTTGGATGAAGGGAAGCCGGATTCGGTGGAAGGGGAGGAGTTATCGGGTTTCCAGGGCTGTGCGGGTGGGGTGGGCTGAGGGCGAAGGGTCGATTTCTTTGCCAAAGCCCCCTCGGCCAGGGGGAGAGGAGGGGTAGTGGATCGATTGGTCAGAGATCTCAAGAATGAGGCCCGCCAGTTGGGTATTCAGGCGTTTGGGGTGGTAAGTCCTGGTCCCTCCGCCCACACTGCCTTCTATCGCGATTGGGTGGCGCGGGGGTTCCACGGCGGAATGGAGTATCTGGCCAGGGACGATGCCATAGCCAGACGGGCCGATTTGGCCAAGACCATGTCCGGGCTTCGCTCGGTGGTGGTCGTGGCCCAGAATTACTTTCAGGTGGACCCTCCGGGTATTCCTGGAGATCCTTCCCGCGGGGTCGTATCCCGATATGCTCGGGGCCAGGACTACCACGAAATCTTGAAGACGAGGCTCCAGGACCTGCTGGCGTGGGTACGCGTGGAGGCGGTCGACCGTGATCTGGCGTCGGAGGTTTCGGGTTTCGCCTACGTTGATACAGGCCCCATTCTGGAGCGGGATCTGGGAAGCCGAGGGGGATTGGGCTGGTTTGGGCGGAATACCATGCTGATCCACCCCCGGCGGGGTTCCTACTTCTTCCTGGGCCTCCTCCTTCTGGATCTCCCTCTCCCTCCGGACCCTCCTTTCGAGAAGGACCACTGCGGTTCATGCCTGATGTGCCTCGAGGCATGCCCGACCGGTGCCCTCCTGGGCCGGAATGAGACGGGTGCCCCGGTTATCGACGCGAGGCGATGCATCTCCTACCTGACTATCGAGCTAAAGGGGCCGATTCCCAGGGAGCTCCGCCCGGGTCTGGGCAACCGGATCTTCGGATGCGACATCTGCCAGGAAGTGTGTCCATGGAACCAGCGGTTTGCCCTTCCGGGAGAGGAGGAAGGGTACCGAGCCGAGCCCGATACGGACGGACCGGAACTGATAGAACTCATGGGACTGACGGATGAAGAGTTTTCGACCCGTTTCAGCGGAAGTCCCATAAAGAGGGCGAAACGAAGGGGGTTTCTCCGAAACGTGGCTGTAGCGCTGGGAAACTGGGGGAATGCAGCGGCGATTCCCCCGCTTATCGGTGCCTTGGGCGACCAGGAGCCTCTCATTCGGGGCCATGCGGCCTGGGCCCTCGGGCAGATCCTTGAACAGACAAGGACACCCGGGCCGACCCTCCTCGAGGCGTTCGCGCCGGAACAGGCCTTGCTGAATATCCTCCGGAAGGAACAGGACCCTTGGGTTCGTGAGGAGCTGGAGTTGGCGTCGAAAGGACCGGATGGTCCGGTCGTTTGAGCATCCCGGGGAACCGGTTTCTTGTCTTTGGACTATGAGAGAGGATTCAGGAAGAGGTTCCGGAGCATGAAGGGTCTCTCCTCACTCGTCCTTACACTAGCCTGAATCCGAGAAAACTATTGGAAAATCAGATCAATGTGGCCCTTCTCGGCGCCACAGGTACGGTGGGTAGGCAGCTGGTTCAGCAGCTTCGTGGACACCCCTGGTTCCGGTTGACGGAGGTCGCCGGGTCCCCGGGCTCGGCAGGGCTCACCTTCGGGGAGGCGGTCGCCGGAGATAGCGAGGATCCCCAAGCTCGGTTTGGAAGGGAAGCCCTTTCCCTTCAGTTGAAGGACCCTGCTGACGCATGGACCGCCCCGGTCCTACTCTCCGCCCTTCCGAGCAGCGTAGCCGGCCCCCTGGAGGTCGACCTGGTCGGACGAGGGCATTTGGTGGTGAGCAATGCGTCGAGCCATCGGATGGACATGGGCGTACCCCTCGTCATTCCCGAGGTGAACCCAGACCACCTGGCTCTTCTGGATAGACAGGAGTGGCCGGGGGCTTTGATTACGAACCCAAATTGCTCCGTGACCGGGCTGGTCATTGCACTGGCTCCTCTCAAGGAACTGTTTGGCGTTGAGGCGGTGACGGTGGCGACGCTCCAGGCACTGTCGGGAGCCGGCAAGCCAGGACCCTCGGCAGGCGACATGATGGACAACGTGCTTCCCCACATTCCGGGGGAAGAGGAGAAGCTCACCTCCGAGCCCCAGAAGATTCTGGGTACTCTGGAAGGTGGTGAGTTGAAGGCCGCACCGTTTGCTGTGAGTGCGCATGCCCATCGCGTGGGCGTTGTCCACGGACACCTCCAAGCGGTGTCCGTGAAGTTGGCCAGACCTGCCGACCCAGCGGAGGTTGCGAAGGCGTTCGCCGGATTTCGGGGAGCCATCGAGGAGGAGGACCTTCCATCGGCACCGAAGAAGATCATCGAGGTCTTGTCCGATCAAGCCCGGCCCCAGCCACGCCTCGACAGGGACCGGGGCGGCGGAATGACAGTCAGCGTGGGGCGGGTCCGACCCTGCCCGGTTTTCGACGTGCGATTCACAGTGCTGGTGCACAACCTGGTCCGGGGGGCCGCTGGGGCGGCGCTTCTCAACGCCGAGCTTTGCCATGCCCGGGGACTCACTCAGGGACGGGTGCTGCGATGATCGTGTACAAGTTCGGCGGAACGTCGGTGGCTGATGCTCGCCGGATTGATCAGGCCGCCAGTCTGGTCCTGGGGTGTGAGGGGCCTCGCGTGGTGGTGGTCTCGGCTCTGGGCGGCGTAACCAGTCAGTTGGTCCAGGTGGCGTCCGACGCGGTGGCCGGAAGGCGAGATGGGGTCGAGAAGCGCATCAATGCACTGCGAGATCGGCACCTGGAAGTGGCTCGTGGTCTTGCTGTGGGGTCCTCTGAACGGCTCGACCTCGAGGAACGGATCCATGGCATTCTGAGTCACCTGTCAAAGATGACGCGGAATGGTTTTGATCCAGGGGATCCCGACTCGGCCCTGAGAATGGGCGACGCCGTATCCGCTGCCGGTGAAGACCTGTCTGCAGAGATCATGGCTGTAGCCCTGCGAAGAAAGGGGCTCTCGGCGGTGGTCATGGACGCTCGGGAGATGGTGAGGACTGATGATCGCTTCGGCGGGGCCATCCTCAAAGATGATGAGACTGCCGAGCTTGTTCGCACCCACCTTGGTCCCATTCTGGCGCGACACACCATTCC
>RCNC010002936.1_pt1 | contig 11219 bp, 9 predicted proteins | sample 2041301 | NCBI WGS metagenome assembly RCNC01 (sample SAMN09708231, study PRJNA481090) | Marine sediment metagenome, whole genome shotgun sequencing project. | biome: marine sediment; feature: ocean; material: sediment; isolation source: Sewage treatment plant 13A marine sediment (STP13A) ... | reverse complement strand
CACTATTAAAGTATAGCGTTCCGCCAATACTGGTGTCCTCATTGAAAAAGTACTCATAGGAACCCTCAACCGTACTGCTGGCCAAAAACAAACCAATATTAAATTTAAGTTCATTGTCATTATTGAATCTGGGATAGGCCTGCGCACTAGCTAAACTAACACTCAAAAATAGGATTACAATACAAAGATTTTTCATTGCACTAAGTTTTTATATTCCAGAAAGGAATCAAATCCTATTCCAAAGTGGTAAAAGTAGAAATGATTTAGCGATTTAGAATCAATAATCCAGGTTTTTAGATAAGCGGTGAAAAGGTGAGCGGGTACCAAAAACATTCCTTAATTTTAGTCTAAATTTGGACAAGTGAAAATAGTATCATATAACGTAAACGGTATTCGTGCTGCAATTAACAAAGGATTTTTAGATTGGTTGAAGGCCACTGATCCCGATGTAATCTGCTTACAGGAAATAAAGGCCATGAAAGAACAATTGGACCTTTCCTTGTTCGAAGAGGCAGGCTATTCCAATAACTATTGGTACAGTGCCAATAAAAAGGGGTATAGCGGCGTTGCCATTTTATCAAAGAATAAACCAGACCATGTAGCATATGGTACTGGAATCGATTATATGGATTTTGAGGGAAGAAACCTTCGTGCAGATTTTAATGGGGTATCCATTATGAGCCTCTATTTGCCCTCAGGAACGAATATGGACCGACTGGATTTTAAGTTGAAATATATGGCGGAGTTTCAGAAATACATTGACGACCTTAGAAAAGAATATCCTAATCTGATCATATTAGGGGATTATAATATCTGCCATGAAGCCATTGATATTCACGACCCGGTCCGCAACAAAAAAGTATCAGGATTTTTACCTGTAGAACGGGAATGGATTGGCAATTTTATGAAGAGCGGTTTCATAGATAGTTTTAGACATTTTAATAAAGAACCTGATAACTATACTTGGTGGAGTTACCGTGCTAATGCCAGAAACAATAACAAAGGCTGGCGTTTGGATTATGGTATGGTGAGCGAGCCTCTAGAAAGTAGATTAAAACGATCGGTAATATTACCGAATGCCAAGCATAGCGATCATTGCCCTATTTTGTTAGAGTTGGGATAATTGTCCTATGGATAACCTTCAGGGATATAATATTCGTAATTTTGCAGATTGAAAATTAAAAGAATCAGTAGCTCAATGATTTATACCAAGTTACCGCATACCGATATTGAAGTAAGTAAAATATGTCTGGGCACCATGACCTGGGGCAACCAGAATACTGAAGCCGAAGGCCATGAACAGATGGATTATGCCGTTGACAAAGGCATCAATTTTTTTGATACCGCAGAGTTATATCCAATTCCTGCGCATCCTGACCGTTATGCCCATAGCGAGAAAATTATTGGTAACTGGTTTAAGAAAAACGGAAATAGGGACCATATAATCCTTGGTACTAAAATCGCCGGAAATGGTGATTACACCAAATTCATTAGAACCACAGGTTTTTCTAGGGATTCGATTATCAGTGCAGTCGAAAGTAGTTTGGAACGATTACAGACCGATTATTTGGATGTTTATCAATTGCATTGGCCGGAACGATCCACTAATTATTTTGGACAACGTGGCTATAAACATGATGTTACAGACCATTGGGAAGACAATTTTCATCAAGTTTTGGAAACCCTTAGGGATTTAATTGATGAGGGCAAAATTAGGCACGTTGGCATATCAAACGAAACCCCTTGGGGAACTATGCGTTTTTTGGAAGAAAGTAAAGTACATGCCAGTTTGCCCCGTATTGTAACAATTCAAAACCCATTTAGCCTTTTGAACCGTACATTCGAAACAGGTTTGAGTGAAATATCTATTCGAGAGCATATCGGTCTTTTGGCATATTCCCCTATGGGATTTGGGGTTTTAAGCGGAAAGTACTTAGGAGGCAAACTGCCTGATAAATCCAGAATTGCCCTTTTCCCAAATTATAATAGGTACGGAGGGGAAAATGCGACAAATGCTACCCAAAAGTATTTTGACCTTGCCCAAGACCATGGTATATCTTTAGCACAGATGGCTTTGGCCTTTGTGAATTCCCGGCCTTTTGTTACCAGTACTATCATCGGTGCGACCACAATGGAGCAACTCAAGGAAAATATCGATAGTATTGACGTTAAATTAAGCGATGGGCTATTAAAGGGTATCAATGCGATACACAACGAAATCCCGAATCCTTCGCCCTAAATAAACGATATGTATTTTATTAGTATAGGTTTCGGACAGCTTGCTTTAATAATTGTAGTGGTACTTATTATATTGGTATTTGCCAGAATCATGCGAGATAAGCGTTAGCCGAACAAACCACGCACAACATCCTCAATCCTAGCGACAAGTTCAATATTGATTTTTGGATTTTTTAGACTGATTTTATTGTTTTTGGACACATAAATAGTATTGAAACCCAATTTTTCGGCCTCGAGAATGCGTTGCTCTACCCGTTGTACCGGTCTTATTTCACCGGCCAAACCAACTTCAGCTGCGAAACAAACACCTTTCTCTATAGGAATATCTTCATTACTGGATAGAATAGCTGCTATTACGGCAAGGTCAATGGCTGGATCATCAACAGAGATCCCTCCTGTAATGTTAAGAAAAACATCTTTCGCGCCCAATTTGAATCCGGCTCGTTTTTCAAGAACAGCCAACAACATATTCAATCTTTTGGCATTGTAACCAGTTGTTGAGCGCTGGGGCGTACCATAAACCGCAGTACTTACCAAGGCTTGAATTTCAATCATCAAAGGCCGCATGCCTTCCACCGTAGATGCAATGGCAGTGCCACTTAGACCTTCATCGTTTTTTGAAATAAGTATTTCAGATGGATTGTTCACTTCCCGGAGTCCGCTTCCTTGCATTTCATAAATACCGAGTTCTGCGGTTGAACCAAATCTGTTTTTATGGGCACGAAGAATTCGATATACATAATTTCGGTCGCCTTCAAATTGGAGTACGGTGTCGACCATATGCTCCATGATTTTAGGTCCAGCAATAGAACCGTCTTTGGTTATATGACCTATCAGTATAACCGGGGTATTGGTTTCCTTGGCAAATTTGATAAGCTCTGCGGTACATTCCCTAATTTGGGAAATACTTCCTGCAGCTGACTCAATATAATCGGAATGTAACGTTTGTATCGAATCTATGACCACGATATCAGGTTCCATAGCTTCAATCTGCTGAAAGATATTTTGGGTTTTTGTTTCTGTGAGGATATAACAGCTTTCGCTATTGGGAAGAATACGGTCTGCCCGCATCTTAATCTGTTTCTGGCTTTCCTCACCCGAAACATAGAGTGTTTTATAGGGTAGTTTTAATGCGATTTGAAGCAATAGCGTACTCTTACCAACACCCGGCTCACCACCCAATAAAACCAATGAACCTGGAACAAGTCCGCCGCCCAATACACGATTGAACTCTAAGTCATAGGTGTTTAATCGCAGTTCTGTATCTGTGCTTATTTCATTGACCCGTAATGGTTTTGTTATTTTTTTGGAGTTGTTCGTGGGGTTTTTCCAGCCTTTTTTTTCTTCTTTTTGAATGACCTCTTCAACCACGGTGTTCCATTCTTTACAGGCAGAACATTGCCCTACCCATTTGGCGTATTGGGTGCCACAGTTTTGGCAGAAAAATGCAGTTTTGGTTTTGGCCATTACCTCTTTATTGGTTCTGGCTAAAGATAAAGTAAACTTTTAAAAAAGTTAATTGATTATCGTTTTTCTGAGAGGAAAATTAGAAACCGAAATCGGCTTTCAATGCATCAATTTTTTCGAGGGCCATTTCTTTGGTGAGGAAATCAATTTCATCCATTCCAAAAGCCTTTTCAAAGGTGCGTAGCGCTTTCTTTGGTTCCCCTAGTTGTTCGTAGTATTCACCTTCGAAATAGAATCCTAACATGGTTCCTGGAAATTCAATCTTACATAAATCCGATAAAGGCTTTAAGGATTCAAAATCCTCTTTTTTACGAGTCCCGGCATAAATTGCCATTACATCATTAAGATCAACTGGTTTTTTAACCCCGAATAGGTTTTCAATATTTTTGTATTTGTTCTCCAAATAATTGAAAACGGGTTCATCAGAAGTCAATATTTGGGTTTTGTATTCCTTTGGACTAATAGGTTTGAACATGCCAAACATATTATCGAAGGCTTTTCCGATGCCATAAGTAGCAATTGAAATATGATCGGCAGTTGGATATTCATCAAAATAGTAATGAAGATTCTCTTTACTTATGGCTTTGATGGCATTGTTCATCGCCATGATTCTTGGGGTTTGTTTGCTTTTTTCACCCTCAACGATCAATTGATAGAAAATCTGTTGGTTCATAGCCTGCAATCTTGAAGGCACATGGATCTCCATGTCGGGAGCCAAAGTGGGCGAAATATTGATATAGGCATTGAAAAGCGAATTATCCTTGAACAACCAATAGTTTTCAAAATTGGCGGTTATATCATAACCCACTATCATTTTGAAAGGGGCTGTGTTGTAATTTAAATCAAGATAAGGGATAATCTCCATGCCTAGAAATTCAAAAAATTTATTACCTTTTTCAGAAGGTAATCCTGTTTGTTTGTCAAAAGCACAATCATCGTAACGAATACTTTCTTTACTCTGATGAATACCTACAATTATTGATTCTGGCATTCCGTGAAATTTGCTATAAAATTTAGCTGTAGCCACGACTTGTTCAAATAGATAATCAGCATCCAGCACAACAATTAGTGGGTGTTTTTTATCTTTATTGTATTCTTCAGGGAAATAATAACTGACATCCCTTCTTTCCTGAAGTTTAAAAGATTCAAATATCTCCTTCGTTATCTGGGCATTAAGACCAAAACAAAAAAGAACGGCCAAAAGAAAAAGAATGCGTTGCATAAAACAGTATTATAGTAACAGTGGTAGCTACCGATTTCTGTTCAATAACGGTAATAATAGAAAAGATATTGCCCCGAAAACAACGATGACAGCAGTTTGTGAAATCCACATAATCCAACCAAAGGCATCACCTGAAACCGAATTAACACCAAATATGGCCAACGCTTTGCTCACTGCAATCGGGTAGAGGCCAATACCACCATTTGTAGTGGTCATGGCAAAGGCACCAGCGACAAATGCTACCAATAATTGACTGATTGTAAGGTCCACAGTTTCTAAAATCGTGTATTTAATGACCCAAAACATACCAATGTAACATGCCCAAATGAACAAAGTGTGAAATACAAATGCCCATTTGTTCTTCATTTTAAAAATGCTCAATACACCATCTAATAGTCCTTTCACAAAGCCTTTGATTTTAATGGCAATTTTGGTTGAAGACCTTTTTATGAAAAGAATGAAGATTAGTGCCCCTATAATTCCAGCAACCAATAGCAAAAGAATGCTATTATAATTGAATCCTTTGTTTTGAAGAAATTCAACGATTATTTCTGTTTGCAAAAGAAGCGTTGTTGAAATAATGATCAAAAGCATGATTACATCTACAATCCTTTCGGTTACAATGGTCCCAAAGCCTTTTTCAAACGGTACATCTTCATAAGTTGCCAATGCTGTGGCCCGCAAGATTTCGCCCGATCGGGGGATTCCTAGATTTGTTAAATAAGATATTAACACTATGAACAGATTATTGCTCAGTTTTGGTTGATAGCCTAAAGGTTTTAAAAGATAATTCCATCTTATGGCCCTTGAAACATAAGCCAAAATACCTAAGATAACCGATAATCCAACCCAAAATAAATCTGCCTCTTTTATATGATATACGATTTGTTCCCTATCTTCAGTAGAAGTTGAATTGTACCAGTACCAAATCAAAAAAACTCCCAAGGCAATTGGGAGTATGATTTTTAAGGTCTTTTTTAAGGGTGTGGTCAAAAAATCAGTTTAACAAATTGGTCTCCTCATTGGGGAATACCAATGCTGGATTAAATTTTTTAGCTTCCTCGATATCCATTCTGGCATAAGTTATCAATATCAGTATATCACCAACAGCGACCTTCCGAGCGGCTGCACCGTTCAAGGTAAGCTCGCCACTGCCCCTTGGTCCTGGAATAACATAGGTTTCTAACCGTTCGCCATTATTATTGTTCACTATCTGCACTTTTTCGCCTTGGATAATGTTTGCAGCATCCATCAAATCCTCATCTATGGTTATGCTACCAATATAGTTAAGGTCCGCACCTGTAACCTTTACACGGTGTATTTTAGATTTTACAACTTCTATTTGCATGGGACAAAGTTAATTAATTTAGGGCTATGTTATCTATTAGACGTACTCCTTCAGCATAAACAGCAATAAAGGCCCTGTACTTTTTATTTTTTAGTTTTCTTACAATTGGTTTTAATGTTTTGGCTTGGGTAATCTCTATATATTCAAGTTCCAAATCAGGATGTTGCCCAAATTGTTCAGACACCCAATCCTTTACATTCTTAGCACTTTTCGTGCCAAATATTTTCTTGGCAGACTTAAGGGTTTTATATATAAATGCCGCTTCTTTTCGAATATTATTTGATAGCCGTTCATTTCTAGAACTAAATGCCAATCCATTGGATTCTCTTACAATAGGGCAGCCAATTATTTCAACAGGTATTTTTCTTATTTCAGTAAGTTTTCTGATTATCTGAAGTTGCTGAAAATCTTTCTCTCCAAAATATGCTTTGTCAGGTTTAACAAGGGTCAGTAAAGATTCCACTATTGTGCCCACCCCATCAAAATGTCCTGCCCTAAAAGCTCCTTCCATGACATGTTCCAATCCGCCAAAATGATAATTGATTGATTGCACCTTATCTGAATACATTTCGTCAATGCTCGGCACAAATACAATAATATCTTTTGATATTCTTATAAGGACTTCAATATCGGCCTTTAAGGTCTGCGGATATTTTTCTAAATCATCTGTATTATTGAATTGCGTAGGGTTAACAAAAATGCTTACCACCACGGCATTATTTTCTTCAACAGCCCTAATGACCAGAGCTGCATGACCTATATGTAAGGCCCCCATAGTAGGCACTAGACCAAGACTATAGTTTTCTTTCAAAGTTGAAAGATGTGCAATTAATTGTTTTCTGGTTTTGATCAACAACATATGTTTCATTTAAAAGCGAGCAAACTTACTATAAATACTGCTAATCTGCATAATTTTTGTAATTTTGCAGCTACCTTTGCACGATAAATAAAATATTGCTTTTATGAATGGTAAAAAGATATTGTTTGTATCTTCAGAATTAGTCCCCTACCTTCCAGAGAACGAAGTTTCCTTAATGTCATATGAAACCCCTAGGATGGTCAATAGTAATGGCGGCCAAATTAGGATTTTCATGCCTAAATATGGCAATATCAATGAACGTAGGCATCAACTTCATGAGGTAATTCGCTTATCGGGGATGAATCTTGTTATTAATGACATGGATATGCCATTGATTATCAAAGTGGCCTCAATACCTAAAGAGCGTATACAGGTATATTTTATTGATAATGAGGAGTATTTTAAAAGAAAGGCAACTTTTACCGATGCTGATGGAAATCTTTTTGAAGATAACGACCAAAGAGCCATTTTCTTTGCAAAGGGCGTTGTTGAGACTGTTAAAAAATTGAACTGGTCTCCCGATATTATCCATGTTCATGGTTGGATGGCATCCCTTTTACCCTTATACCTAAAGAAATACTATGCTGATGAACCCTTGTTCGGAGACAGTAAAATTGTCACTTCGGTTTATGGTCAAGGTTTTGAGGGAGAACTCGATAAAGACATAATCAAGAAAATAGCCTTTGATGGTATACCAGAGGAAAATATGAGCGTACTAAAAGCACCTAATTATAATAATTTGTTAAAAGTTGCGGTAGATTTTTCTGATGCTGTTATTTTAGCCGCGGAAGAAATTCCAGAAGATTTACAAAACCATATATCCAACCTAGAAAAACCCGTGTTGCCATTTGTTCCTTTGCAAGGTTTTGAAGAAGCATATGCCAATTTTTATAACACTGAAGTTTTAAAATAATCTAAATGAGTTTTTTTAAGAGATTCAAATTTCCTGTTCTCACAGGAATTTTAATTGTTGTTGCATTTGTTTCTTGTGAAGAAGATGATCTTACAACTATTGGCGCTGAAGTAATAGGTGGTGAACCTTTCACAACTGATAAAGCAGAATTTGACGTTTTTGCATACAATAGTAAAATTGAGGCTGTAAGAGCTAACAAATTACCAATTTACCAATTGGGTGTTTATGATGACCCAATTTATGGTAAGACAGAAGCAAGTATAACCACACAATTATTATTGACTGCCGTAAGTCCAAATTTTGGAGTGTTTTCGCAAGAAGATGAGGATAATTGGGAAAATGATAATAATATAAGTTCTATTCCTGAGGTCGAAACAGTTGATTCAGTTTATCTATATATACCTTTTTTAAAGAACCCGAAAGGAGATTTGGATGGTGATGGAGTTGCAGATGAGTATGATATTGACCCAAAAGATGCTAATAGTGACACTGACGGTGATGGTTTTACCGATAATGAGGAGCGTATAAGTGGCACCAATCCTTTAATAGAAGACTCAGTAGATGATGAGGATTTTGTTGCCAACAATTTTTCTAAAAAAGTGGATATAGATAGTATTTATGTCAATAATGAAGTAATTAATAGTAACATTGAAACATCTTTTCATCTAAAGGTTGAACGTTCAACTTTCTTTTTAAGGGATTTAGATCCAAATACCAATTTTCAAGAAGCACAAGAGTATTATTCATCACAACAGTTTTCCCCAAGTTTTGTTTCCGAAGTTTTGTTTGAAGGCGATTATTCTGTTTCAGATAATCAGTTATTATTGGATCAATTTGACAATTCTTCAACGGCAGATATCAATGAGTCAGAGCAAAAAGCAATTTTAGATCCTGGAATAAGAGTCGCATTGGATAATGCTTTTTTTCAAGAAAATATAATAGATAAGGAAGGCGCCACAGAATTGTTGAGCCAAGCCGATTTTAATGAATTTGTTAGAGGTATACATCTTTCTACAGCTACAATTTCAGATGATGTTATGCTGTTGTTAGATATGAAAAATGCAGCAATCACGATTTATTATCACTATAATAAAGTAAATACAAATGATACTTTAGATGATACTTCAGACGATGAAATAGTAACCGAGAATGCCCAATTTGTTTTATCTTCAATAACAGGGGACCAAAATGGCTTTGTAAGCGGAAATGCTATTAATACATTGAACGATGAAATTTACCCAGGAACTATTGGGGATGCTTTAGACACGGGGGAAAACGCTTCCAAATTATACCTAAAAGGAGGAGCGGGAACCTATACAGAAATAAAACTATTTGCAGAAGACGATACTGAAGGTCAAGCGTTGATTGATCAGATTAAAGCTAATAATTGGATTATCAATGAAGCAAATCTTGTATTTTATGTTGATCGCGAAACCCTTGATTTAGAAGGAGCTGTTTTAGAGCCATCTAGATTATACCTGTATAACACAGAAGATAATTTACCATTGTTTAATAGAAGCACTGAAAGTACGGATCAAACATCAATCCCTTTATTTGGGGCTTTCCTGAATTATGATGGCATTATTAATAAATCTTCTGATGGCAAAGGTGAAAAATATACGGTAAGAATTACAGAGCATATCAATGATATCTTGATAAGAGAATCAAATAACAGCCCTTTAGGTCTCACATTGACACCGGACATCGAGTTTATTGGGGTTAATGAGGCAATGATGGCTGATGGCAATGCGAAAGATTTGCCTGTCTCCCAAACATTAAGTCCATTAGGAACAGTGCTTTTTGGCGGACTACCTGAAAATGGTGACAAAAAGCTAAAGCTCGAAATATTCTATACGAAAGCAAATTAGTTTCAGTAAGCATAACATACTTTCTCCCAAAACATTATTTAAGCCCTAATTTTGTTGGTAATATACCACTTACAGAGTTTTGGCGTTTTACATCTAAGAGTTTAAAGATTTTTCAACTTTAACTGTACATTTGTTGCAATTGAATATTAAGACAATCTAACAAACAATACATTATGTGTGGAATTGTAGGATATATTGGGCATAGAGATGCCTATCCAATAATAATAAAAGGACTTCAACGATTAGAATATAGGGGTTATGATAGTGCAGGTGTCGCACTTTACGATGGTGCTGAAATTAACCTTTCAAAGACAAAGGGTAAAGTCGAGGATTTAAATAGTAAGTCAAAATCATCGATATCAATGGTGGGTAATCTAGGTATTGGCCATACACGTTGGGCAACCCATGGTGTTCCCAATGATGTGAATTCACATCCACATTATTCCAATTCAGAAGATTTGGTAATCATTCATAATGGGATTATTGAGAACTACGAATCCTTAAGGAAAGAATTGACTAAAAGGGGCTATACTTTCTTTTCTGATACTGATACTGAGGTTTTGGTGAATCTAATTGAAGAGGTTCAGAAAACAGAAGGAGTAATGTTAGGGCAAGCAGTGCAAATTGCGCTTAACCAAGCAGTAGGTGCTTATGCCATTGCCGTTTTTGATAAGAAAAAGCCTGATGAAATTGTAGTGGCTAAATTAGGAAGTCCTTTGGCTATTGGTATTGGTGAAAATGAGTTTTTTATTGCTTCAGACGCTTCACCTTTTATTGAATTTACGAATAATGCCGTTTATTTGGAAGATGGTGAAATGGCCATAATACGACTCGGAAAAGAAATAAAACTGAGAAAAATAAAGAATGATGCTGTTGCCTATCCCAATATCTTGGAACTTCAAATGAATTTGGAGGAAATTGAAAAAGGAGGTTACGATCATTTTATGCTCAAAGAAATATATGAGCAGCCTAGGGCAATTTTAGACACTTATCGTGGTAGATTATTGGCAGATCAGGGTATTATTAAAATGTCGGGAATAGACCAGCATTTAGAGAAATTCCTAAATGCCGATAGAATTATTATAGTTGCTTGTGGTACCTCATGGCACGCAGGGCTGGTTGCGGAGTATATTTTTGAGGATTTGGCAAGAATTCCTGTAGAAGTTGAATATGCTTCTGAATTCAGATATAGAAACCCTGTAATTACCGATAAGGATATATTGATTGCAATTTCCCAATCAGGGGAAACGGCTGATACTTTGGCATCTATAAAACTGGCCAAGGAAAAAGGCGCATTTGTTTTT
>RCNC010009122.1_pt1 | contig 11221 bp, 6 predicted proteins | sample 2041301 | NCBI WGS metagenome assembly RCNC01 (sample SAMN09708231, study PRJNA481090) | Marine sediment metagenome, whole genome shotgun sequencing project. | biome: marine sediment; feature: ocean; material: sediment; isolation source: Sewage treatment plant 13A marine sediment (STP13A) ... | reverse complement strand
TCCGTATTTAGTAGGTTTTGCTTATGCTTACTGGTGATGTTACAATTCAAAAAAAACTAATTTAACTATTTTTATGAACTTTACCTCCTTGAGGATCTGATTAAAGGTCCCTCCTAACTCTCCAAATATAAAAGTACACCCACATTACTCCTGATTCAATACCATCTTAGTGTTATATGCAAAGGCTAAGAACTCGGAGGGCCTCATTATCAAAGGATTATCAGCATCCTCAACGACCTTCTGGCAATTACAACTTCACTTCTAACACACTCACCAGAAAACACCGATTTAGTCCGATAGGGTATGAAGTATCACAATCCGTGTATAACCATCCTTATTCTCGCCTCTGTATCCTTTCAACATATACATTTTCATTCCCTTTGTGTTTTTTTCAAATTCAGGGATATTTTTATTGGTAATAAAATCTAGATACTGTTACATAGAATGCTAGTAATGCAGAAAGAATATTTACACTCCGGATTTGATATGTACATCACGCTGTGGAAACGGAATGGAAATGTTATTTTCCCGGAATATTTTATCAATGGAAAATCGCAAGTTGCTTTTGATATTTTCAACCTCAAAAGATTTATCTGTCCAGAAAAACAATTGAAAATCAAGTGAAGAATTACCGAAGTCATTAAAACGCACAAAGGGTACCGGATCTTCTGAAATTTCATGATTTCCTTTTGCACACTCAAGTAATACTTTCTCAACGAGTCTAACATCCGATCCATATGCAACTCCCACGTTTATATGAAACCGGGTTCTCACATTTGTATGGCTCCAGTTGATCACATCTCCGAAGATGTACCGGTGATTGGGCACTATTACCATAAAATTATTTCGGGTTTCAATTTTAGAAGTCCGCGGACCAATATGCTTTACCTTTCCTATCATATCATCAACCTGCACTACATCGTTTATTTTCACATTCCCTTCAAAGAGGATAAGTATTCCGGAAAGGTAATCCGCGAAAATCTGTTGCAGACCCATGCCGACGCCTACAAGTAAAGCCGCCGATCCCGCAATCAGAAAGTTTAATTTGATACCGATGGTTTCAAGTGCAATTCCGATGGCAATGATCCATATGAAATATTTAATAATTTGAAAAATTGCATACCGGGAACCTTCACTCACATTGTGTTTCCGGGTTTTTCGTGTAAGAATCCGGTGCAAAATTGTTAGAAATAACCAGGTTGACAAAAGGATCAATACGAAAATCAGAATCTGGTAAAAAGTAAGTGATAGCTTATCAGTCTCGATAAGTTTGAATTCTAAAAGTTTTTTTATTGTCATCCCTTGAACATTTTCGAAACTTCGGAGGTATATGCATTTAATTCATAAACTACATAGAAGTCATCGGGTGAAGGTTATAATATGTCTCCAGAACACCATTCTACTGCATCACGGATATTCTCAAATCCTTTAATAATCCATTTTGTTCCTGCCATGTTGTTCTTGTACACTGTAATCAATTCAACAATGTATGGATCTCTAGCAACAATTGCCACTTTGATTTTATTATTCCAGACACTTGAAGCACTGTCTAATGCAGCAATCTCCTCAGCCTCCCTTTTGGAAACGTCAAACTTTTCAACCTTGATGAGGTCAAAAAGCGTATACTTCATCGAATCTGGGGTCTCCGTAAAGCAAATTATCAGCCTCAAGGATATCATCAAATACAACCCTGCCCTCAAAAGTAATTTGGACATCCGATAAAACTAGTAAATTACCACGACCCATACTAATAGTCCAGATCACCCAAACTCCGTGGAATCATTTATCAAATCGTTTGGAGGTGGGTTGATTTAGAGATCAAATGGATATATGACTTTCCAATCTTCCTATGTGAGAGTTCAGACAAAAAGCCCTTGAGCTTTATGATTTTGTTATATCTCAAATCCCATTAGAAGAATATCATCAACCTGGTCCAGGTCTCCCTTCCAGCTATATAGTTGATTCTTAAAAAACTCATACTGCTTGTCCATGGGCTTATCTAGTATTAAATGAACAAGGGCCTTAAATCCCGACATCTTAAGTTTTTTTCCCAGAGGCCCTCCAAACTGATCAACATAGCCATCGGAAAACAAATAGAATTTGTCACCCTTCTCAAGGAAATAAGCACGATCTTCAAAAATCTTTTTTTCACCGTAGTCCCTTCCTCCAATAGAAAATCTGCTCCCAGGCAGGTAGACCAGTTCATCTGCTTTGTAGAGAAGAACTGGATTCATAGCTGATGAAAATATGATCTTTTTTGTATTCAAATCGATAACTGCAACAACTAAATCTATTCCATCGGGGAGTTTGACTTCTTCATAATCCTGGGATAAGGCAGATTTAATTTCATTATCAAGTTGTTTCAGTATTGAAGAAGGCGATTCTATGTTACCATTACCACAAATCTCCTTGATTTTCGAAATTCCAATGATTGAAATAAATGCTCCAGGTACACCATGTCCTGTTGAGTCTGCACAAACCAGCACCGCTTTACCATTTGGAAATTCCTCAAAATAGAAGAAATCTCCACTTACGATATCTCGGGGTTGATATAAAACAAATGCTCCACTAAATGCATCCTTCATCCTTTCGATGGGAGATAATGTACTCGCCTGTATTTTTTGCGCATAGTTTATGCTGGAGGTCATTTCCTTGTTTAAACTTTCAATAGTATTCTTTTCTATGACCAATTCAGTGGTTCTTTTCTCCAACTCTTTTTCAAGAAACTCCTGACGTTGTTTTTGGCTTTTCTCTCTCATCCTCAAGATAAAATAGAATATGGCCAAAAGGCTAAGCCCAACAAAAATCCAAAACCAGGCGATAAAATAGAATGGCTTTTTAACAACAATATCGAATGCTGAATATATATCACCATATGTATTGTCTTCAATGGAAGCCCTGATGTTCAGACTATAGTTACCGTGACCAACTCTTTCAAATACAACACTTCGTTTGTCTGTAGGTTCTGACCATTCTTTGTTGTAACCTTCCAATTTGGTCTGATAGCTTACCCCTTCCGGGTTGCTGAGATTAAGCAATATATACTCCGCCAAAATTTCATATTGTCCTGGTTTTAAATGGATAGACCCGAGAGAGTGATCAATAACTTTTCCACCTATTATGACCGAGGTCAACTGAGGGTGCGGAAGTGCAGATAATTTCTTTGAACTCTCTGAATTATATTTAATTACGCCTTCTGAACTTCCCAACCAGATATTCCCATATTGATCCTTCAACATGGCATTTGAATAGAATTCTGAGGCGCTTTTTACCCCTTCGTTATGGCTAAACGTCGTAATACTATTTGATTCCGGGTTGATGAGGGATAAGCCACCGGTATGACCTATAAGAGCTTGACCTCCTCCAGTAATTGCGAGTGTATAACAGAAATCTGAAAAAAGTCCTGAACTTCGGGTAAAGTGCATCAGGGTATCTTGATTGGCCAACCACAATCCATTTCCATGAGTGCCTATCCACAGGTCTCCATTATTATCCTCAGCAAAAGAACCCACAGAATTAATCGAGCCCAGGTTGATATTTTCAAGAATTTCAACTGTTTCGTTTTCATTGATGTAATAAATCTCGTTGCACAATGTTGCAATAAGCACCCTTCCCATTGCATCAATATACAGCTGATTCACATTGTTATGAGGTAATCTGTCATCTGTAGTGAACCACTTTGTTGAACCTGTTTTCGAATTTATTCGGAATATTCCTTTTTTTGTACTGACCCAAATATCTTTCTCATGTCCAGTAATATGGTTTATGGAATTGGTAAGATCATCGTTAGAGATAAAAACTGACTTCAGCTGCCTTTGTTTGGGATCCAGTGTGAAGAGACCTGAATGTTCAAATCCTATCCATATTCTGCCATCATTGTCCAGGTAGACTGTATTGGCCTGATCGCCTGCTCCTATGTCAGGGAGTTGATAGGACTGTGTGATGGTATCGACTGATGGGTTCATCCATAACAATCGATTCCCAGATAGTATTATAAAACCCAAAGAATCTTTGGCAAAGGCGTACTTCCCTCCTGATTGACCTTCAGAACGAAAGTTGAAAAACGTGAGGTTGTTATCCACATATCTCAATATCCCGTCCCCATAGGTTCCAAACCAGAGATTACCTTCAGAATCTTCATACATGCATCTGATATCGTCAGATACAAGTCCGTTTTCTAAGGAAATTCTTTTGGCTCTTTCAAATTTATTGTTGATTCCTGGTCTGAACTGAATCAGTCCATTGCCCATCGAATTGAGCCATAACCATCCGTTCCGCTCCACCAGCCCTCCCTGAAGGTTATCAAGTGCACCGTCCAGATTTTCATCGATTGTGGTAAGTATATATTCACCCGGGACAGAATCAGGATGTAGGCAGTATATTCCATCATCCTGGCTAACAATGATATAACCTCTATCTGGCTCATCGAGGATATCAACCACTTTTGAACCCGGATATGAATCATATCTATGCAGAATATCCATGGTTGAAGCATCATTATTATACTTTGTCAGAAACAAATTCTCCTGTGTCCCAATGATAAAAGTATCTGTACCAACATATTGAATCTGAGTCAGAGATTCATTTTCATCGGGAAAACCAAGGTGATTTACATTAAGATCCTTATCAATGAAAATCAGCCCATGATTCTGTGTAGTGAACCATATGGAACCCTTATCATCTTCAACGATATCAGTCACAGTCCCAGGGGAATCTGAATATTCACTAAAAATGGTAAATTCCTCTTCTTCCATAAGTGAAATATCGCCATTTTGATGACCAATCCATATCCTCCCGCTGCTGTCCTTAAATAGTCTTGTAATGAAAAGATCTGCGAGACCATCTTCCACTGTAAAAAGCTCAAAATCAATGCCATTGAACTTATATAATCCATCAGGTGTCCCGATCCACATATAGCCAGCACTGTCCTGGTTTATCCCATATATAAATGAATGAGTCAAGCCTTCAGTATCGGTATATTGCCTGAAAAAATGATTCTGCCCTGCTGCATCAAAAAAGAAGCCGAGTACTAGTATTAAGATTATAATTGGGCGAATCTTCATCTCTTTTTATCTTTTTTCGATCGCTTTCATTCGCAAAGAAGGATTATATACAGGCTTGCCCCCAATTGGAATTACGTAAAACGGAAGTGATTCACCATATTGGTTCTGAACGATAACAACAACGTTGTTGTTCTTTACATGGGTGGTATTGCTCTTAATGAACTGTATCTCCATGGAGGTATTATGCTCTTTATCTGATAATTCGGCCTGGTTTGAAATGGTACAAAGCTCACCACGTTTTGCGATTGATACGACCCTTATAAAGCCATCATTATCCCAATCGTAGTTACGAATCCTCACAGATGTTACCTTATCGTCAATAAAGGGATAGATTTGCGAAACACTGTTTTGATTGTTGGATAGCCTGAAAGTATATTCATATGTAAATACATTACTGCCTTCAATGGATCGGTTTTCTTTCTTTTCTGAACTCATAAAGAAGCGATAAAGGTTTCCATCATCTCCGCTTGTTCCTTGCACTATCACCTTAAAAATGTATCCGTCGAGTTCTTCAACAAATTCTCCCTCCTGCTGTATAAATGGTCCGAAGGTGTACCACTCTTCATCGAATCTCGAACTTGTTTCAAAATTTCGGGATGCCAGCATATTACCACTCTTAAATTCACCCTCAGGATCAGCCTTTTTTGCATCTTCATTGCTCCATGCACCGTTCCCTCCATAAATTGAAAATCTCACACCAGTGTTGAACTCGCCCTTCATTTCATCTAACTCTCCCCCTGTATCTGGGTCAAAAACACGGATATAAAAAGGCTCAGTATGTAACGGGGGGACTTTGAAAAAGAAGATCTGACAAAAATCATCATCACCCCAGGACTTGTCTGAATCTGCCCCAAAGGTCACCAAATGAGGTATGTTCTCATCCTCTGCTGGAACAGGTTGAGAAAACATTTCCAAAATAAATACAACCATAAATATAATGAGACAGGTAGTTTTACTGAAGTATCTCCTCATAGTACAGTTTTAAAATCTCCTGGGAGATTGTGTTTTCCTTTTTAGGAATTGAAAATCAAACCCCAGGACCACTTCATGTGTTCCTGAAGTTAACTGATAGTTATAGCTTAAAGGCAGTTCATAAGCATAGCCAAGTATAAAGCTATCCGTTACTTTGTAACTCACATATCCACCGAAGGATCCCGATACTCTGTATACCAAACCAATTCCCGCTGCATCTTTTATTAAGGCCGATAACCGGATATCTATCAGGGCAGGTGCCCCACCCGTGAGCCACAGTGCCAGGGCGGGCTGCAAACTAACACCATCAGCCACTTGATAGGAGGCTCCCGCCTGTATATTATAAGCTCTCTCTTCTTTATTCTGAAGCCCACTACTGCTTTCTTTATCCGCACTGAATTCATTTCGCAATAACATAGGCACGGAAAAATCCGCGTAATAGTTTTTATGTTCAAAATGAATCCCCAAACCCACATTGGGAAGTAAAATGTTTTGTACGTTGGTTTCGAACAGCGGGTCGCCCGGATCAATTATTAAAAGGTCATTGTAATTAATTTGATAACTGTTAAGCCCGCCACGAAGACCAAAGGACAGGCTTGTCATCTCAGCGATCGTAATGGTGTAGGCATAACTAAAAAAGATTCCGTTCTGCACAGTTGGTCCTGAAGTGTTGCGCTGAAAATCAAATCCAATACCAGCTTTTTGGTTCCGAAGTGGAGCCTGAGCCGCCACATAGTATGATTTTGGAGCCCCCTCAAAACCTACCCACTGTTGCCTGGACAATAAAACCATGTCGTAGATCTCATCATCACCGGTATAGGCTGGATTTACTCCGGTTCTGGCGAATTCGTACATGGCATATATTGGCTTCTGTTGCGTCCAGCCCGGCAAAGCAAGGAGCACAAAAAGTAGTGTGAAGATGAATCGTCCTATGTTAAATTGTTTAGTAGCCATTCTCTATTCTCGTCTTAAATAGACAAAACCTTTAATAAGCTTATCTCCAGGTATCAACCTTAACACATAGTAATACGTGCCTGTTGGTAGTTTGTTTCCATCGTTCAGCTTGCCCTGAGCGATTCCATCCCAGGAATTATCATAATCTGCCATGCGGAATACTTCAATACCATGGACATTATAGACCTGCAATTCATTTTCCGAATATTGTTCCAGACCCAGGATCTCAAACCGGTCATTCATACCGTCCTCATTGGGAGAGAATGCCTCTGGAATGACAAGTCCGTGTTCCGGTTCATTCTCAAATCCCACATGCACCTGCTGATTGAAGGTTTCCGTATTGTTATTGATGTCAGTTACTGTATATACTACGGTAGTGGTCCCATATTGATAAATCCCACTGGCATCGGCTCCTCCGTTGAAGTCATTGCTCACTGAAAGTATCCCGCAATTGTCTGTAAAAACTGGCAGAGGTATGTCAATGGATGTCTGGTAGACACCCTCCGGAATAATGACTGAAGTATCACTAAGTGAGATCGCCTCGGGAGGCGTATTGTCCAGGATAAGTAAATTGAAACTACAGGTGGATTCGTTTCCATGCGCATCGTTTGAAGTGAGCACAACTTCCTGGATAGTTCCAGAACCACTTAAAACCGTTCCCTGGGTGGGTGATTGCATGTAGGATGGGTCCGGATCGCAGTCATCGCTAAGATTTATAAGATCTGAATAGTCAGGAATGGAAAACTCACAATTAAGATCTATATTTTCTGTTAAGTCTGCGGGACACTCAAAAACCGGGCTCGTAGTATCCCCGACTGATATGAGTAAATCAGCTGTTGTGAAGTAGCATCCGCTTGCATCATTTGTTTCGCTTACACTCACTGTCCCGGATATTGTATCCCAATCAACTATGATCTCGTTTGTACCCTGACCGCTAATTATTGAAGCTCCACCGCCAGTTAACACCCATGTGTAAGAATGGCCTGCAATAGCCGGTGTGCTGTATGTTTCTCCAGATGAATTTGGACACAGGGAAATATTTCCGGTAATGCTTGGTGAGGGTACACTCAGAACGGTCTGTTCCTTTGAACCCGAAGCAAGACATCCGTTTCCATCCGTATAGGTATAGGTAATTGTATGGTCCCCTGCACCTGCAGCACCCGGATCAAAATAACCTCCATCTACGCCTGTTCCGGATAGAATTCCTCCCGGGGGTTTGGGCTGTGGCAGAGTAAAAGGATCAACATTAAGACATAAATCTGTCAAAGGTTCAAAATTATTTCCTTCAGAGATGGAATAGAACCCCGTTGGATTATTTTGATTTGCATACTCTGTTCTGAACCATCCTTCTTGTCGAACCACGGTCTGTATCCTGATTTCATCCATTAAACCATAGAAATACCGTGTATTCCGGTCTGGATTACCGCCCCATAACCAGTTATCAAGATCTCCCAATGCGGACCAGTAAACTGGTACATTTTCTTCTGTAAGGGTAACTGGAATCCCATCTACGTAGAATTTGACCTCCCGGGTACTAAAGTTTAATGTGGTAACTAAATAATGCCATGCTCCGTCGACAAAAGGATTAGCCACCATGTTATAGTTGTTAACATCGTTTCCGTTTGGATAGAAAAAGTGATCTCCCGGTCCTTGAGAGGCCCATTCATATCCAGCACCTGAATATCTATTTTCTGTTGTGAATATTATTTGGTGATCTCCATCTGAAGCATCCACGAAATTAATCCACAAAGAGAAGGTGGCTTCATCATTGGTCCCATCCAGGGCAGGGTCATCATAAACAATAAATTTATCATCTAATCCATCGAAACTCCTGCCACTACCCAATTTCCCAATTGCATCAGTGGATCCATCGTTCAAGCCGTAATTGCCTGATAATGTAGCATCCTCAAAATTTTCATCCAGGTGCATCACCTGGACATATTCGGCATTCCAGGTTTCCCTGGAGGAATGATCCGTAGAAATCCCGGATTTTCCATACAGCATCTGGATATCCGTGTCCATGTTATATGAGACCAATGGGACCTTCACCCAGCCTGCGTACGCTCCTGTCACCGGATCATAACTGATCATTTCAAAAGGAAGCGGATTGAAGTCTTTATCGGTGAATGCAATATCAAAACCATTGTTATTATAAACATAACCGCCATTTCCTAAGGTCCTTAGATCAGAGTCGCCAGGGATACTTACCAGTAAGGGAAAATTTACCAGATCCTGCGAGCTAACTACGCTGTCGGAATTAATGCTTATGGTTTTATAATTCTCATATCCATAGGTAACCACCGGTATCGGATTCTTATTGATGATGGCTTTGCCATTCATTCTTTTTGTTAAGCCTTCAGTTATATTGATTGCCACAACGTCATATACGCCTTCTGATTGATCAGACCAAAGCAGGGAGCTGCCATTGCCGGAGAGTGGGGTCCCATGGTCTATCCCGTTTTTCTTCAGTTGATAATCAATACCCGGTTGGGAGCCGTCCAGGCTAACAGCCAGTCCCGCACCTCCCTCACAATAGGAGCCTGATCCAGAAAGGTTAAAAATTTCAATATCAGGGTCCCGGGCGCAGATTCTGAATTTATCTATGCTACCGTTGTAACCCCATACCCTGAGAAAAAGGGTGTCGCCAGGAGTGTAAGCGGAGAAAGTAAATTCAGGCATTAGAAATGGAGCTGGAAACAAAGGATCAATCCAACAGGTATCGTGTGTCAGGTTATCACATGTACCACTGTAAACAGCCAATCCGGGCTGCCTGAGCCAACCAGGTGTTGGCTCAGATTCAAGCTTCACAATCAGATTACCTGAGACAGGCACCTCAACCTTGAACCATACATCTCCACCTGAATAACCCACACATTCTGTCAGGGGTACTCCTGATCCGCTTGCCTCATAATTGCTAAATACCTGTGAAGAACAATCCCCATTTAAATCGAGAAGCAGGGCATCGCAGGGTAGATCATTGCTTATATCTATGCCTGATGTTTCATAGAAAGCTTCAGGGTCGTTTTGATTTTCATAAGAGGTTTGGATCCATTCACTGCTGAAAGGAGTGCTGGAGATCCTTAGCTCATCAATGAGCCCACTAAATGCTTCTGCATTGTCCTGAACGGACCTCCCCAGTTCATAGATTGTAGCTTCTACAGATGATTCGTCAAAGAAGAATGTGCTGCTAGCAGATCCAGCTCCATATGTGGGTACTTGCTTTTCACCATCAATGTACATGCTGTTATCCGTACCACTAACCACATAGGCTAATTGATGCCATTCAGCTGGATTTATAAGAGAGGATTGTCCAATAAATGTACCTGAACATCCTGAATCATCTGCCCATACTTTAAAGGATCCTGATTCAATGGCAAATTCAAATGGATGTTCACAGGGTCCTGAATCTGCACCGAATATAGTTTCAAAATCTGTTCCATTCCATTTTACCCACGCAAGGACTGTTCCCTGGCTGAGGTTATCGTACAGATCTTCGGTTGTCAATCTGATATAATCATCCGTCCCATCAAAACTGCGTGCATTACCTATCTTGCCTATCGCGGAAGTAGTGCCGCTATTTATCCCGTCATTTGCATACTGCGAAGCATCGTTAGTATTTTCATTGAGATGCCAGACTCCCGAATATTCGCTATTCCATGTGTCTGACGTGGATGGATCAACGATGACTGACTGATTACCAAAGTAGATATATAGCTTAGTATCTTCGTCATGAGTCAAATTGGGAATTCTGACCCAGGCTGTTAGGTTGCCACCTGAGGCATCATATAGTTCTATTTCATGATCCAGCAGTGTAGTGCCATCATCGGAGGTAAAGCGGATATCCCAACCATTATTATTAAATACAAATCCACCATTATTTACCGATCTTAAATCGGAATCACTCAGGTATACAAGCAATGGGAAGTCCACCAGATCCACCGATCCATAAACGTTGTCCCCATTGATTGTAATCGATTCGCGGTACGTATATCCTGACAGCCACTGACCGTAAATCTCACTAGAAAGTAAGATCAAGATTATAAAAGCGAGCCATTTCGGTATGTGTAAATTTTTAATCATTTATTCGCCATCTATTCTTTCCTCAGGTATACAGATCCTTTTCTTAATGAGTCTTTTCCATTCAAATATATTACGTAGTAGTACGTTCCGGTAGGAAGTTTGTTTCCATCATCCATGTTGCCCGTTGAGGTTCCATCCCAGGAATTATCATA
>RCNC010002934.1_pt1 | contig 11226 bp, 10 predicted proteins | sample 2041301 | NCBI WGS metagenome assembly RCNC01 (sample SAMN09708231, study PRJNA481090) | Marine sediment metagenome, whole genome shotgun sequencing project. | biome: marine sediment; feature: ocean; material: sediment; isolation source: Sewage treatment plant 13A marine sediment (STP13A) ... | reverse complement strand
TATCCTCAACCATTTTCAATTTAAATATTTTCATGGTCAATGCCTAATGTATTCCATCGGTCTTGTGTATGGTTAGTTGCGTGGTTAAGCAACTAATTTAGTAAACAAACACGAGCCAGAGAAAATTCCGAAGGAATTTTCCAATTAATCACTTGCCAAAGCAATTAAATATACACGTTGTTGGCATTACGTTGAGGCTATTAGTTGGTATACTTATTGATGGATTAGGACAAACCATAAGTTATGCGTGAATTCTTAATGAGCTTTCTGTTCCTTTTCTTTTTCTCTTGTATTCCATTAAGTATAGCTCCCAATATAGAAACTGATAAATTGGTAAAAGCCAAACGATTTAAAAGAGACCTTCCACGTAATTATGGATTCGTTTTTGAGGATTCGAAAGATGCAAATGAGTTTTACAACTTTATTAATGCAAAGTATGATTTGGGGTTTATTGATGTTGAATCAAATGTTCCATTTAAAATAGATGAAAACAATTATTTTCTTTCATTTTATGAACGAGAGAAAGTCACTAAAACTATAAATTTGATTCCAATTGCGATTGATGCTAGTCTTGAATCAAAAGGAAATAATCCACTGCTTGAAGATGCTCATACAAGTAGAACAGGACATTGGTATTTAATATTAATAGTTACTGATGATGACATGAATGACAGTCTGAATCCTGAATATAAGAGTCATGCCAAAATAATGGAGTATCTCAGAAATCTAAAAGAAGAATATCTTACAACTCATAATTACATTGAGACTTACTTAAACGGAAAGAATTGATTTAAGGACTGACCTTGACACAATGAATGCCAACGATTAGTATAAAGGGCGTTTTAATGCCTTTTATATATTGTTATGAGCTTTTTTGCTTTTTCAGTATTTTAACAATTCTATTATTTATGATTTCTGATAAGTTCCAATTGTACAGTTTAGGATCAGTTGTGTTATAGAACTCAATAACAACAGCATCAAGGTCTTTGTGATATTTTGCAAAACTTTGGTATCCAGGAACCCAACCTGCATGTTCATACTTATAAATGGAAGCATATATTTCTTGTTCTCCCGGTTCAAACAATGATCCATCGTTCAATGCCCTTAGGAAAGTACCCACGTCTTCTGCTGTGGCTAACATGCCATGTTCGTCTGCCTTTAAATCATAGGGATGTCCTACATGATAGCCACTCATCACATCCTCTATATTCACTTCACTTAGCGAACCGAAGGTATTGTTAAGATTTAGCGGCATTAGAATTTCTTCCTGAATGAATTGAAAGTTACCATAACCTAGTGCATCATCCATTATCTTATTGATTAAAAGGTAATTCGTATTACAATATTCATAGTCTTCACCGGGTTCAAAGTTGGCCGACTTGTCCAGAATCAATGCAAGACTTTCTTCATAGGTCTCTGTTGGAGCTGCCCAAAAATTCGGAGCGTCCGTAAAATTAGGAATGCCACTTCTATGCTGTATCATCAACCTCAAAGTGATTTTGTCTGAGTTTTCGATTCTTCCCACAAGTTCCGGTAAATAATCAGCGATTGTTTTATCTAGAGAAAGCCGTCCATCACTTACCAATTTGGTAACAGCCACAGCATCATATAGCTTGCTAATGCTGGCAAGCTTAAATAGTGCGTGAGGTTTGGCAGGTATCTTAGATTCTCGATCATGCCAACCAGAAACAAAATACTGAGGTGGTTGACCAGCCTGGTCTACATAAACAATCATTCCGTCAAATCCATAACCAATGGCTTCACCTACCTGTTCCTGAATCGTATCCGGTAGCGGAAGTATCCATGCCTTTACCAATAGCCATGGTACAAAGAACAAGGAGGATATTGATGCAACTATAAACGCTATCCTCAGAATTCGTTTTGTTTTTTTCTTGATCATAAAACTTCAGTCGGTGAATTTTTTAATTGCTCATAACGTGTTTGTGTATGATTTCGTTGCGTGTTTCAGCAACTAAATTAGTAAACAAAAACGAACCAGAGGAAATTCCGAAGGAATTTCCAAGTAGGCTAGAACTAGCAATGAATTATACACGGTGTTATGCAATGGTTTTTATTAGCCATGTCCATTTATTCTAAGTTTAGAATATTCCTTTTTCGTTAGGTTAACTTTGATATTCCAAAAGCAATTTCCTCCATCGTGCACAGTAAGTATTTCAGTTCCAAAGTTGTTACAAAAGAAATTAATCCATACTTCTTTTTCGTTCATTTTATTAATAACAGGAACATATTGTCTATAATAATTTCTTAATTCTAAATCGCTGTTTGTTCGTTTATATTTTCGGTATTCTTTGCTGTCTTTTATGAAATGCTGTTCTTGTGTTTGGTTGATATTGTCCACCGCAATTTTTAATATTTCTTCAATTTCAGTTAATTCCGTTTGAGTAAGTTCGGTTGGTTTAGCATCCTTAAAAATTCTATGTGATTTTTCTTGAAATGTAAAAATCACGTATTCGGATTCCGTTAGAACATAATTCGATTGCGTAGTTTCAGTCGCTTTTTTTGATCCGTTACAGGACAAAATTAAAATTAGAAATATATAAATTGATTTTCTCAAGAATCTCTTTTTAACTGTTGCATAACGGTTAGTATATGCAAAGAAGGCAATTAAGGGGCAATTCGCTATCAAGCTACACAAAATATGAAGCGGATTACAACCTTTGAAAATACTACTTTCACGCCTATTTTGTATATACATTGTTAGGTGTTGTCTTTTTAATAAAATTCTCTACTTCATTAAAGAAATCCTCCTTGTTTTCAATATAGGGATAATGTCCCGCATGTTCTATGAATACGATTTCAGAATTAGTTATTAGTTCATTTGCTAATCTAGGTGCTTCTTCAACAATAAAATCATCCTTCCCATTAATTATTAATGTTGGACAATTAATGTTTGAAAGCCTATCTTGAACATGTATATTTAATTTCATCTGTGTTGCCAAATCATTGAGCAAAACAGCATTTTTAGCTGTTGTTTCATTAAAGGCTGCGACTTTCATATAATCATCAATCACATCCTTGTTTGAAAAAACAGTTCCTTCTGATATTCTCATTGCTTCATTATGAACGTTAGGATTACCGGCAAGATAATCTTCGCTGTTCCACAGTTTTTGCACATAATCCCATTCTGCTGGTTTAAACATTGATATCTGTTTCTCATAACTTTTTATCAACAGGTCAGTATTTACTGGTGCTGCATCAACAAGGACCAACCGCTTAACATTGTCAGGATATTTTACTGCATAATACATCGCAAGTAAACCTCCCCAAGAATGCCCTATTATGTTTAGCTTATTAATTCCAAATTGTTTACGTAATTCTTCCAAATCCTCAATCATTAATTCAACAGTAAAAGTTGTACTGTCAATTTTTTCCAAGGTGGATTTTCCGTTTCCTCGTTGGTCGTAAAAAATCACCTTATTGGATTTCGCAAAATCAAGAAAAAAAGGAAATAATTCATCATGGTACATTCCAGGTCCTCCATGCAACAATATGAACGGTTCCCCTTTGCCTACAATTTTATAAAAATGGTTTACTCCATTTACTTTTTTATAACCTTCCTCAATCTCAATGTTTCCAGAATCACATCCGAACAGGAAAAATCCAATTAATAAAGATATTGTCAATATAGTTTTCACAGTTTTCATTTTGGATAACACTTAACGGTTTCGTGTATGATTTCGTTTTGGTCGAGAACTAAGATAGTAAAAAGGGACTGCGTAAAAGAAATCCGCTGGGATTTCGGGGGCACACATTAAACACTATTCGGCAAAATGAATTATACGCGTTGTTGGCAAATCGTTTTTCAATCCGTTTCTATAAAGCTATAAATTTCCTTTTTTTCCTTTTTTAAATTGATATTTTGATAGCAATGTGAATTTGTGGAAAAATCATCGTCATTATCTATTATAAAACAATTGAGAATCTTATTATTCAAACGAATCCACAAACCAACATCGGCAAGACAAGTTCGCTCAATTTTTAATTCTTTATTAATTTCCAAACCTGAATTAATTTGATAACTGTCAGTTTTGAAAAAATTCGAACGTTCTTTTGATTGTTTGTGCTGGCAATAAAAAAGCAACGTTCTAACAATATTCAATTCGGTTATCTTTTCATTGACAATTAATAATTCCGAACCTGCTTGTGGTTTAAATTTCAGATTTACCTTTTTCAGTGTTGCAATCATTACATACTGCTCAAAATCAGAAATCGGTATGTTTATAAACTTCTTTTCAGGAATGTAACCAAGCTTTATTTTTTCGGCGCATTTAATTCCAAGTTCTATATAGAAATTATCATATTCAAAAATATAGAAGATTGGTTCGAGCCAAATTCTTTTCGGTGAATTCGATTTTAAGAACTCTATTAATTTCAGTTCTTTTTCGGAAAACAAATACTCTTTCATTAATTATCCGTAATTTTTTTTAAATGTTTGCCAACGTTTATGTGTAAGGATAGTTGCGTGTTTAAGCAACGAACTTACTAAAAATGGAACGAATCAGAGGAAAATCCGTAGGATTTTCCAAGTAGGCAAGTACCAAGCAATTATTTTTACACGGTGTTGTGCATAGTATTTATTCTTTGCAAATTCTTCCATTAATAAATTCAGTTTCTCCGTTTAAAGTCAGGGAGGATTTATAATAAAAGCAATTACCTTCTATTTTAATTAATTCAGTTAAAATTCCACCATTATCATTAAGGAGTCTATGAGCAGAAGTCATTTCCATTTTCGATTCATCTATTTTTAAACGATATGTGCAGTCATCACTCCATTCGATTGTTTCATAAAATATATTTTCCTTTTCTAATTTTCCATTTTCGTTAATTCCAATTTCTGATTGAAAATTTCCATTTCTAATAATTTCGTAAGTATTCGCTTCTTCGTCATCTATTATTATTTTAAACTTTCCTTGTTTAAAATCAGAGCAAGTCAATTTTTTTGAGCAAGAGTTAAATCCGATTAAGATTATTAATAGAGCGAATATTTTCGTTTTTGTCATATTATGCACAACGGTTTGAATATGGTACGTTTGGCATTTTAACGAACTAACCTTTTCAATTTGCTACTACGTTTCTTTATTAATATCACATTCATTTTTAGCATTATCTGCCAAATGCACTATATTTTATGTTGTGCTTAGTGCTATGTTAATTAAAGTTCATATAGCCTATTTAGGATGTCAATATATAATAGCTGAGTAATTTTTTGCATATTATTAATTGTAATTTTTCTTTTTACTATTTTATCATTATGTTTTGTTTACTTCCAATTTTCATTTATTTCACTCGGTTTAACAAGTCCAATGTGTTTTGAAATATTTTCTTGAAAACTACTCTTTTGTCAATTGTTGAACTAAAGAGTCTACGATTTCTCGTTCATTATAAGGGCTGTCAGGTAACTGAATATCTACTTCAACCCCAGTCATGCAACTTCCTCCTGTATTTCGCTGATACCAATGTTCAGGGGTAAATGCTCTAAGTCCAGATGTTTTCATCTCATGATTTACAAACCTTCCTGTAGAGCAACCTCGGGCATAAGTTCTGGCTTCTTGACCAACGATTTTTCCGAATTGACAATCTTTAATAACACTTGCAAACTGAATTGCACTGGAGTAGGTTCTTCTACCTACAATTACATATATCTCTCCATCGAATTTTGGTTTATTACTAACCTCATGCTCATCCTTAAAATCATAAATGGCTACTTCACCTATTCTCCCAGGAAAATCTTCATCAGTTTCATTTACTCTACCAATAAAATGAGACATACTTTGCCATTTCTTCTTGGCGGTATGTGAAAAAATGCCCTCTATCCATAAATCTGTAAAGCCTCCACCATTTTCACGAATATCGATGATAAGATATTTGCTGCCCTTATCTCTTAATGTACTAAACATAGAATCAGTTAGCGCGTACAATTCCTTATTGCCCTCTGGCAAATAAAACGTGTTAGCCTTGAAATAACCTACTTGATTATCGGCAAGTAACTCAAATGAAAACTTATCCTCAAAGCTTTTATTTCCACTACGTTGAGAGAATAAATCTATATTTTCATTTATTGTTATTTCCTTAATCTCTTCTCCTTCTTTAATGCCTAAAACAAAACTTTTTGAACTACCATATTGCTCCCATAACTTTTTGGCAAAGGTCTGAGATATCCAATTTCTTCTCATGTCAGAATTATCTCCTCGCGTATGTTTTTCCAAATGTTTCGTAATTTCAATGGCATCAATACCATTAATGCTGTGTATTCTCGTACCGGATGCAATACCATTTGAGGAAGTCTTTACAAACAAGCGGAAGTCTTTATCAATATGAACAGATAAGGGGAGCAAGCGATCTCCCAGTTTTATTGCCTCATTTACCTGTTTATTTCGTTCCGGCAGTTCTATACCATTATGCCCATCGGACAATATTGGATTCAATAGTGAGAACAAGCGAAATACATCAAGCTGATTCATAGGAGCTGTTATTTGCTTTAGTATCTCGTTCTTTACTCGCAACAACTCGTCATAATCTACTATCATGAACAAATTAGGGTGTGTTTCTCGAATTTGCTTTATCAAATTTTCTAATTCCACTTTTATCGAATCAGGCGAATAAAGTTCCGTTGATACGCTTGGATATTCAAAGCCCACACTTTTGGCTTCATCACTTTGAGAAAATAAACTGTTTATGAAAAATAAACTGAGTAAGATTATGGTTGTAATTTTTTTCATATGATTGGATTGTTAATAATTGTTTTTTTGTATTAAGCACAACGTTTGGTATAAGAATAGTAGCGGATTTTAGAAACGCTTACCCTTCGGATTTAGACTGACCCTAAATATAAAAAAGCGATTTCGATTAAGCACCGAAACCGCTATTATTTTTATATATTGTTGGCAACAGTAATCTCTGCTTTTTTAGCAAAAACTTTTAAAAATCTAATTTTCATAGATAACAACGCCTACATCATCTGCATAATTTCCCCATGCTTTAACTAGTTTTTGTAGAAGTTCTGGATTTTCTTTTGAAAGGTCTTTTGTTTCTCCAGGGTCTTTTTCAATATTATACAGTTTCCACTCTGCGTCTCCATAGGGTTTTGGCACAAATGTAACTTTATAGGCTCCCATCCTTACCCATTTATTATTATTCATTTCTCCTGCAATAATATCGTCTTTTGAATATACTCTTTCCGTTTCACCAGATAGAATTTTTGAGATTGATTTTCCTCGTATCGGAGCCACTTTCTTACCATTGTATTCCGAAGGGTGTGACAGGTTTGTCATTTCAAGTATTGTAGGCATTAAGTCTGTGACATAGGAAAATGCATCTGTTTGACGACCTCCTTTAATATCGGGATGTGAAATAATTAATGGACTTCTAATGCCACCTTCTCCTACCGAAAGTTTGAATAAATCTAGTGGTCCTGAGCAAGCTGATCCCCAGCCCATACCATAAGCATAATGAGACATTGGCTTTCCAATATGCTCAGTACTATTGTCAAACTGAGCTATAAAATCACTTCCTGTATTTCCTGGATACTCTTTGGTGTACCAAGGATTTGAGCCATTATCACTTAAGAAAATAATAATTGTATTGTCGTATTCTCCAATATCCTTTAAGTAATTAATAACTCTACCTACATGGTAATCCATATTACTTACCATGCCAGCATATACCTCCATTGCTTTTGCTTCTTTTGCTTTTTCGTCTGCACTTAATGATTCCCATGATTTCGCAAGGTGGTGTAATGGATGTGATGGTGCATCAGCAGGAATTAACCCTAATTCTCGGGACGAATCGGCTCTTTTCTGTTTTAAAACTTTATATCCATCATCGTATTTGTCTTTGTACTGGCTAAGCCAAGGCTCAGGCACATGAAGTGGGTCATGCACTGCTGTAAATGCTAGATAAGCAAGGAAAGGTTTGCCATCACCTTGATTTTCTCTAACAGCATTCATTAAATAATCAGTATAGTTTCGTGTAGCGTAAAAGTCTTTTGGTAACTCCTGTACTTCTTTATCATCTAATACATATTTGGCTTTTGGTTGCATCGCAAGTAAGCCTGATTTATCGCTCCAATAACTAGCTCCACCATATAACATACTAAATGATTTCTCAAATCCTCTAGCATATGGATACTGTTCAGGCTCATGCCCTAGATGCCATTTTCCAGCCATATATGTATGATATCCACCCTCTTTCATAACCTCAGCCAAACTAACAACTCTATCATTTAAATACCCCTCATAACCAGGTTTACCTTTTTGCTCAGGAGTGAGACCTTCTGCCATATTACCAACACCTGCAATGTGATTATCAGTTCCAGATAAAAGCATTGATCGAGTAGGCGAACAAGATTGTGCAACATGAAAATCTGTAAACTTTATTCCATTTTCAGCAAGTCTGTCAATATTTGGAGTGTTTATTTCACTTCCAAAACTGCCTAAATCAGTCCAGCCTAAATCATCGGCAACAATAAGTAGAATGTTTGGGCGAATAACTTCTTCTTTTCTTGTTTCTTCTTGCGCAAATCCACTCATTGCAACTAAAACGCTTAGCACTAATAGAATACATATATTTTTCATGTTTTCCGTATTTTATTTTTTATGTTGAATATTAAAGTTTTATTCAGAATAATCGTTCAAGGACTTGCTTATTGTTGCCAACGTTTAGGCTATGATTCCGTTGTGGAGAATTCCGTGAGGATTATCCGTTGGAGAAATCAGTCGTAATTTATGTTAATATTTTTGTTTTTTATTCAATTGCAACAATGGATTATAGCATTTGTTGGTGGTCGTATTACATTTATTTTCTTGATTCTACTTCCTCGTGAATATCTTGTAACAATTGATTTGAAATTTCTTTCAATGTTCTAAAATGATTCAAAAAAGCACTATGTTTTAATTTATAGGTGGCTATTGCATACTCTATAGTTTTGAATTTTATACTTGTAGGGTCATTGAAAAAATCGAATTGTTCATCAAAGTGAATATCAATGCCATCATACAAGTCATCATGTAATGAATAAAACTTTGACAAATCTGGAACGACCTTTCCAACTTCTATCAAGTGTCGTGTTGAAACTTCATTGAATTCCGAGACATGAATTATAGCCAGTGCGTTTTCTCTGTAATAGTTAATAATTGATCCTTTTAATTCTTGATTTCTAAAAATATTCAGTTTCCCTGAATTGATTAGTTCAATGTATGTGGAATTTTGTGAGATGAGCTGTTCGGAGTTCCACATAATATTTGCAAACAAGTTTTTTATATCATCAAAGCTCGACTGCTTTTGATATAGCTGATGAATAAATTCACGATGATCTTCAATTAGAGCTTCAGAATCAGTTATGCGACGATTATAGTATGCAATATCATTGGATAAATCAACAGTTAGCCTGTCCAGATATTGGATTTCTAGTTTTTCTTGTTTTCGTTGTTCATTCCAATTATTCAGTACGAAAGCGCCTAGAATACCTGCAACCACCACGAGTGTTTCAAAGCCATGTCTAATCCAGTTTTCTTTTAAATGATTGATTATTTTCTTCATAGATTTTGTTATGACCACCAACGGTAGGTGTAAGAAACGTTACGCTTTTTATGGCGTTTCAGTATCAGGTTACACAACCGTTTATTAAAAGTTTAGATACTAAAAATAGCACAATCCGCGTAATGTTTTTTACACATTGTTGGCTGCTGTCATATCCTTTATCAACATCATTCCTGACCTTTTACTTTTAATACCTGTTTATAGTTTTCCATGCAACTACTGTTAGGGGCTTTAGAGGGATCATTTAAGAATTCAAGAAACATTGGAAGAACACATGGGGTAGCATTATCAAAGGCAGAATGAGGAACGCCATCGAAACGGTAGATATAACAATTACTCAAATGCTTTTTCATCAATTCATCATATGTAATTGGAATAACCGGATCGTATACACCGTTTAGCACTAGCACAGGAGTGTTATTTTGTCCTTTGTACTGAATTGCTTGCATATCTAATTTAGGAATATTCCAAATATTCTGTACATGCTCAAAATATGCTCCTCCCATACCAAATCGTTTAATACCTTCTGCGAAAACAGCATATTTGGGTGCTATTTCGATATCAGATAGTCTATAATTAGCTACTTCACTTATAAAAACAGTATTGCCTAATCCATCGGCAAAATAATTTGGTATTAAAAAGCTATTAGCATAGTGTTTTACATCGCTGTAATCTTCATCCAATAGCTTACCAACTATATAAGGAAGTTGTGTTGAGTAAAACAGATTAATCAATATAAAAGATGACAATTGGTAGCCATTAAATACGAATTGAATATCCTTACCAGTAGTAGGATCGTTTACTGGAACAATAATAGGGTTTTGATTTAATGTATCAATAAGATTTAGAAAACGGATTTCTAGATCTGGATAAGCTGCATTACATTGAGGATCTTTGCTGCATTCTTCGAAATGTTGCTTTATATTTTGAATGATGTTTGGGACATAATCCTTAAAAATTGTTGAATCAATTGGAAAACCAGCATCCATAATTGCACACCGTACACGTTCAGGATAGTCGCGAATTACATGGTGAGCAACTAGTGTGCCAGCCGAGGAACCGACAATGTTGAATTTGTCATAACCAAGTTTACTCAAAATCATGGTAATATCTGCAGCTGTTTCTACATTATTAAAAGCTGCTAAATTAACTTCCTCCTTATCAAAGCGGTCTTTAGATGCTTTTAATGCCTTTTCCAAGATCTCCATTGTTTCGTCTGTACTAAGATTTTTATCTAGCATCGATTTTTCAATTTCTTCCATTCTTTCCGTCGGTACGTCTTTAATGAAAGTGGTAATCCTGGCAACCTGCCCTGTACTATCAACAAAATTTTCAACTAAGCCTTCATTTCCCTGAGATTTTCGGGCTACATCCATAATAAAATTGTATTCCTGAGATGTGGGTAATTGATAATATTTAGGAATTCCGCTATAAAAAGCCTGCTTGGAATACTTTACCAAATTAACCACGGATATGGGTTTCGATAATTCAGGGGTCTCTTCAATCATTTCCCCCAACTCATTCATTTTTTTCAGCGTCACGGGTTTTAGCACTCCTTTTTTCCTTTTGGTATCTATAACAATTTCAATAGGCATAATTCCGTTGAACTCTGCGTCAAAAAATTGAATGTCTTTATAAAACCCCATATTTTTAGGCATATCTTCAATA
>RCNC010002933.1_pt1 | contig 11226 bp, 12 predicted proteins | sample 2041301 | NCBI WGS metagenome assembly RCNC01 (sample SAMN09708231, study PRJNA481090) | Marine sediment metagenome, whole genome shotgun sequencing project. | biome: marine sediment; feature: ocean; material: sediment; isolation source: Sewage treatment plant 13A marine sediment (STP13A) ... | reverse complement strand
TCTGACCCAAATCTGGGCGCGAAAACCCATCCCCATGATGAGATGATTGGCCCTTCCCCTGTGAAGTTATTTCTGCGCGAACCCTTAGGAATGGCCGCCCTGAAGATTGGCTGCAGGGCGGCTATCTTACTTTTTGCCGACCCCTTTGAAAAAGGTGTAGCAGAACGTGCCGTCGGATTCGGTTGCACGGTACAGATCACGGATCCCTTTCTCCCACGCCTCCTCGCCGATCAAGTTCAGCGAGAGGGCCCGTTCTCTTGCTCCCTCCACCATGGCGATGAACGTATTCTTCGAAAAGCCCTCTACCCACCCGGGCCTGCTGGAATCCGCATAGACGATCCTGGGCGAGACCCGGACGTCACTAAATTCCGTTTTCATCAATAGCGGAAATAGCTGCCTTCCGATGAGGGCGTTTCCCCCGAGAAGGGCTTGCGCTTCGATGAGGCATTCTACCGTTCGCCGGGCTTCCCTGCTCTCGGGGTAGCAGTACCAGGATCCGTGATCACCCTCGATCACGGTGATCGACCCGTTCCTCTTCAACACCCCCCTCAGACAACCCAACGCCTCCTCCGGGTTCGGAAGATGTTCGAGCACGAAGCAAACGAAGACGTGATCAAAGGCCTCCTCCTCGAAGGGCATGTCAAAGACGTCCGCCGTCTGAAAGGTTACATTCGCTATTCCCTCTTTTTCGATCGCAGCCGCTGCCTTGTTCAGGGAGTCCTGCGACACATCGATCGAGGTGATCCGGGCCCCTGGGCTGTTCCTGGCGAGAAGAACGGTCTGCGCCCCGGTACCGCAGCCGCACTCCAGGACCCTGCTTCCCGGGGGATAGCTCGTGTCACCATGAAGGAGTGCATCGAGTGTGTTTGCCTGATCGGAAAGCCTGCAGTTCTCCCGTTCCGAATAGCCATGGACGTATCCGGCCTTGGTCACGGTAAATCTCCTCGATTCCTGTTCGTCAGTGGGTCTGGGTCCGAGAGAAGAAGTATAAGGGTCCAAAGAAGTATAAGGGTCAGGGGAGCCGTCCTCAAGCCCTGGGCCATGCTGTGCCCGGGAAGTGTTCTTGAAGCGGATAAAAAATGGCCTCCCCCTTTTACAGGGGAGGCCTTCGGAGGGGGAAGGAGGGTTGGGTTGAGGGTTGATCGGGATTCTCTGGTTGTTGCCTTCCTTGTATCGTCATCCTCGCCGTCGCCATCGATTCCGGCGGCGTCCAGGCATGGAGTGCTTACATTTCGTCCGGATCTTACCGTGCCGCATGGGCCTTGTCCCTTGCTCTTAAACAAGATGCGTGCCAGAGCGGGCGCAGAGGCGGGATAGTGGATCCAAGTATCTATTTATAATAGAGAAACTGGACAAGGAAAGAAGACCCGAGCCCCCGTACAACGAGGGGACGAGCCTCTCATTCCGGGGGCGATTCTCTATTTGACACCGGGATTTATCGTTTTGATAAACGCCCGTGTCCCCTCAACGGCACCGGTAAGCGTAGACATGACTCTTGTGGTAAGTGGACTTCATGCCCCCATAGTAATCTTTATAGTAAGAATACGCATAGAGGCCGTCTCCGCAGGTGTCCCAGAGACGGCTGTCCATTGCCCGGATCACAGGATAAGCCTCGTCTTGCTCACCTGAGGTCATCCGTTCCTTACCTTCGATCTGTCCGCCTACCGTGATCCTTCTCCCCTTAGTATACTCGGCCGGGTCCAACGGACCTGGGAATACAACCAGAAACCTTCCTCCCGTCTTGTCGTCTCCATCCCGTGGTTCCATTGTCCCGCCCAGTCTCTTCTCCTGCACTTCCATCACGGTTTCGTCCTGCCTCGTTTCCGTCCTTATGACCGTCCCTCCCAGAACCACCACCTTCCCTAGGTGCTGATCAGGGTTTTCTCTAATCTCGGCAAACGACAGGTTACGCTCTGCTTGCTTGGTCACCGACTTGGATATGGTGGGGTGGCAACCGCTCAGCGTCAAGACCAGAGCCAGGCCCAAGACGGTTGCATAAAACATTGCTTGCTTTCTCGTGTTCATGGCAATTCTCCTGTATAGGGTCATCTTCCCGTCAACTTCGATCTACCTTCTATTCTGTTGATGCCGATCCGATACCGTATGATCCGGCGGCCCTTTTCCCAGACCTCGGGGCATTGTTCATGAACCGGCTCGTTAAGGAACGATCCGGGTGTTCGGATAGAACGTACTCCACGCGAACCAGAAGGCGGCCGTTACCCGCAGCGCCTCGAGGTGCTCGCCTTTTCGCCTGCCACTCACACAGATGCCTCGATTGAGGTCCCAGATGGAACCGGTTTCCTTGTCCGCATACTCTCCCGGTACCGGGCCGGCCTGGAGGCGAGTGGCCGTCGCGGCAAGATAGGCCCGGACCCCGCTATCGAGCGTGCGTATGACGAGGACACCCCTTTCTCCGAGGTTCGCCCAGAGGAGGTCGCCCTTCTCTATCTTCTTGTCTGGAACGGCAAGAGAGTGGGGCCCGCCCGCCATGCCGTGGACAAGCTCTTTACCCGGCATCTGATCCCTCAGCCATTCGGTTCGGAAGAGTCCAAATCTAGCCGGATCCTTGAAATAAGCCTCATAGGCCGAAGAACGGATTTCCCGGGACTTCTTCAGCAACTTCGTTTCCGGATGGGTTCGATGCCAGTCCGACCACGTCGTCTGCACGACCGGAATTGTCGAGAGGCTGCGCCCCTTGTGTCTTCCCAGCAGCCCCACTCCGGTGATGTGGCTCCAGTAGCTCCGGGTCTCGAGATCCTGCATGACCAGGCCGTTGCGCCAGAGCCTGCCCGAGACGATCAGGGTGAGCGGCTGCTTGTCGACTCGACGGACGTAGACCACGCCCGTGTGACACAGGGGTCACCAGGTCACGGCGATCGGAGTCCCGACGATCTCGTCGTTGACGATTTCATGGGCATCGAGTTGCCAGAGGGAATAGGCCCTCGCTTCCCCGCCGTAGAGAATCCCCATCACGGGCTCGTCCGGGGACATCTGCCGACGAGCTTCTTCGCCGGTTACGTATACGGGATCCATGATAGCGGGGATAGCCCCTGGGGGCAGCACCTCGTAAATGGGATCACCGTCCACAACAGGGAACGTTCCTGCCGGGTTGTCCTGGGCGGATCCGTTCGACGCCAAAAGAACCGCGCCTATGAGCACCGCGGTTGCCACCAAGCAGATATTCTTGAATTCGAATGCCATTTCTGCTCCATTTTCATTCTGTTTTCGTGTCCGCAACTTACCGGACGCGCTTGATCTTGAATTCGTCTGCTGTGGAGGAAAGGTTACGGGACGGGAAGGCGTGAGGAGGAGGGAGAGGGTCCCTGAAAGGGCCCTCGTTGCCTACCACTTCGGCAGCAGCCGACCGATCAACGCACCCGCCGCCGCGAGCAGGGCCACCACGCCGAGGTGCCAGGTGACGGTGTGCGACGGGTCCACGGCAGGACAGTGCAGATGAATGGCGGCATCGGACAGAAGGCCGGCCCCCAGACCTGCGAGGGCCCCTGCGAGGACAGAGGATACGGCCGCTCCCCTCAAGATGAACCATAGGGAAAAAAGAAGGATTGGAATGGCGATCAGGAGTTGCCAGCCCGTGCACGGAAGGCCCATTCCAGGAGCGCTACCGACACACATGCCGGGATGATCGCGTGGAACGAAATGCGGCGCCGCCAGGGCCGCGGCTAGGGCCAGGCCCATCGCGGTGGCGAGGAGAACAGAGGAACGGCTGTACCTTTCCCCCGAGCCGGGTACCGACCAGCGCATGGCAAGCCAGAACACCCCGACCCCGGCCAGCATTTCCAGGATGGCCGGTCCGTATGCAACCGCCCAGGGGACCTTCCCCAGGTCGGCACGCAGGGACGTTACCATGAGTAAGAGGGCTCCGATGCCCACGGCAAGAATGGCAAGCAGGAGAGCCCGCTCGAGGGGAGAGCGTAAGGGGCGGACGGGAAGGCTCTGTTCGGTCAGCCCCAAGAGCCTGGTCTCCTCGAACGGTGGAGGTTCAACAGATGCAATCCCCCAAGGTTTCTTAGAGTCGTCTCTAGGCATTTTCATCCTCCCCGTTCGGTCCCAGGAGGCCTCGTATCGCCCCGAGGGCACGGTGGACTCTTACCTTGACGGCCCCCTCGGAGATTCCGAGGACCGCAGATGCCTCCTGTACGCTGAGCCCTGCCACCTTTGTCAGGACGAAGGCCTCACGCTGTCCCCCGGGCAGTCCTCCCATGGCTCGTTCCACTTGTTCCATGCTTTCGGAGCGCTCCGTCTGTTCGAGTGCATCGGGAGACCGGTTGCTGGAGAGCCCGTTTTGGTAAGGCACCTCGCGCCTCCTCCCTCTCTTCCTGAGAGCGTCGATGGCAACGTACCGAGCGATCGCATACAGCCAGGGCTTTGCCGGGCTCTCAGGCCGGTAGGTGTGGCGAACCTTGTGAATCCTCAGAAACACTTCCTGTAAAATATCCTCGGCCAACGCTCGGTCACGGACAAACCGGTAGAGATAATTCAACATTCCCGGAGCCACCTCCCGGTAGAGTTCTGTAAGAACCGCGCCGTCGCCCCGCTGGTAGCGTCCCATCCATTCCGAGAGGCGATCTTCAGCCTGCATTGCGCTGACTCCTACAGTCTACTTCGTTTCTTCGGCCAGGAGAGTTACAGCAATCCGTCGCGGCCCCTTCTGCCGGGAAGCGGGGCCTGCGACGAACGGGCACAGTGGTGCAATACTCTCTTGGACGCCCCAAGTCCGCCTTTTGTAACAAAATTTAGCGGGACATCGATTGCAAACGAGGCAACGGTGACGTAAAGTTGGGTAGAGGGACGTAATATAGAGGCCGGAAATTGCAGACAGGAGCGGGAAGATGGGCAGAAAAGACCCCCAACTTGGCTTGGTGCAGCTCACGGATCGAGCGTATGGGTACATGCAGAAGGACGAGGGGCTCGGGTGGAGCAACGCAGGGTTGATCGCCGGCAAGGATGAGGCGCTCCTGATCGATACCCTCTTCGATCTTCCCTTGACAAGGAAGATGCTCGACGCCATCGCATCAAGGGTGGGGAAGCCCATAAGAAGAGTGGTGAACACGCATCACAACGGTGATCACTTCTGGGGAAATCAACTCATTTCGGATGCGGAAATCATCGCCCACAGGATGTTCCGATCCGAGATGATGAAGATGACGCCCGAGGTGAGCCAGGCCGTGAAGACCGCGCCGCCCGATACCCCTACTGTGGCCTTGTTGCAGGAAGCGCTCGCGCCCTTCGATTTCTCAGGGATCGAGCTGACACCGCCGACTCTTGTCTTCGACAAGCACCTGACCCTGTATATCGACGACCGGGAGGTGGAGCTGATCCATGTGGGCCCGGCACACACCTCCACGGACGTTATCGTCTTCTTCCCGGAAGAGAAGGTGCTGTATGCAGGCGACATCATCTTCCGTCTGTGCACGCCGATCGGTTGGGAGGGGACGTTCCACCATTGGACCCTGGCACTCGATCGAATCGTGGAACTCGGCCCGACGATGATCGTGCCGGGTCACGGTCCCCTGTGCGGATTGGAAGGGGCGATCGAGATGCGCGAGTATCTCCAATACGTGTACAAGGAGGCAAGGGTCTGTTTCGAGCGTGAGATGACGGAGAAGGAGGCCGCCAGGAGGATCGACCTAGGTCCGTACGCGGAGTGGACCGAGCCGGAGCGGCTCATCTTCAATGTAGCACGGGCCTACCGGGAGTTCCGCGGCGAACCCCATGACCAGCCGGTGGATTTCTTCGAGATGGCCGAGGTGATGGCCGAAATCAAGCGGTCCCACTGCGCCCGCGGAATGCAGTAGCCCCCTGCCAATGTTTCATTCTGAACGTCTGAACAAGACCACGCCCGTTGAACTCCACGTCTAGAAGCTCGTCTACGAGCGTGCCTAACTCATCCTCAAGGAGATACAAGGAGTAGAGAACATGGCGGAGAATCCGATTTCCCTTACCGGGGCACAAATGCTCGCCACCTGCCTCGAACGAGCGGGCGTCCGGCGGATCTACGGGATCGTCGGCACCTCCAACATTGGGTTCGTGAACGCCCTCTATGACAAGAGGGACACGATCCGGTACATCTCGGCCCGGCACGAGCAAGTCGCTGCGAGCATGGCCGATGCGGAGGGCCGGCTGACAGGCAAGCCGGGTGTTTGCCTGACTCACTCCGGGCCGGGGACCTTGAATGCCACGATGAGCATGGCGAACGCGTACAAGGATTGCTCACCGCTCATCCTCATCACCGGTACGGTACGGTCCGCCCTGAAAGGCTCTGACGGCCTGATCGAAGCGGATCACGGGAAGGTGATCGATCCGGTCTGTAAGGGCACCTTTCAAGTCATGGACCTGGCCGAGATTCCCGCTGTCTTCTCTTCCGCCTACCGCCTTGCTATGACCCCGGCAAAGGGACCCGTGCTGATCGAAGTCCCGGAGAACCTCTGGCAGGCCGAGGGGGCGTTCGACCTGGATGCCATCGATCTCACCCTGCCCGCCATTGGGGCAGTGGATCAGGCCACCTTGGAGGAGGTGTTTCAGGCCTTCAGGGATGCGGATCGACCGGTTCTGCTCACGGGTGCGGGCGTCTTCGAGGCGGATGCGTCTCCCCTTGTCCTGCGGCTGGTCGAGGAGGCAAACGTGCGGGTGGTCACCACCGGAAACGGGAGAGGTGTAATTCCCGAGTCCCATGACCTGTGCCTCGGCCGTGTCGGGTTCTTCGGTAACCCGGTGGCAGACAAGGCGCTGGAGCAGGCGGATCTGATCCTGGGGCTCGGGTGCTGCCTGTCGGACCTGATCACCTGGGAGTACACGGTCGAGTTTGCCGGCAAGGTGGTCATCGTGAATGCCGACCCGGAGGCGGCCTTGATACAGCCTGAGTCGTACCTCGTGGATCTCCAGTTCGTGGGTGGGGACGTGGGGCAATTCCTGGCCGAGTTTGTCCGGCGGCTCGATGCCGACCCTGTGAGAAAATCGGACGACTGCATGGATTCGATCCTCCCGGTGAAGGAGCAATGGGAGGCGCAGCTCGGGGCGGCGATTGCTTCGGACAAGAGGCCTCTCTCGGCGGGGCGGGTGGTGAGGGCCCTGTCCGATCTTGCTCCCAAGGATGCGGTCTTCACGGGCGGGGCAGGGCTCAGCACCCTGTACGTAAACTGCTTCGCCCGGATCGAGGCCCCAAGGTCCTTTTTCGGGCCGAACAACTTTGGGGCCATGGGGTTCGGCTTCCCGGCGCTTCTCGCCTCGGGAATCATCACGCCGGATCGCCCGTGCTTGTGCATCCTCGGTGACGGCGATTTCATGATGACCCTCCAGGACATCGAGACCGGGATTCGGGAAGGGGTGACCGGCGTCGTACTCATCCTGAACGACAACTGCTACCGGGCGCTCCGGTACAGCCAGCAGATCCTATACGATGGCAGGATCTACGGAACGGAGCACTCCAATCCGGACTTCGTCAAGCTGGCCGACGCCTTCGGTGCTGCAGGCTACGTCATCGAGACACCGGACCAGATCGTGCCCGTACTGACCGAAGCGCTGGGTTGCGGGAAGCTGGCGATCGTGGATGCGCGAATCGACCCGGAGGACCCTGCCCCTGCGAACATCGAGGCCATGTTGAAGATGCGCGGCCTTGCCTGATGAACCTGTCCTTGTGTATGCGGAGGCTGAATGTCACAATGGTTTTATAGGTCAACAGCGAAGCATCATGAGCGAGGGACCCCATGAGCAACCCTTCCCTATTCATTCCCTGTATGGTCGATCTCTTCCTCCCGGAAATCGGAGAGGCGTGCCTTCAGGTGCTCCACAAGCTGGATCTTGCCCCGGTCTACCATCCGGAGCAGACCTGTTGCGGCCAGCCGGCGATTCACGCTGGGTACGTAAGAAAGGCCAAGGAGTCGGCAAAGCACTTTATCGAGGTGTTCGGAGAGGACGAGTCGGTGGTCTGTCCCTCCGGTTCGTGTGTCTGCACCGTCAAGGACCGGTATCCGGAGCTCTTGCAGGATGAACCGGATTGGCTTCGCCGGGCCGAGGACCTTGCCCCTCGGGTCTATGAATTCTCCCAGTATCTCGTGGACGTGCTCCGGGTCGAAGACGTGGGTGGCGCCTATGCAGGGAAGGTCGCTTATCACGAATCCTGCCGGGTCCTCCGCGGACTGGGGGTTTCCGAGCAGCCGAAGAAGCTGATCCGGGCCGTGAAGGGAGGGGAACTGGTTCCCATGCAGGGCGCCGAGGTCTGTTGCGGGTTTGGTGGTGAGTTCTCCACGAACTACCCGGAGATATCCGAGGCCCTGGTCAGCGAGAAGGCGGCAAACTACATCGCGAGCGGCGCGGATGTACTGGTGGCCTGTGATCCGGGCTGTCTCCTCAACATCGGAGGCTACCTCCATCGGCATCATCCGGACAAAGCGGCACTGCACATCGCCAGCTTTCTGGCGGAAGCGATACAGGGTGGAAACAGATGAAGATCAAGTCGGAGCAATTCAAGGAAGTAGCCCGGGAGGAGTTGAAGACGAGGCACACCCGTGCCCACCTGGATGTTATCGGGCTGTTCATCAAGGAGATGCGGCAGGCCTCGATGGCCACGTTCCCAGATCCCTCCGCAGCCCTCGACCTCGGACGGGCCATCCGGGCCGAGTCGGTCGAAAGGCTGCCGGAGCTCCTTGAGGAGTTCGAGAGGAATGCGACGGCCAATGGGGCGGTCGTGCACTGGGCCCGGGATGCGAACGAAGCCAATCAGCTTATCCTGGACATCGCCCGGGAACGGAACGTGAGGCTCATCACCAAGGGCAAGTCCATGGTGACCGAGGAAACCGGTCTCAACGAGGTACTCGTCAAGAACGGCCTGGAGGTGTTCGAGACCGATCTCGGCGAGTTCATCATCCAACTCCTCGAGCGGCCTCCCTTTCATATTCAGGGCCCCGCATTGAACATTCCTGTCCAGGAGATCTGCGATCTCTTCCTGGAAAAGGGCGTCATGAAGGAGCCGACCCTCGAGCCGGTCGAGTTGGGCCACGCTGCAAGGATCTTCTTGAGGGACAAGTTCCATCACGTCGAGATGGGGATCACCGGCGTAAACTTCGCCGTGGCCGAGACGGGCACGATCATCAACGTGGAAAACGAGGGAAACATACGGCTCACGAAATCGTCTCCACCCATACAAGTGTCGGTCATGACCCTGGAGAAGGTGGTTCCCACGATGCGGGACGCCATGCACATGCTCCGGCTTCTGTGCAGGAATTGTACGGGTCAGAAGATTGCGTCCTACGCGTCCATGGACAGCGGTCCGAACAAGGGGGCCGAGGCAGACGGCCCGGGGGAACTCCACATTGTCATTGTGGACAACGGCCGATCCACCTTTTACCGTGATCCGGAAGCCCGTGAGATCCTGCGCTGCGTCCGCTGCGGCGCATGCATGCTCGAGTGTCCCGTGTACGGAAAGATCGGCGGATACCCGTACGGCTGGGTCTATTCGGGCCCCATGGGCCAGGTCCTGAATCCGCTCATAATCGGCCAGGAGAGAACCCAGGATCTCTACCGGGCCTGCACCTTTTGTGGAGTCTGCAAGACGGTCTGTCCCGCAGGGATAGACCACCCAAAGATGTTTCTTCGCTACCGGGCCCACGATGTGGAGGGCGACCCAAGATACAATGCCACCCGGCGGCCATGGCCTGAGGCGGGGTTCATGGGGATATTCACGTGGGCCACGAAGCGTCGCTGGCGATGGGACATGGGCATCAAGGCCGTTCGACCTTTCATGAACCGGCATGTGGAAGAAGGATTCATCCGAGGCATCAAGGGCCCCCTGGAAGGGTGGTTCAAGAGCCGGGATTTTCCAGCCATGCCCCGGAAGACGTTCCGTGACAGGATGCGGGGGCACGGTACGAAGGACCACGGCGACTCTGCGAAGCCTTGATAGAAGAATAGGGGTCAGACCTACACATTTGACAAAGGTTGTTACTCGATACCTTTGTCAAATGTGTAGGTCTGACCCCACCTTAGGGAGGGGAAGATGTCGAAATCGGTGAAAGACGAGATTCTGGACAAGCTGAAGGCTGCCCCACAGAAGGAGTCGCCTCCCAGGCCGATCATGCCCCCCCTGAATGAGCTTGCGCTGAACGAGGAAGAGAGGGTCGAGAAACTCGTGGAGACCCTGACGCTCGTCGGGTGTGATGTGCATCGGGTCCGCGATTCCGAGGAGGCCCTGGAAAAGCTGACCGAAATCGCCCGGGCAGAGGGGCTGACCAAGATTCTCGCCTCAGAGGATGACGTGGTCTCAGCGCTGGATCTTCCCGGGTGGGGCAAGAAGAGCAACGTCGAAGTGTTCACGGCGAAGGATTGCCGGGACCGGGAGGACTTCAAGCGAGTCGCCTTCGAGGAGGCGCAGGCCGGCATCACGGGCGTCGACTTTGCCGTGGCGGAGTCGGGCACGCTCTGCCTGATCCATGACGAGAAGCAGCCACGCCTTGTTTCCCTTGCCCCGATACGACACATTGCGGTCGTTCCCGTTGACAGGGTTCGTCCGGTTTATGAGAGTGTGACAGACGAGTTGTTTGCTGCGGGCGGGAAGGTCCCCAGTCATCTCACGTTCATCTCCGGACCGAGCATGACGGGCGACATACAGGCAACGCTCTTCAGGGGTATGCACGGCCCGAAGACGGTCACCATTATCTTGGTAGACCAGGCCTCCTCTTGAGCATCAGGAACTCTTCGCTCCCACCGGGATTAGACTCCTCCTCCTCTTGGCGGTTAGCCTTTGATAGATGAACAGCGATGAACGGCCGACTGGCTGTTTCTTTGTGGTGTTATTTGGGTTCTATTGCATGCCGTCGAGAAGGCACGGCAGACCGGGGTCGATCCGGAGGGGTCTTCAAGGTGTGAAGTCCGAAACGTGCGCCAGATATCTCTTCGGTCGCGAGACATCCTCCAATTTCATGTCTTCTTTCAAAAATGCCAACAGTCATTCCGCCATACTTGATCAGGTACATTGCAAGCAGCAGTGCTTTATTTCCGCCTCCGATGATTACAGCATCATACGTTCTATCCGCCATTCTATGTTCTCCATTCTCCTTACTACTGAAGTTTTGATCTGTTTCGTGTGGTTTACGATTTGTTCCAGTAAAGAGATAATAAAGGGTAAATATGAATCTATACTAGGCCCAATCCAAGCGTAACTTTGTTAGTGAAAAACCATTAAAAAACTCGAAACGCCCGTCTTTATTGGGT
>RCNC010002931.1_pt1 | contig 11235 bp, 10 predicted proteins | sample 2041301 | NCBI WGS metagenome assembly RCNC01 (sample SAMN09708231, study PRJNA481090) | Marine sediment metagenome, whole genome shotgun sequencing project. | biome: marine sediment; feature: ocean; material: sediment; isolation source: Sewage treatment plant 13A marine sediment (STP13A) ... | reverse complement strand
TTATTTGTATTTTTGAAAAAACCAATACCCGCGCATCAATGGGAGAAGGTGCAGGTATCTTCACTTTTCCCGCTTTCTATTTTTTATGCTCTTATTAATTTCACCCGCCTTTTCTAACATTTTCGCCTCGACTTCATGTAATTTTTTCACCAGGACGACCTCGGCTTTTTTTGCTTCTTTCAAGGCAGCCACCCTGCCTTTTTCAAAGTACTTTACAGCAGATTCATAAGTGTCATGAATTGCCTTGGAGTCTTTGATGATCTTTGACGCTTCGTCCCTGGTCTCCCGGATTGATGTCATTAGGTCTTTGTGGTTTCCCGCTGGTTTATTGACATTTCTCTCCTGGAAGGCCTTGATTTTTCCCTGGATCACCTCCTGGAAAACTGCGAGCTGATCTTTTGCGATGATTACCCGGGTATCGATTTCTGCCAGCATCTTCATCTGGCGATCAATGTCCATCGCCAACGTTTCCAGGTTCTTTGCGCTAATCTTGCTAACTTCATCGTGATCGAGCGAAGGTTTACCGGGAACCGTCTTCTTAACTGCGGTCTTCTTAATAGCCGCCTTTTTAGCTGCAGTCTTCTTAACTGCTGCCTTTTTAGCTGCAGTCTTCTTAACTGCTGCCTTTTTAACTGTGGTCTTCTTAACTGCAGCCTTCCTGGCTGCAGTCTTCTTAGAAGCAGATTTCTTAACCGCAGGTTTTTTAGAAGCTGACTTCTTATCGGTGGGGCTCATCTGTGTGTCCTTGTGATTTATCTAATCCAGAGTATATGCCTATACTACATTGAATGAATATGGTCAGAGTAAACTGTCAGAGTAGATAAGTGATTGGAGATCACAAAAGGACGTTAGTGGTCTTTCAAAAAATTGCGATTCACATCCGGTGAGCGACTGTTTTCAAGTGAATGGCGGTAATTCACTCAACTGCCCACCGTGAAGGAGCAGTGCGGATAGCAAGCGAATAGTGGTTCCTGGCATGAAGGCCATGCCTTACTCGTAGCGCAATGCGTCAATCGGATTCATCTGAGAGGCTTTTTTGGCCGGGTAAAAGCCGAAAAATATACCGACCAGCGTGGCGGAGCTTATCGCGATAAAGATAATGGGGATATTGAGCAGAACAGGAATCTCGCTCATCTGGCGTATCAGTTCACCGGTTCCCACACCGATGGCGACACCAAAAAAACTGCCGATCATGCAAAGCGTCACTGCCTCGACAAGAAACTGCATCAGGATGTCATTTCGCCGGGCACCGATAGCCAGTCTCAGGCCGATCTCCCGGGTGCGCTCGGTCACCGAGACCAACATGATATTCATGATGCCGATGCCGCCGACCAGCAGGGCTATGGCCGCGGTGGCCGCCAATAACAGGCCAAGGATGCTCGAGGTCTCGTTTCTGGCGCGTATGAACTCGGAAAAATTTCTGACGGAGAAATCGTCCTGGGCCCCCGGTGCGATTTTTCTCAACTCACGCATGAATTCTTCGAGTTCCTCTTCTGCGATATTGATATCCCTGTCCAGGTTAACGGTCAGGTAGATGTTGCCGACGGCGTCGGGTACAGAACGGGCACCACGGCCGGCAACACGCATGCGTGCGGTTGAGATAGGAATGAAAATAATATCATCCTGGCTTCTGCCCCAACTGGATTCACCCTTGGCCTTGAGGGTGCCAATGACTTTAAACGGTACGTTTTTTATGCGGATGCGGGCGCCAAGCGGCGAACTTTCTTCAAAAAGGTTTTCAATAATATCCTGACCCACAAGGGCAACTTTTCCCCCGGCACGGATTTCACGATCGGTGAAATTACGTCCTTCCTCGATAACCCACTGCCTGACATCAATGTAATCGGTATGAATACCGGTAATGCTCGTGGTCCAGTTTTTATTGCCATAAACAACAGGTGCACTGGTATTGACGCTGCCTGAAACCCCTTCCAGAAAAGCGAACTTTTCTTTCAGTCGCTTGATGTCTTTTTCAGTGAATGGCGCCGCCGAACCTGAACCCGAATGCCTGCCACCGGACATCCGTGCTCCGGGTCTGATTGACAACATATTGCTGCCCAACTGGTCGATAGCCTTTTCTATTTCCTGTTTTGAACCGCTGGATACCGAGACCATGACAATCACAGAAGCGATACCGATGATGATACCCAGCATGGTCAGAAAACTGCGTAGTGCGTTCAATTTGAGCGCGACCAGGGCGATATTGATGGTTTTCCAGAGTCCCACTTTGGCCGGCCTTCAGCGCTTCATGACGGCATCATTGATGATGCGACCATCTCTGAATAAAAGGATTCGTTTGGATTCGTCCGCGACCTCCTGGTCGTGGGTGACGACAATGATCGTAATGCCTGATTCGTTCAGTTCCCGAAACAGGTCGAGAATCTCCAATGAAGTTTTGGTGTCCAGCGCTCCGGTGGGTTCGTCGGCCAGGATCACTGAAGGCTGATTGACCAGTGCGCGTGCGATCGCGACACGTTGTTGCTGTCCACCGGATAGTTGCGTGGTCTCATGACCCATACGGTCAGCAAGACCGACGCGCTCCAAACAGGCCTTGGCCTGCTCGTTGGCATCAACACCATTGTGCTTGCGGGAATAGAATAGGGGGAGCTTCACGTTTTCCAGTGCGCTGGTCTTCGGCAACAGGTTAAATTGCTGAAATACAAATCCGATCGTATGATTTCTGAAATCTGCCAAGCGGTCCGGTTCCTGCTTTGCCAGGTTCAGACTATCGATCACGAGATCACCTTTTGTGGGCACATCCAGTGCACCAATCAGGTTCATCAGAGTCGACTTACCGGAACCTGAAGGACCCATGATAGCGACATACTCACCCCTGCTAATGCTCAGGCTGACATCACGCAAGGCGTGGATGACTTCGCCGCCCATATCATAGTCCTTGCAAACGGAGTGGCATTCGATCAGTACGTCTTTCATCTGTTGTAAACCCGTGCCCCGATGCAATGCTTATTTTTTGACATTTCGGATGCGTGTGATGACCACGTCACCTTGTTTCACATTCTTGCCATGAATTTGTGTGTAATCATCATCACTGATGCCAAATTTGACAGCAACCGGGTTGATCTCGCCATCCTCTGACTGTACCCATATTTGTCCGGAGCGGGTTTGGGATGCCTGTTTGCGTGTCTGCTGGTACTGCCGGAACTGTTCCTCTGTCAGGTGTTCTTTGAATACCGCGGTGACACGCTGGTTCATTTGCTCACGCAACGCATGCCTGTCATCACTGGACGCTGCTGCCTGGAACTGTTCCCGCATCCCGGCAAACATATCCTTTAATTCAGACTCGATTGCCCGGGCCTGGCTATCGTCAAGATTCAGGGAAGCTTTCAATCTCTCCATGTCCGGGCCAGCCCGCGATTGGCCGTGGTTATTGCCACCACTTTCACCCTTGTTTGCCGTTGCTTTTTTCGCCAGTTCAGAACCACTTGAGGGTTTGAAGCGGATCGCATCGTTTGAGACCCTTAAGACATTTTCACTTTTACCGGTGACGATCTCAACGATGGCGGTCATACCGGGCAATAATTTTCTGCCAGGATTCCGGGCCGTGATAATAACCGTGTAGGTCACCACGTTATTGGACTCGTTGGGTGCCAGGCGGACCTGCTTCACCTGGCCGGAAAATTCTGAATCGGGAAAGGCATCGACCGAAAAGCTAACATCATTGCCCTCGTTCACATTGCCAATATCCGCTTCATCCACATTCGCTTCTATCTGAATCTCGGTCAGATCCTGGGCGATATTAAATAGTGTTGGCGAGGAGAGGCTGGCAGCCACCGTCTGACCCTGGTCCACGGCCCGCTCGATCACCACACCGTCAATCGGGGAGCGTATCCTGGTTCGTTCCAAATCTATTTCGGCCGAATCAAGGGAGGCCTGGCGTTGGTCTTTGGCCGCCAGTGCATTTTCAAGCTGTGCTTCGGCCATGGTCAGATCGGCTTTGGCAGAATCAAAGGTTGCCAGCGAAGTATCCAGTTCTGAAATGGATAGTGTGCCTTTCTTGCTGAGAGGCTCAGCACGCTCGTATTCAAGCCGGGCGCGGCGCAAATTGGCCTTTGCGCGGTCGATATTGGCCTGCTGGACGATGACGTTTGAGCTGGCAACCCTGAAATCCGCACGGCTTTGCAATACCCGTGATTCAAATGATTGTGGGTCAATAACAGCCAGCAATTGATTTCTACTGACCTCGGAATTGAAATCGACATATATCTCTTTGATCTGCCCGGACACCTGGGAACCGACCTCAACGGTAATTAACGGTCGAACCGAACCCGATGTCGCAACCGTTCGTATGACGTCGCCTTTATCCAGTACCGTTGTTTCAATTTGAGAAGTGGACGCGATAGAGTTTTTGTCACCTCCTAACCAAAAAAATGCCACGGCGATGACTACAATGAACAACAGGGCCAGTTTGAGTTTTCCAGACATTATATTTTTCGTCGATTCAATGGGTCAGGGGCTTTTAAGCAAGGGTAAAGAGCATAAGAGCAGAGGAGGGTATTTACCACAGGCAAATGGTAAAAAGATCTTGTTTAAATCTCAATTTACATTAATTTACACAGCTAAACATCAATGTCACATTGATGAATAGATGAAATCCTCAATCGAAATAGCATGTATGGTTGAGAGCGTATAAGAGTGAGCAGAAAATGAAAGAAGAATCACGTGCTGAAAACAACAGCAATCGTTTTAATATGGACTTCAAAAAACCGGTAAGCATGTTACCTGATCAATATGACTGGATAGCGAGTCCGGCAGATGGTGTGTCACGTGTTCCGCTGGAGCGTATTTCACCGGAGTCAGGTCACAAAACCAGTTTTGTGCGCTTTGCTCCCGAGTCATACTTTCCAGCGCACGCGCATCCCCTGGGTGAAGAAATCTATGTGCTGGAGGGTGTTTTTTCTGACCAACACGGCGACTATCCGGCAGGTACTTACCTACGAAATCCACCGGGTTCCAGCCACCGGCCTTTTACCAAAGAGGGTTGTACGCTTTTTGTGAAACTGGATCAGTTTGACGTGGATGATACCGAACAGGTTGTTCTGCGCCCGCAGGATCAACAATGGCGTCCCGGGATCGGGAACTTAAGGGTCTGTGCCCTTCACAGTTTTGGCAGCAAAAGTACGGCACTGGTTTTCTGGCCTGAAAACGAGGTCTTCCAACCACATGTTCACTGGGGCGGCGAGGAGGTTGTCGTGCTGCGTGGTAAATTTACCGATGAGTATGGTGAGTATCCTGCGGGTAGCTGGATTCGAAGCCCGCATCTCAGTGAACACTTTCCCCGTGTTAAAGAAGAAACACTCATACTAGTGAAAGTCGGACATTTGCCCCAAGGTTAAACAACTTAACAATCAAATCGTTTGAAACCGGATAAGGCGTGCATGTGCACCGGGATCAGGCATTGGCCCAACGAATTACAATGACAGGATAATTAAATGAAAATTCTTATGGTTCTTACCTCGCACGATCAACTCGGAACAACGGGTGAAAAGACCGGGTTCTGGCTGGAGGAGTTTGCTGCCCCTTATTACGTCTTTAAGGATGCAAATGCTGATATCACCATTGCTTCACCCAAAGGCGGTCAGCCGCCACTGGACCCCAAGAGCGACGAGCCGGACTTTCAGACCGATGCAACACGAAGGTTCAAGAAAGACGCCGATGCGCAGGCAGTGCTGGCCAACACCCTGGTACTCGCGGATATTTCAGCTGCTAACTATGACGCCGTGTTTTACCCCGGCGGTCATGGGCCCTTATGGGATCTGGCGGAAGATCGCAGTTCCATTGAACTGATTGAAACCATGTTCGCCGACGGCAAGAGTGTTGCTGCCGTGTGTCACGCGCCGGCTGTTTTTCGTCATACAGCATCGCCGGACGGTTCATCATTGATCGAAGGTAAGTCCGTAACAGGGTTCAGCAATAGCGAAGAGGAAGCGGTTCAATTGACCAAAGTTGTGCCATTCTTGTTAGAGGATGAATTGGTTTTAAAAGGTGGAAACTACTCGAAATCCAGCGACTGGCATCCCTATGTGATTACCGATGGTAACCTGATCACCGGGCAAAACCCCTCATCGTCTGAACAAACAGCGCAAGCCGTACTGTTAAGAGGCAAACAAGCCGCATCGGTGAAACACTAAGCGGAGAACAATAATGGCCTGGGCTTATTTAACCGTAGCTGGTCTGTTTGAAATCGGCTGGGCGGTCGGGCTCAAGTATTCCGATGGGTTCAGCAAACCGGTTCCTTCGGTGCTAACAGTCGTGGCGATGGGCTTTAGTATTTGGCTGCTGGCTTTGGCGATGAAAACCATTCCAGTCGGCACGGCATACGCAGTGTGGACAGGCATTGGTGCGATTGGGGTGGCTGTGCTGGGGATGGTGCTTTTTGGTGAATCGCGCGAGATTTTAAGAATTCTTTGCCTGTTTTTAATCATTGCAGGAATCGTCGGGCTCAAAGTGCTTTCCTGACCGGCAGCAAGGTAATGATATCGGTATCCATACATGCGGGACTAGAAGTCCGGTATCATCCTGCCTTCACTGAATAGAATTGCTCGCGACCGGGGGCAATAAGGGGTTACAAAAGGCATATGGGAAATAGAGCCGTACTTTTAACCAACCTGGGTTCACCTGACAAACCCGATATTCCCTCTGTCAGAAAATACCTTAACCAGTTTTTGATGGATCCCTACGTCATCCAGTTACCCTGGTTGCTGCGGCGCCTGATCGTCGGTTTATTTGTATTGCCTTTCCGGCCCAAAGCCTCCGCCCATGCTTATCAGAGTGTCTGGTGGGATGAGGGTTCGCCGTTGATCGTACTATCGCAACGGCTGTTGGATTCGGTCAGGAAAAGGACCGATGTGCCGGTGGCCATGGCCATGCGTTATGGCAGACAGGGTATTGAAGAGCAACTGCTGCATCTGGCAAAAAAGGACGGTATAGACGAAATACTGTTGATCCCGTTGTACCCGCACTATGCTGAAAGCACGGTAAAAACGACCGTGGAAGAAGCCAAAGACGTGATAAGGCGTCATGAACTCGACGTGAAGCTGAATGTCTTGCAGCCCTTTTATGAGGAGCAAAACTATATCGATGCCCTGGTTGCAAGCACTGCGCCATGGATCAATGAAGATTTTGAATTCGACCATGTGCTTTTCAGCTATCACGGTTTGCCCGAGTCACATTTAACCAAGGCCGACCCCACGGGCAATCATTGTTTACAGCGTCCTGATTGTTGCCAGGTAGCGTCCCCAGCGCACGCAAGCTGTTACCGGCACCAGGTGTTTCGCACGACAGAGTGTTTTGTGCAAAAGACAGGTCTTGGGCCGGAGCAGTACTCGGTCGCTTTTCAATCGAGGCTGGGTAAGGCCAAATGGCTCGAACCCAGTACGGTGCAAACACTCGAAGACCTGGCACAAAAAGGCGTGAAGAAATTGCTGGTGATGTGCCCGGCATTTGTTACCGACTGCCTGGAAACGCTGGAGGAGATTGAATTGCAGGGTGCTGAAATATTTGAAAAGGCCGGTGGTGAATCGCTGGTCCTGATACCTTGCCTGAATGATCACGAACAATGGGTATCGGTGGTTTCCCACTGGTGTGAGGAATATCCGGCCTGATTAGAACTGCTCGGTTTAGCTCCGGAAAAGCAACGGCAGCACGGATGCTCGCCCTATCGAAATTTACATATTGTGAACGATGGCTTTCAAAGTCTTTCGGGACACCGGTTGCCCCCACAATCTGCGGGGGCGGCCATGACGGCTGTCTGGAAGGCGGTCAACATTATCTGGGTTTCATTACGACTCCGAATTTTGACCTTGTTGCTCAGAAATCCAGTTATCCACCCGGGCTTCTAACAGCGGCATTGGCAAAGCACCACCACCGAGCAAAACATCATGGAAATCTCTAATATCAAACTGGTCACCGAGGGTCTCTTCGGCGCGGCTGCGAAGCTCCAGGATTTTCAGCATTCCAATTTTGTAGGAGGTGGCCTGCCCGGGGGTGGTGAGGTAGCGGCGTACTTCTGAGCGAACTGCGCCTTCAGGAATGGCCGAGTTGTCAAAGAAGAACTGCTCTGCCTGCTCCTGGGTCCAGCCCTTGGCGTGCAGGCCGGTATCGACCACCAGCCGAATGGCTCGCCACATTTCCGCCGTTAGTCTTCCGAAATCCCTGTAGGGGTCTTTGAATTGTCCCATCTCCTTGGCCAGTTTTTCCGAGTACAAGGCCCAGCCTTCTGAATAGACTGAGAAGCCGGCCTGTGTACGGAAGGTTGGAACATCGGTGAGCTCCTGGGCGATGGAGACCTGCATATGATGACCGGGGCTGCCTTCGTGGTAGGCCGTGGTTTCCATGTCGGTCTTGGAATAGGCGCTCATGTCGGACATGTGCACGTAGTACACGCCTGGCCGGGAGCCATCGGGGGTTGCAGACATATAGTGTTGCGCACCGCCGTCGACTTCACGGAACTCTTCTACCCGCTTCACCACTAGCTTGGCTTTTGGCAGGGTACCGAAAAAGTCCGGCAATTTCTGGTCGATTTCAGCCAGAAATTCCCTGGTGTCCTCCAGGTAGCCTTCACGACCTTCGTCGGTGTTGGAGTAATAGAACTGCTGGTCGGTGCGGATGAACTCGAAAAACGTCTCCAGGTCACCATCGAAACCAACCTCATCCTTGATGGCGGCCATTTCTATTTTGATGCGCTTGACTTCACTCATACCCAATTGGTGCACATCATCTGCTGTCATGGGCAGGGTGGTGAACGTGGCCAGCTGTCGGTTGTAGTACGCCTCGCCGTTGGGCAGGGCGGAAACGCCCCTGGCCTGAGCATCTGCGTTGACCATATCAACTTTCAACCAATCGATGTAAGCAGCATAGGCCGGTTGGAACTGTTCTTGCAGCGCTTGATTTACCTCTGCCAGGAGTGTCTTGGCGGTGTCTTCGTTGATGGTGCCTGCCGTGACCAACGCCCCGATCTTTCCCTTGGCATCTTTGAGTATGGGTGAGTCGGTATCACCACTGAAGGGCAAACCGGTGATCACTTTCCCGGCGCGATTGATAGCGGTTTCAAAGGCGAACCGGGGTGGTCGCATACCGTCGGATGCTTTCAGTTTCACCTGCCCCAGAATCTGATCCATTGCGCGGGAAACACCAGCGATACGGGTGATATAGCCGCGCATCTCTTCTTCGTTTTCAACTTTGTGGAAGTTGATCAGGAAGGTGGGTAACCAGGCTTCCGGTCCACCCAACTCCCCAAAGACATAGCGCTGACGCATGAATTCCAGATTCGCAACCGCCTCTTCAGCCTGAAATACCCACAGGTCGAAGGACTCTTTACCGACGGCTGATAATGCGCTGTAATCAAATTGTTCTTTCATTTGTTCAACGGTTTTCACACGCCAGGTCACTTGATCCCGTACGGCCTGTTCGCTGAATTCATCAATTTGGTCGTAAAAGTCTTTACGTCCCAGTATCGTCAACTGCATGGGGCTGAACTGCAATTCTTCCTCGTAGCGTTCATCCAACCAGGCATTCAGGCGTCCGGTCTCGGTCTCAATGGCAACTGCCACCGACTCACTCGCCACGGGTTCAGCTGTAGACGTGGCTGAGAGTTCTGCCGTGGTATCTTCTTTCTGGCAAGCGGTCAAAACGACCAAAACGATCATGGCACTCAGCAGCCATCTTATTGTGTGGGTGAACATACGTGTCGATCTCCAGCGTTGTAAGAAAGTGCGGCACATACTGCCACCGATTCCCGTGACAGTCGAACAGTGACTGATAAAAGCCAGAGAAAATAGCAGCAACAGCCAAAAAGTTTTGGGGTCAGAATCAAGTGCCAGGGTTGACTTGAGTTGGTTCAACCAATGCATACCCCTCACCCCAAAGTCACTGACCTGAAGTCTGCTTGCCAAGCCTTGGGATTAGCCATTTTGTATCTTCAGTTACAACTCCCGGTCTAACCTACCCAATGAGTTGGTTTATACTTTCCATCTACTTGGAAACCATGGGTGAAGAGGGGAAAACATGAGAAAGTTGAATGCAGGTCTGGTGATCGTCGCTTTGCTGGCATTTTCAGGTGAAGCTTACTCCGTTGACTTGAGCGCCGAAGACGCGGCTGAAGCTGCAGGCAATTACGCAAAGTACTGCTCGCTTTGTCATGGCCCTGAGCGCGAGGGTCATGCCAATGACCATGCACCTTCTTTGCGCTCTGATTCGTTAATGAAAACCGGTTTCCCGCATAATATTTACCTCACCGTGTCCTACGGGCGCCTGGGAACACCAATGGCTGGTTTTATCGATGAAGTGGGTGGTCCCATGAGTAAAGATGAGATCATTCAGTTGTTGTACTGGATTCGCCAGGAGTCTGGTGCGGGCGATCATGTCGATCTGTATCCCGATCCCGTTACCGGTGATGTGCAGTTGGGTGCAAAACTGTATGCGCGTGAGTGCGCGGAATGCCATGGTGTAGAAGGTGAGGGTGTTACGGGCACAGCGCTTGGCAACCCTGCCATGTTGTCACTCACAGAAGACCAGTTCCTTCGCTACGCCATTAAGAATGGTCGTGATGGAACTGATATGAAGGCATTCGGTGAAAAGCTGAATAGTGAAGAGATTGATGCACTGACAGCATTTCTTCGTAGCCGTGCTACCGGTTGGGCGGTTGAAAAACCCGTCTACCGTGCACCGCCGGAAGCGGGCGAGTATGTGATCAACCCGGATGCAGATGCGCCAAAGTTTGATTTAAAAGATGGTTTGTACGTCATGTCCGCTGACTTATACCAGGCTCTGCAGGAGAAGCGTCGCATGGTGATCCTGGACACACGCATTTTGTCCTACTGGCAAATGGTCAACATCGAAGGCTCGGTCCCCATGCCGTATTATTATGATTTTGGAGATATCGAGCGACTCGCCGCAGACCTGCCCAGAGACGGCACCTGGATTGTCACCTATTGCGAATGTCCGCGTGCTGCAGCTGAATCCGTCAACCGTAAGCTCCAAGCCCTGGGTTTCAAAAACCTGGCGGTCTTGTGGGAAGGTATCCAGGGTTGGGTTAGCCTGGGTTACCCGGTCTTTCGAGGCGAGACTACAACGGTCGAGGTTCAACGACTACCCTGAAACAGACCTGGGATACTGAATATTCGGCTCAGTGCTTGCTTGTGAGGAGTGAAGCAGGCTAATCAGTTGCTGGTATTCGAACCGAATATCCGTTTTAACAGCGTCATTGATTTGCGCGGT
>RCNC010002929.1_pt1 | contig 11237 bp, 8 predicted proteins | sample 2041301 | NCBI WGS metagenome assembly RCNC01 (sample SAMN09708231, study PRJNA481090) | Marine sediment metagenome, whole genome shotgun sequencing project. | biome: marine sediment; feature: ocean; material: sediment; isolation source: Sewage treatment plant 13A marine sediment (STP13A) ... | reverse complement strand
TGGAAGTGGCGAGCGCGCGGGTGAGCGAGGACATGGACTCCGGGTGAGGCGATCGCTCTGAGCAGACGCTCGGTCTGATCGCGGTCGGGGTCGAAGTGGCTGTGCACCGCGGCCACCACGCAGTCCACCTCGAGCCGCTCCCCCCGAGGAACGTCGAGCGTGCCGTCGGCGAGAACCTCCACCTCGAGTCCCTGGAATAGATGGTGGTCTTCTCCGTGCTGGCGGTTCCATCGCGCGACCCGCTGATGCTGCAGACGGACACCCTCGAGGTCGAGACCGGATGCGACCTCGAGCCCACGCGAGTGGTCGGTGACCATCGACCAGGCGTAACCACGCCGACCGCACGCACGGGCCATGGCCTCGAGGACCACCTTGCCGTCGGAGTCCCGGGTGTGCCAGTGGAAGGCGCCGCGCATCCGCTGTGGGTGGAGATCCTCGGGGCCGGAGCGGAGGGCTTCGTTCATCTCCGCGCGGCTGAGAAAACCACTGCGGGCGGGTCGGCGACGAGGGTTCTCACCGCCTTGGAGTCGCTGCACTGCGGCCTGGAGGGCATCCTCGCCGTGGCATTCCATCAGCTGGGATATCAGCGGACGGAGCCAGTGCGGCGCATCCCGCACCAACTCTTGGCGTGCTCTGCCTGGGCTGTCAAACGCGGTGTAGCCGGCGCGTAGCAGTGCCAGTCGCCGGTCGCCGGGTGGCTCGGAATCCGCCAGGGCGAACAGCGCCTCGGCGAGGGCGCCGTTGGAGCTCGACTCGTTTCTCATGACTGGGAGGGAGTATATCGGGCTTTACTTATCAGGCAGTAACGTCGAGGCCAACACCATAATCCGCGTGCGGCTTGTGGAGACCACCTCGTGCGAGGTACTCATTGCGGTGCGAGCACGTTTGTCATCGCATCGAGGGCGGTACCGTCGGCAAAGGCCAGCAGACCGTCACCGGCTTCGAGCTGGAACTCCGGCGACGGGTTGACCTGTAGCTCACCGCCGCGTTCCACGGCGAGCACGGTGGCGCCGGTGCGGCGCCGGAGGTCGAGCTCGCGGAGGGTTCGTCCTGCGGCCGCCGATCCGGCCGGAACCGGCACTCGGTCAACGCCGGGAAGCTGGCGCAGGGCCTCGAGAGTGGAATGGCCGTGGTCCGCGTCGCCCCGCAGCAGACCGTAACCCTCGCGTCGCAGGGCGGCTTTCTCCCGTTCGACCACGTGTGGCGGAGCGCCATACAGACCGAGCACTCGACCGGTGAGCTCGAGCGAAGTCTCGAATTCCTCCGGGATCACCTGGTCCGCACCGAGGGCGGCCAGCGGCTCGACCTCGCGCAGGTAGCGGGTGCGAGCGATGATCTGCGCATTGGGGTTGAGGCTGCGCGCGGTCTCAACCACCGCGCGCGTGGAGGCCGCGTCGGCGATTGCCGCCACCAGGCCGCGCGCCCGGCCCATACCCACCGCCTCCAGGACCTCGCCCTGGCGGGCGTCGCCCTCGAGAGCGTAACCGCCGGCTGCCTGGACCTCGCCCACCGTGTGGGGGTTGAGGTCCACCACCACATGCGGCACCTCGAGCAAGTTGAGGGCGCGGGCGACGTTGCGGCCGTTGATTCCGTAGCCGACGATGACCACGTGATCGTTGAGCTGGGGGACTGGCGGCATGGCGGTGAGTGCGGCCCGCCGCCGGGCGATGCGGCGGCCGGCGCCCATCAGGAAGGGGGTGAGCACCATTGTCGGTACCGCAATGGCCAGGAATAGCTGCTGCTGGTCGGCTGGGAGGAGACCGAGGCGGGCCGCCTCGGCGCCGACAACGATCGAGAACTCGCCGATTTGTGCCAGGCCGAGACCGACGGCCGCCGCCGCGGCCGGGTTCCGGAGCAGCGGCCATGAGACGCCGGCGGCCACCACGGTCTTGAGGGCCACGACCCCTACCACGAGGCCGATGGTGAGCAGCGGCCGCTCGACCCACAGTCGCGGATCTACCAACATGCCCATCGACACGAAAAACAGGCTGTTGAAGACGTCGCGCAGGGGCGTGATGTCGTCCAACATGCGGCCCACATACTCCGATTCCGACACCACCATTCCGGCCAGGAAGGCGCCGAGGGCCATGGACAGACCGAAGTGGCCAAAGACGAGAGCCGTGCCTACGGCGACGAGGAAGGTGGTGAGGGTGAACAGCTCGCGACTGCCGGATGCGACGATGCGGGCGGTGATCCAGGGGAATGCAAATCGGGCGCCCAGCACCGTCAGAAGAACTACGGCAACGGATCGACCGAGCAGCCAAGCCACCTCGCCAACGGTAGCCGCATGGCCGGCGAGCAGCGGCAAGGCAAGCATGATGGGCACCACCGCCAGGTCCTGGAACAGCAGTACCGACACCATGGTGCGGCCGGATCCAGTGCCGATGTCGCCCGATCTCTCGAGCGACCACAGCACCAAGGCGGTGGAGGACAGCGCCACCATGCCGCCCCACACAGCCGCCTCGGCGGCAGGTCGGCCGCCGGCCATCGCGACCGCGAAGGCGGCGCCGCCGGTGAGCAGCACCTGCATCGAACCGCCGCCGAAGACCGAGCTACGCAGCTTCCACAGGTCGCCGAGGCGGAGCTTGATGCCGACTGTAAACAACAGAAGGATGACGCCGACCTCGGCCACCAGCTCGATCTGGTGGCGGTCTCGGATCAGGCCGAGGCCGCCGGGGCCGATCAGGATGCCGGCGAGGATGAATCCAACTACCGGGGGTACGTTGAACCGGCGCAGCAGCGCCGCCGCCGCCACCGCCGCCGCCATCACCAGCACCAGCTCCGTCAGAACCGCGTGACCCATGTGCAGAGTGTAACTTTTTCCTGTGCCCGTGCTTAACCCGGTCTTCTCACCGGTTGTCTACTGCGGTCGGCGATCTCGCGGGCTACGGTCCCGGCGGCTCGGGCGACCACCGGGCTCAGAGCTTCCGTGGGCTCGACCTTTTCGGGCTCCACACCCCACAGGCGGATGCGAACACCGGCCATCGCGGGGCAGCCGTACACGATCCAGCGCAGACCTTCGGCAAGGCTCAGGTGATGCACGGTCGCGTGGCGTTGGGGATGTTTCAAAACCTCCTCATGGCCAAGACGATGAACAGCGCCCGGCGCGGCACCGCGGAAGACCGCATCAACCATCCACACCCGCACTTCGCCCCGCCAGGCCGACTGCAGGTGGAGGACGTCAGCCAGAGTCGACAACCTCAGACCGGGCGGTACTCCGATTCGGGTCAGCTCAGCAACCACCGCGGCGCCGACACCATCATCGCCCATCAAGGGGTTACCAAAGCCGACCACCAATGTCGGAATCATGGATCTTCCCGCACGACATGGACCGAGCACGAGATACAGGGATCGTACGCACGGGCTACCATCTCGAGGCCCAGCCGAAGCTCGGCGTCGTCCCGCCGTGGTTCCTCGACGAGCAGGTTCTCCGCCGCACGGCGGAGATCGCGCTCGGTGTTTGCGAGATTCTGGGCCGTGGGAGTGATCACGTTGGCTGAAACCACCCGACCCCCGCCGTCGAGCTCGTACTCGTGTAAGAGGGTACCGCGGGGTGCCTCCACCGCACCCACCCCGCACCCGGCCCGGACCTCGTACTCCGCCATCTCGCGTTGGGCCTCCGGCATCGCCAGAAGCTCGTCGCACAGCTCCACCCCACGCTCGAGACAGAGGACGATCTCCACCAGCTGCGCCCAGTTGTTGAGCAGGATGTTATCCACCACGCCGTCTGAGAAGAGGCGCTCGAAGGCCTCGAGCGCTCGCCCCTCGAGCCGCTCACCCCACAGCTTGAGCCGCGCCAGAGCGCCGACCATGTAGGTATCACCGGACGCGAGGGCCGCGTGCTTGGCGTGGGAGTGCTCGACCGTGAACTCGCGCACCACGTCGCGGTAGGCCTCGGCGGGAAACTCCTCACCGCGGGAGGTGCAGATCGATTCGCCTCGGAAGCGGTAACCCTCGGTGATCGGGCGCAGCGCCATGTAGACGGTGGGCTGCGCGGCCCAGCAGGGAACCTCGATTCCCGCCGCCAGGTCAACGAAGCGCATCAACGGATCGAGGGCCTGGGCCAGCTCGGCGCGAAGCGCCTTGAGCGCGCTGTGGCTCGGCAGCTTCCCGAAGCCGCCCACCAGGGTGTTAATCGGGTGGACCGGACGCCCTCCGACCAGCTCCTGGACGCGGTTGCCGAGCTGTTTCAGCCGCAGCGCGAACGTCACCTCGTCAGGGTAGTCGGCGGCCATGGCCATCACCGAGTCAAAGCCGAGGTAGTCGGGCAGGGCCAGCGCGAATACGTGCAGGGCGTGCGATTCGATCGCCGCCCCGAGCAGGAGCAGGCCACGCAGCTTGTGCACCCGCTCGGTCTCCGAGATGCCCAGCGCCTTTTCGAGCGCGGTGAGGGTCGCCACCGTATGGTTGGCCGAACAGATGGCGCACACCCGCGTGATGATGCCCTGCACCTCCAGAAAGTGTTTGCCCACGAGCAGCGCCTCGTAGTAGCGGCTGCCCTCGTGGATGTCCATGTTGACCTCTTCGACGGTGTCACCGACCACCTTGACAAAGATCCCGCCATGGCCCTCTACCCGTCCCAGGTGTTTGATGGTAATCGTTCGTTCGCTACTCACGATCCACCTCGCGCTCCAGGCCGAGCGTCATCCACACCGGCGCCGAGAATGACCGCATCCGCGCCGAGATCTCCTTCCACGAGATTCCACGGTCGGCGAACATCGTGATGTTGGCGTCGTAGTTCGGCTCCTCCACCGGTCCGCGACATCCCGAGCAGGCGACGCCGTGCGATGGACAGCGGGCGCCGCATCCGGCGCGGGTCATGGCGCCGCAGCACACCTCGTGGTCATAGATCACCCGGCACAGGTTCTCGCGGGTCTTGCATTCCCAGCACACAGGCGCCACCGGCAGTTCGGGGACGGTGCCGGCGAGCAGCGAGCGTACGGTCTGCAGAAACTCGTGGCGCTCGATCGGGCAGCCGGGAAGCCGAAATTCGAAGGGGACGAAATATGTCGCGGGCCGCGCCTCGATGGTGTCGAGGTCTTCGAGGTCGGCGCCGTCAACCTCGCGCTCGAGGACCTCTGGTGATATATCGTTTCGCATGGCGGGCAGCCCGCCCCACACCGCGCAGGTGCCGATGGCGACGAGAAAGGCGGAGCGCGCACGGACCGTTTTCAGGGTCTCGAGGTCGCGTTCGGTGGCCACCGCCCCCTCCACGAAAGCGATATCAAGGCGGCAGTTCGAGTCGTTGTCCGACTTCACCATCACCCAGTCCACGATCTCCACCGCCTCCGCGAGCCACAGCAGTTCGTCCTCACAGTTGAGGATCTGCAGCTGGTCGCCGGCGCAGCCGGTGAGCCCGAAGATCCCAACCTTGGGTTTGTTATCGCCCCTCATCCCCTTATCCTCTCTTCTCCTTTTCCGTCACGTGTAGATCAGCTCAGGGAGATTGATGGCGTCCCAGTACGAGAAGACCGGCCCATGCAGACAGGTGAAGGTGTAGCCCACCGCACAGTGCCCACACTTGCCGACGCCGCACTCCATGCGACGCTCGAGGCTGAGAAAAATGCGATTCTTGCCAAAACCCGCGCCCACCAGCTTATCGAGCACGAACTTATAAAACACCGGCGGACCGCAGGCGACGGCAAAGGTGCGATCGACCTCGAGCTCCACGTCGTCGAGGAGCTCAGTGACCACGCCCTCATCTCCGTTCCACGGGTGGCCACCGGTCGAATCGACCGAGAGCATAATCTCGGCATCGCCGCGACGCGCGAGCGACTCCAGCTCGTCGCGGAAGAGCACCTGCTCGGGTGAGCGGCTGCCATAGAGCAGAATGATGCGGCCGAAAGTCGAGCGAAGGTCCATCAAATAGTGCAGGAGGCCGCGAAGCGGCACCATTCCCAACCCACCGGCGATCATGAGAACATCGTGGTTTCTGAAGCGCTCCACCGGGAACCCGTTTCCGAGCGGTCCGCGGATGCCGAGCTCGTCCCCCTCGCGAATATGGTCAAAGAGGTAGTTGGTGAGGGTGCCCGCGCGCCGGATCCCGAGCTGGAGAACCCCGGGACGAGTGGGAGAGGACGGCAGAGAAAAGGGCCCCTCGCCGACCCCGAGCACCGACAGCTCGACGAACTGCCCAGGCCTCCAGGTGAATCGCCCGGCCAACCTGGAATCTGAGAAGCGGAGGTCGAAGAGCCGTACGTCCGGCGCCAAATCCTCGAGACGCATCACCCGCGCCGGCGCCGGCAGGTAGGGGTTGGCGCCGGTCGCGAGCTCGCGCGGCGCACTGCGGACAGGGAGGATTGGAGGGAGTTGAACGTTGGCGCTCATGCGTCACCTCGTACGTACTGGAAGACCTCGACCACGTTGATCCCGGTCGGACAGTTTTCGATGCAACGTCCGCAGCCGACACAGGACGGCATCCCGAACTCGCGCACGAAGGCCTCCTGCTTGTGGTAGTAGCGTTGGCGAACGCGGTCTGCACGGTCGGCGCGGAAGTTGTGGCCACCTGCAACCACCGCGTAATCGCGATAGAGACAGGCATCCCAGATCCTGACCCGTGAGGAGTCGCCACCGGGCCCCACCTCGTCCATGACGTTGAAGCAGGAACAGGTCGGACACACCATCGAGCACGAACCGCAGCATAGGCACTTCTTGCCCAGCTCGTCCCACACCGGATCGTCCTTCTTCAGCTCCAGGACATAGGGAAGATCGGTGACGTCGATCTCGAGAGAGAATGCCTCCTCGCGCTCGCGCAGGCGCCGCAGATAGTCGCGGGTATCTTGCCGGGTTGCCGCCTCGAAGAGATGCGGGTTCGCGCGCACGATGTCGTCCCCCACCGAGGTCCCCACCGCCACCAGGAAACGGCCCTGGAGCGGGGTGAGGAAGAGATCGAAACCATCGTCGACGGAGGAGGTGTCCATCGACTCGCAGAAGCAGTGCTCGTCGGGCCAGCAACCGTAGCCGATGACCACCAGCTGCTCGCGGTTGCGCTGGTAGTAGGGATCGGCGTAGTCCGTGAGGTAGAGAAGATCGAGGATCTTCAGGGCGTGGACATCACAGGCGTGGGCGCCGAAGAGCACCTGGGCGCCGGCGTCATTGTCGAGCGAATCGGTGGGCGCCTCTCCCGTGCGCCCCGAGAGCATGGTGAACCGAGGCTTTAACAGCAGCTTTTTGAAGGGCACGATCGTGCGCAGCGCCTCCGGGCGGGCCCGTGTGACGTCGTCATCGATCACCTCCAGCGAGAAGACGCCGGGGGCCCGCTCCACCGGCGCCCAGACTCTCCCCCACCCTTTGAGCGCCTCGAGAAGCTCTGGTAGGAGAGTGGAGTTCATTTGCAGAGTCTGCATTGGGTCGATCCGCCTCGTGAATTATTTCACATTCCTATGATCAGTATCGGTCCTGCCTTCCGAGTTGGCAAGGCCTCGCCATCCGTTAGCTCGTATATCGGGCGTCTCGGGCGCCGACGATCAGACGCGACCGGTCGTCGTCTGGAGACCCTCGATATCAGCACGCATCTTCGATCGATAGTGCTCCACCGCGGCCGGTTGGTTCATCACCATGTCGAGCTGGCGGGTGTGCATGAGGAGGTAGCCGACTACTCGCAGGGCCTGCTCGACGACGGCCCAATCGAGGCCGGTACGGCGGGCGGTGACCACATCCTCCGTGATCTCGACAACGAAGCTCAGGTCGGTCAGTAGGTCGCCGATAAAACGGGCACGCGCCGCCCTTCGCTCGAGATCGGCCGCGCCGCCTTTGAAGGAGAAGCTCAGGTAATTTTCCTCGGCACGCGGTCCGGCGAGGGCCTCCACGTTGGTAAAGTGAAAACCAAAACGCGACTGCAAATTCACGAAGTACTTGGAGATAATGAAGTAGTTACGGTCGCCATAGGGTTTCTTGAAGGGGGTGGCGAGGGCCGGGTTGGTTGTGGCCCGGAAGAGGATCGAGGCGAGGCCGCGGCCGCTGACTGCCGGCGGTCCGTCCCACGGTACCGCCACCATCCCGTCCCACAACGCCAGCATGGGACCGCACGCGATGTCTTCGAGATGGACATAGCGACCCGTGACAGGATGTTTGAATCCGTCCTCGAGATCGAGCACCCACCACTGCATCGGCACATTGTGGTGGAGCTGTTTGCTGGCGTACTCCGGGAACGGATTGTCGGTGCCGAACGCGAAAACCTCTCGCACCGCCTGCTCGTGGCAGAAGCGTGTGATGTCGTGCAGGGTCTTGCAGTTGGCGGGTCTGAAGTCGATTCCGTCAGGATCGATGAGGTTCAGGGGTGTGATGTGCTGCAGGGCTTCTCGCAACGTCTCCTGGATGGGGGAGCCGTCCATCGGTCGCCGTGGTTCCACCGGATCGGTGAGCAGGGACTCGATGCGGCCCGGGTAGACTGCCCTCCCACTGGCATCGACCGTGACCTCGGCGCCCTCCACGAGTGCGGCGAGCGACCCCACACCGAGAATGGCCGGCACACCGAGCTCGCGGGCGACGGTGGCAAGGTGACCGGCAACCCCACCCTCCTCGGCAACGACTGCGGCGGCACGACCGAGCAGCGCCGCCCACCGCGGCAGCGGCTGCTCCACGGCGAGCACCGCCCCTTCGGGGAAGCTCAGGGCCTGGCTGTCCTGGCGCACCCAGTGGACGGGCCCGGCGCCCGTTCCCGGGCTCGCCGCTATGCCGCCTCTGGCCAGCGCCTCAGGGGTGTCGGCGGGCGCGGAACGGGGACCGGAAGAGACAGATTGGAGCAACGGCCGGCACTGGAGGATAACAACCTCACCGGCAGCGGTCATTGCCCACTCGGCATCGACCGGTGTCCCAAAATGATCCTCCAGGCGCAGGGCGTGATCGGCGATCGTCAGAGCTTCGTCGTCACTCAGCGACGGCTCGTCTCGGTTCTCGATCGGCACCTCGCCGCGCTGCACGCCCTCGACTGGATCGATCACGAATTGGGTGATCTTGGCGCCCACCGTGCGGTCGATGACCCGATGCGGCGCCTCCCGCGCGACCACAAAGAGGTCGCTGGCGAAACGGCCGTCAACGATCGCCTTCGGCATCCCCCAGGCGGAGCTGATAAAGACGTTGGGGTCGCGGTGGTCGCCGGGGTTGCCGGTGTAGGCAACGCCGCCGGAGCGGGCGTCGACCATCTGCAAACAACCGACGCTCATCGCCACGTCATCGTCGCGCAGGCCGCGCCGGTACCGGTAAACCATCGCTTGTGGCGTGTACTTGCTCGCCACCACCTCGAGATAGCTCTCGAGAAGATGTTCGCGGCGGACATTGAGCAGTGACTGGTACTGGCCGGCGAACGAGGCCCCGACCGAATCCTCTCCGATGGCGCTCGAACGCAGGGCAAGGGTGGAGGCACCGGTAGCCTCGACGAGATGAACGCAGGCGGTTTCGATGGCGGCCGCCAACTCCTGGGGGATCTTGGCAGACATGATCAGCTGCTGGAGACGCGAGCTGAGGGCAAAGAGCTCGTCGAACCGCTCGGGTTTCAGCACCTGTATCAGACGGTCGATCTCGGTCTGGAGGTCGTTGTCGGCGATGAGAAGCTCGAAGGCACTTGACGAGATGACAAAACCGTCCGGCACCGCCATCCCGACCACGGTGGCGACCTCACCGAGGTTGGCCATCTTGGCGCCGGCGAAGTCGACTGATTGGCAATCGACCTCGTCGAGGGGCACCACCAGCGGCGCCAGGCTCGGCTGTCGACCGCTGGCCAGCTCCTGGTCAATCTGCTGCTGGATATCCTGCAGACGGTCGAATAGCCGGTCATACTTCTCCGGCGCGAGGGTGTCCAGATGCCGCACCATCTGAAAGACCGAGACTCCGAACGCCGTGCAGTGGGAGCGAACGAACGCCATGCCGTAGAGGTCGGCGCCGTTCGCGGCGCCCTCCATCGTCGCCATCAACTCGAGAGCCTTGGTATTTGCGGCGAGCAGCAGCCGTAGCGCGTGGTAACGGGTCTGGAAGAGGCTGTGCGCCGCCTCGGCGTCCTGCGGCGCCGCGGGGGCGCCCCGCACGCGTTCAATGAGGCGTCGAAACCAATTGCGTCCGCGCATGTTCATGGGTACCTGTTTCGGTGCGTCACTCCTCGCCACCGGCGTCGTCGGTCTTCTCGGCCAGGCGACGGATCTTCTCCTCCTGGAGCTCTTTCTTACGGTGCGCGTCCTCGATCTTGTAGACCAGCTCGTCGATGTTCACGGGTTTGAGGAGATAGTCGAAGGCGCCCATCTCCATCCCTTCGAGCGATGCCTCGATGCTGGCGTGGCCGGTGAGCAGGATGACCTCGACCAGCGGATGGGCGTTGTTGATCGCCTTGGTGGCCGCAATGCCGTCCATGTCCGGCATTTGGACATCCAGTACGACGACATCGATTGGCGTCTCATCGAGAGTCGTGAACGCTTGATTCGCGGTGGTAGCGGTGAAGACATCAAATCGACGGAGCGCCAGCCTTTTCGCCAGGGTTTCTACAAAACCCTCCTCATCATCCACCAGGAGTACCGAAATGGCCATCGTCAACTCCTCCTTGACCCGCCGGCATGGTGCCTCGTCGCGGGCATCTTCGCCATCAAGGGTACACCGGGCCGGCGGGAAACCCGCCCTCAGTGCGCCGACAGCGCGAATCCAAGCCCTTCGAATACGAACATGATTCCGTAGCCGTACCAGATCGTGTAGAGCACGTAGAAGACGAGCGAGAACAGCACCGTTCCCCAGCGATCCTTGATCGCCTGGGACTCGATGCCGTAGTAGTTGTAGGCACACTCAACCGTCTTTGCCTGAACCGTATGGGTGAGCTTTGCGGCGTCGAAGAGCTTTTGTCGGTTGAGATCCTTCTCCATGGCCCCGAGGGCCTGCCACCAGTTGTAGAGCGTGGTCCGCGCATTCGTGTCATAGCGGGCCACGAGGTCTTCGCCTCGGTTGTGGTAGGCCGACTCGGCATCCTCGAGACAGGTTCCGAAGATGGTTTCGATGTCACCGGTGACCTTCAACATGGCGCCCTCAATCGCCGTCGTGGCACCGGCCCGTTTGAAGAGCGGCTCGGCCGCCAGCGCGGCGCGCGAATCGTTGAGCTTGAGGTTGAGGGTGACGACCTCGCGGCCATGCTCCTCGACCAGGTGCTCGACCTTCGGGATGTAATAGGCCGAGCCCTTGGAGATCGAGTTGTAGAGGTTGTCCAGGTAGTTGAGGGCGTTGCCGCCGTCCACGATCGGCATGAAGATCATCACCATGACGAT
>RCNC010002928.1_pt1 | contig 11240 bp, 11 predicted proteins | sample 2041301 | NCBI WGS metagenome assembly RCNC01 (sample SAMN09708231, study PRJNA481090) | Marine sediment metagenome, whole genome shotgun sequencing project. | biome: marine sediment; feature: ocean; material: sediment; isolation source: Sewage treatment plant 13A marine sediment (STP13A) ... | reverse complement strand
ACGTTCAGGACCTTGGAGGGAAACTCCTGCCCCATGATGAAGGCCTCGGCGCCGGAGATGTCCAGCTTCAGCTCCAGCCCTCCCAGGTGCAGAAACGCCTCACCGTCCTGGGCCACCGGGGTCACGTCGGTCAGCCAGGCGTAAAGGTCGAAGGTGGTCACGCCGCCTTCGGGCTCGCCCGTCTCCAGGACCGTGACCAGGGAATCCCCGGCGACGAAGGAGAAGCGGATAAGCCCGTTGTCCCCGCACCAGGTCGAAGCGCCGACGACAGTCGGCACCAGGGCCGCAGCCACCAGGATTCCCAACAGGAAAATCCCGCGCGATTTCAGGAATATTCCGCCCATCGTGATTCCTCTTTCGTCATGATCGAACCTTCAACTTCCGGTGCTGGAATAGTTGCGGACCCCACGCTGCCAGATCACCACCGACCCTCCGAAGACGATCAACCCCACCAGGGGAGTCAACAGGGCCAGCTGCCCGTAACCCTCGCTGCCGAGAAACCAGGTCGCCGGGAAAAAGGCCACCCAGGCGAACGGCAGCACGAAGGTCAGGAAAATCCGGATGGGCAGGCTGTAGATCGTGATCGGAAACCTGCTGAACCGGATGATGTTGTAGACTGGAGGCGCCAGGCCCATCCTGTCCTCGTGCCAGAAAGACACCGAGGTGATGGCCAGGAACACCCCCATGTAGACCAGGGAAGCGGACGGGACCAGGATCGCCAGGATCAAGACGTCTTGTACACCGAAATCCAGCCCAAGTTTCATTCCGGAATAAATCATCAAAACGATGCCCAGCAGGATCTCGTTTAGGCCCGAAACGTTGAAGGACTCGAACATGACCTGCGCCAGGGTGCCCACCGGCCGCAGCAGCACCCGGTCGAACTTGCCCTGAATGATGTACTGGTCGCTGAAACGGTACAGGTTGATGCTGACCAGATTGAAAAATCCCAAGGGAAGCAGGCTGAAGGCATAGATGAACAGCACCTCCTCGAAGGACCAGCCCTGAAGCGCTTTCACCTTGCTGAAGAGGGTCGACAGCACCGCCAGCTGGATCACCATGCTGAAGGAAACGGCCAGGGTGTCGACCATGAAATCCATCCGGTAGGCCAAGCGCATCTTGACGAACTGCGCGAAGTAGGCCCCGAATATCCTTGCCTGCCAAAGACTTCGGGAAACAAACCCACGCTGGGGAATGGTGGCCCAGTTGGTTCCGGTCTCTTTCATTTCACCCCCCCTGCACTTCGACTCGGCGGACGGAAAACCGCCAAACCAGACGCCCGGCCACGAAAAGGCCCACGGCCCAGGCCACCTGGATCAGAATGGCAAGGTAGAGTTCGTGGCCCGGCCGCTTGCCCAGGTAGATGGTCACCGGGATGTAACTGATGGCCTGGAAGGGCAGCCATTCCACCACCCGCTGGAACCATTCGGGAAAAAAAGTGAAGGGCACCACGACCCCGGTCAAAAAATCCATGCTCACCATCTTGGCCCGCAGGACGCCCTGGATGTTCTTCATGTAGAAGGCCAGGCAGCCCAACAGAAAATTGATCTGGCTGTGGACAACCAGCGCCAGGCAGAAACTCAAAAAGGTCCACAGGTAGAGCACGGGCTCGGGCGGGCCTCCGATATGGAATACCGGCACCACCACCACCATGATCGGCAGGGTGAACATCAGCAGGCGGAAACCCGCCTCGCCGACGGCCTCGAACATCATCACGGTCTGCACGTTGAAGGGCTTGATCAGGTGCATAGCGATTTCGCCGTCGACGATCATGCGCATCAGCTGCTGGGCGATGTTGTTGAAATAGAAGCTTCGCCCGATCCAGCTGATGGCCACGAAGGTGATCATCTGGCTGATGGTCAGCCCGCCGATGGAAGTGTCGCCGGATTCCGCCACCCGGCTGGCGAACAGCGCGGTGTAGAGGTAGTAGTGTCCGGCAATGAATATCGTGTAGCTGATCACACCGGTGTAGTAGCGCAGGCGGTACGCCAGGAACTTCAGGAACGCCAGGCGGATGAAGTTGAAATACAGGCCCATCGAGGCGATCCGTGTGCGGTGCCAGGGCTCGAGGATCGCGGGGTTCAGCTTTTTCAACACCAGTTGGATCACGAGGCCTCCTGCCCGCCCTGCCGGTAGATCTCGCGGACCACTTCGTCGATGGCCGGTTCGTCCATGTGCAACTCCGACACGTGCCGCTCGTTGACCAGTCGCTTGATCACTTCGGCTCCCGGCACCTCGACCCGGTTGAATTCGGCGTAATGAAGCCGTCCCTCCCCCTCTTCCCAGGTCACGGGCAGTCCGGCGGTGATAGCCGCCAGTTCGGCGCTGGTGGCGTTGTCGCGCAATTCGATTTTCATCCGCACCAGGCGGCCCACGCGGCGGCGCAGATCATCCAGGTCACCGTCGAAATGGACCTTGCCCTTGTCGATGATGATCACCCGCTTGCACAGCTGTTCGATATCGCCCAGGTCATGGGTGGTCAGGATCACCGTCACACCCTCCCGCTCGCAGATTTCCCGCAAAAAGACCCGGACGTTCTCCTTGGCCAGGACATCCAGCCCGATGGTGGGTTCGTCCAGGAACAGGATCCGGGGACGGTGCAACAAGGCCGCGGCCAGGTCGCAGCGCATGCGCTGGCCGAGGGAGAGCTTGCGGACCGGCTGATGCAGGTACTCCCCCACGTCCAGGAGTTCGTCGAAGAGTTTCATCTGGCGGTCGTAGGTCTCGTCGTCCACTTCGTAGATCTTCTGCAGCAGCCGGAAGGATTCGACCACGGCCAGATCCCACCACAGCTGCGTGCGCTGACCGAAGACCACCCCGATGTGCCGGGTGTACTGCTGGCGCTGTTTCCAGGGCACCAGCCCCCCCACGGTGACCTTGCCCGAGGTCGGAGTCAGGATGCCGGTCAGCATCTTGATGGTCGTGGACTTGCCAGCCCCGTTGGCCCCGATGTAGCCAACCATCTCTCCGGGGGGGATGTCGAAGGACACTCCTTCCACGGCACGCAGGAGTTCCTTGCGCGGCCGGATCAGGTCCACCAACCCGCCGGTGACCCCTTCGCGCTTCTTGATCAGCTTGTAGTCCTTGGTCAGGTCGCGGACCTGGATGAGGGGTTCCATCAGAAGGGCAGATCCTCTCCGGAACCCGCGTCGGTTTCCTCGTCCTGGTCCTTCCGTTCGAGTCCGGCCACCAGTTCGCGTACCTCGCCGTCGGTCTTCTCAAGTTTCTCCCGGCACACCTGGATCAGCTCGACGGCCCGCTTGACCTCTCCGCTCAGGCGGTCGATGTCAACTTCGTCCTGCTCCAGGTCGGCGAGGATCCGCTCGACCTCCGCGACCGCTTCACCGAAGGTCGGGTTCTTGGTGCGTTTCGCCATGTTCCTTCTCCTGCCCGAGCCCCAGGAGGGGGCCATCAGTGTTAAGGGTTCCATTGTACATCCAGATGGTCTGGGAAAGGGATTCGTGGGCGCTGACATCCACGGCGGCTCCACCGAATAACAACCCCAACGACCCCACCAGGAGAGCCGTCGACGTCCCGTTGTCGTCAGTGTACTGGTCATAGGTCAGCATTGAACCGACGATAGCCCCCAGGCTCAGCAAGTACAGCATGCCACTGGTGGTCTTCTTGGACCGGTAAGAGCGGAATTTGATTCCAATTTCATCTTCCCGCTCGCTGAGAAAATCCACGTCGCCGCCGAACATGCCCATGCCGGCGATTTTGTTGCTCTCATGCCCTTGAACGATATTGGTGCTGAAGAAGCTGTACTTCACCCGGAGAGCCTGCTGGGAATATTCGGAACCTCCGTCCTCGGGAATTTCCTCGGAACGAGTGTCCAGAGGCAGGACGAGGACCGTCAATAGAATGATCATCGCGATTTTCATTTCCTTCTCCCCCTTTCCCCACCCCGGTGGGCAGGGAGGACCAAAATTATGCATTAAAATAAGCGGTCCTGGCCCGTATCCTTTTTTTTCGAGCCACTCTTTCGACCACGCCCTTTTCCCTTACTACCGCCGGACGACGTTCCTTCGCCGGGTTGAACGATGCTGCGCACCTGTCCGTCGTGGAACCGGGTGCCGATCACGTCGCCGGAAGCCAGGGCGGCCGCCCTCGTCACCGCCTGCCCCGCCTCGTCCACCGTGATGGTGTATCCGCGGGCCAGCAGTCGGCGCGGGTCCATCAGCCGGGCCTGGGTGGCAAGGCCGTCCAACCGGGCGCCCTGGGCCCCCGTCGGTCGCCTCGCCTCACGGCCCAGCCGGCCGGCCAGGCCGGCCACCCGCTGCCCGGCCTCCACCGTCCGAGTGACCGCCGCCCGGGAAATCCCGCTGCGGAGGATCCCCAGCCGTTCGCGGGCTCCGGAGGTTCTTTTCACCGCCGCGGTGCCCAGGCGGGACCGTAATCCCGCCAGCACGGCGGTCCGGGCGGCCAGGTGCCGGGCCACCTTGTCCTGCAGGCGCCCGGCCACCTGCTGGTACCGGAGCATGGCCCGGAGCTGCACCCCTTCGGCGGCCCTGGCCAGGCGGTCGGCCAGATCGATTCGCTCGGCCGACACGGTCAGCAGATCATCCACCGCTTCGCCGAGACGATCGGCGGCCGACTGCAGCCTGGCGGCCGCCTCATCCACCTTCGCGACCAGGAACTCGGCCGCCGCGGTGGGCGTCTTGCAGGCGTGGTGGGCCACCAGATCGGCGATGGAGGTGTCGACCTCGTGCCCAATGGCCGTGATCACGGGCACCGGACATTCGGCGATGGTCACGGCCAGTTCCTGCTGATCGAACCAGGACAGGTCCGCCCGCGAGCCGCCCCCCCGGGTGATCACGATGACATCGACGCCGGCGGCGGTGTGGACTTTCAGGGCCCGGACCACTTCCGGCTGGGTCTGCTCACCCTGCATCTTAGCGCCGTGCAAGGAGACCTGAAAAGCCCAACCGCTGGCTTGCAGGCCGGTCATGAAGTCTCGCTCGGCGGCGCTGCCGGGCGAGGTGATCAACCCCACCTTCAACGGCAGTTCGGGCAGCGGCAGCCCGGCGTTCCGTTCCAGGAGGTCCTCCCGCTTGAGGAAAGCCAGGATCTCCCGGCGCCGGGCTTCGAGACGTCCCAGGGCGAAGCTTTTGTCCACCCCGACCACCTTCAAGCTCATCTTGCCGAACTTGGCGTAGAAGTCGACCTTGCACTCGAGGCAGACCTCGATCTTGTTGGCGATCTGAAAATCGGGGTCGGTGCCGTCGAGGTAGCGGCCCAGCCCGAAGCGCTGCCTGTCCCACCCCATCAAGGAGGTGGAGATCTGGTACTCGGCGGCTCCGCTGCCTCCGGTTTCATGGAGTTCGAAATAGACATGCGTGCGGCGATCGGCGTCGCTCGGCAGCCGCTGGACCTCGCCCCGGACCCACACCGTCCGCGGGAAGGCCCGCTCGATGGCCTCGGCAATCTCCTCGTTGACCTGCCGGACGGTCAGCACCTCGCGCTCGGATGCGGCCGGTTGGGCGAACATGTCCTCCGCGTTCAAATCTTCACCTCCTCCCAGTTGCTCCTGAGGAACAGCAGGACCATGCCCACCGCGTACAGGGTGAACCAGGTCAGCAGCGCCAGCCAGGCACCCATCAGTCCGCCGTTCATCACCACGCCGAAAAGATAGGCCAGCGGCGGCAGCAATCCGAATCCCGTGCAGATGTCCACCAGCATGACGGCCCGGGTCATCCCGGCGCCCCGCAGGGCGCCGGCCAGGGTCAGCCCCACCGCGTCGATCAGCTGGACCAGTCCCATCAGCCTGAGGATGGGCACCCCGGCGGCGATCAGTTCCTCGCTATCGGAGAACAGGCGCATCATCGGGCCGGGAACGGCCAGAAAGAATACCCCGAATATACCCATGAATACCATCGACAGCCCCACCCCGTACCAGGACGAGCGCCGGGCGCCGCGCGGGTCGTCGCGGCCCAGGGATTGTCCCACCAGGGTCTGCACGGCCGCGCCCACCCCCACGCCGGGCATGAAGCTGAGCGAGGCGATCCGCATCACCACGTTGGCCGCGGCCACCGCGATGATCGAGATCCGGCCCAGGATGAAGTAGAAGATCAGGAACCCGACCACGATGCCGAAGGTCTGCAGGGCCGGCGGCCAGCCGATTTCCAGGAAGGGCCGGATGAGGCGGACCTGGAAATTGGTGCGGCACAGGATCCGGAAACGGTGGCGTGTCTTCGGGCGCAGCAGGAACACCAGGATGACCAGCCCGGCCAGCAGGGCGCTCAGGGAACTGGCCAGCGCGGCGCCGGCGACTCCCATGGCCGGGGCGCCCAGATTCCCGAAGATCAGGATCCAGTTCAACAGCACGTTTACCAGATTCATGCCGATCCCGACGCCCATGCCGATCCGGGTCCAGCCGATGCCGTCGAACACGGCTTTGGCCTGGAAGAAGAACAGCAAGGGGAGCATGCCGGCGTAGCGATAGATCAGATAGGAGCGGCCCAGTTCACGGACTTCGGGATCACCGGTCACCAGGCTGATCAGCCACCCGGGCCACAGCAGTCCTACCAGCATGAAGACCGCGCCGGCGCCGAGGCTGACCGTCACGGCGGTGGCGAGGATCGACCCCACCTCACCGTCACGCCCTTGGCCGATGCGGCGGGCAGTGAACGACTGGGCGGCCACGTCCACGGCCTTGATGCTCATCGCGATGGCGGAAAAAAGAAGGGTCGCAACGGCCACGGCCGCCAGCGGGCCTTCGCCCAGGCGACCGACCATGACCGTGTCGACCAAACCCATCAGGGTTTGGGAAATTTGACCGAGTACCACGGGCGTCGCCAGGCCCGTGATGGTCGCCAGGAGGCGACGCCGGCTGACGTCGCCCAGCCTTTCGGCCGGGGGAAAGGCGGTCAGCGTCTCCTCAGGAGACAAGGATCTGCACGGCCCGGGCCATCAGCCTCGCCCCGAATCCCGTGCCTCCTTTGGGCCCGGTGGCGCGGGCCGAGGTGGAATAGGAAGGTCCGGCGATGTCCAGGTGGGCCCAGGGCGTTTCATCGTCGACGAAATGGGCCAGGAACGCCGCGGCGGTCAGGGCTCCGCCCTCTCTCCCCTTGCCGAGATTCTGCAGGTCGCTCCAGGTGCCCTCCACCTCCTTGCGGTGCTCGTCCACCATCGGCAGATGCCAGACCCGCTCGAAGGTTTCGCCGCCGGCCTGTTTGAGGGCGTCGATCAGCGTGCTGCTGTTGGACATCAGCCCAGCGAAATGGAAACCCAGGGCGACAACGCAGGCGCCCGTCAGCGTGGCCGCGTCGATGATGTAGTCCGGCTTGTCGCGCCCGGCGTACCACAGGGCGTCGGCCAGGATCAGCCGGCCTTCGGCGTCGGTGTTCAGGACCTCCACCGTTTTACCGCTGGCCATGGTGATCACGTCTGCGGGTTTGACGGCCAGCCCGTCCGGCATGTTTTCGGCGGTCGGCACGATGACGCGCAGGTTGACCGGCAGCTTGAGCCGGGCCGCGATCAGGCCCGCACCCAGGACCGCCGCTCCACCTCCCATGTCGCTCTTCATGAGATCCATGCCGGCCCCCGGCTTGAGCGAGATACCGCCTGAATCGAAGGTGATGCCCTTGCCCACCAGGGCGACCGTGGGCGCCTTGCGGCCCGCGGCGCCGGGCGCCTTGTAGTGCAGGTCGATCAGGTGGGGGGCCTGTCGGCTGCCCTGCCCCACCCCCAGGATGCCCCCCATGTTGAGCTTCTTCATCTGCGCGACGTTGAGGATTCGGCAGGACAAACCTTCGGCCCGGGCCATACGGCGGGCCTGGGCTGCCATTTCCCGGGGCGTCAGGATGTTCGGCGGCAGATTGACCAGATGGCGCGCAAACTGGCAGCCAGCGGCGAAGGCCTCCGCTTCGGTGGCGCCTTCACGCATGGCAGTAGCCCGCTTGCCCTCGGTCAGGATTTTCACCTGCTTGGGCAGCGTCGGTTTTTTCGACCCTCCCGTCTTGAGTTCGCCAACGGGGGTCAGGGCCATTTCGGCTCCCTCTACCCAGCAGCGGGCAAAAGCCCGGTCGTCGAATCCCAGGGCGCCGGCCGCGGGAGCCTGCACCAGAACCCGGGCAGCCTGCATGGCTCGGGCCCGTTTGGCGGCCAATCCCGCCACCTTGCGCAGCGTCTCCAGACCGGCCTCCTCCACCGATCCCAGGCCAGCCATCAGGATCCAGCCCGCCTTGACCCCCGCACAGGGCACCGGCAGCAGCGATTCGGTCTTGCCGGTGAATCCGCCCTTGCGCACCAGGGCGGCCAGGGCCGCGCCTCCCCCCTCACATCCGCGGGTCGCCTTCTGCAGGGGCTGGAGGAGGGCGGCGTCATCTTTCTGAAAAACGGGAAAAACCAGCAGTTCGCCCGCGGTGTCGGCTGCGGCTGTCCGGGTGACGGTCCAACGCATGTAGGGATTCCTCCAGGAATGATGGGATGGGATGCTTCAACAATCCGCACATTCTATCACCGCGGGGCGGTTTGGCCATCCTCTTTATCCCCCTCCTCCAGAGGCGTCCCAACCTATTGTCTTGAGGGCGGGCGGCGGGTGCTCTAGACTGCCGGCAAACGCAGATCCACCAACCGAGGACAATCACCCATGACCCGCAAGTACGCGCTCCACTGGCAGATCCTGATGGCCCTGGTCCTGGGCGTGGGCGCCGGCCTGATCTGGCCCCGTGGGACCACCATTGTCGGCGGTCTCGAACCCTACGCGGTGTTCGATTTCCTGGGCACCCTCTTCCTGCGAGCCTTGAAGATGGTGATCGTGCCCCTGCTGGCCGGTTCGATCATTTCCGGCGTGGCCGGTGTCGGCGCCAACCGGGGCTTGGGGCGGCTGTTCAGCAAGACCTTCGCCTGGTACATCACGACCAGCCTGTTGGCGATCCTGACGGGACTGGTCCTGGTGAACCTCGTCCATCCCGGGATCATCGACGGAATCCCGGTCGGCCAGCGGATGGGCCTCGGCGAACCTCCGGCGGAACTGGCGGAAAAGCTCGCCGGGCGTGGCGCCGGCGACCTCGTGAACATCATCCAGCGCATGGTGCCGGACAATCCGGTCGCCGCCGCGGCCGAAGGCCAGATGCTGCCCCTGATCTTCTTCTGCGTGATCTTCGGGCTGGCGATCACGACGCTGTCCGAAAAACACAAGCAGGCCCAGCTCGGCTTCTGGGAAGCCCTGTTCGCGGCCATGATGAAGATCACCGGTTGGGTCATCGCCACCGCACCGATCGGTATCTTCGGACTGATGGCCAAGATCACCGCCAGCAGCGGTTTTTCGGCTTTCGCTCCCTTGGCCAAGTACGGCTTGACGGTTCTGGCCGCCCTGGCCTTCCATGCCGCCCTGACCTTGCCCATCCTGGTCCGGGCTCTCGGCCGGGTGTCCCCCCTGCGGCAGGCCAGGGTCATGATGCCGGCCCTTCTGACCGCTTTCAGCACCCGCAGCTCCTCGGCCACCCTGCCGTTGACCATGGACCGCGTCGAAAACCGTGCGGGAGTCAGCAATCGGGTCACCAGTTTCGTGCTGCCCCTGGGCGCCACCATCAACATGGACGGCACCGCCCTCTATGAATGCGTGGCTGCCATGTTCATCGCCCAGGCCTACGGCGTGGAACTGGGTTTCGTGGCCCAGGCCGTCGTGGTCCTGACTGCGCTGCTGGCCAGCATCGGCGCCGCGGGGATCCCCGCCGCCGGTCTGGTGATGATCTCGGTGATCCTCGAAGCGGTGGGACTGCCCCTGGAGGGATTGGCCCTGATCCTGGCCATCGACCCCCTGCTGGACATGTGCCGGACGGCGGTGAATGTGTGGAGCGACAGCTGCGGCGCCGTGGTCATCGCCCGTACCGAGGGAGAAATCGACGTGCTGTCGAAGTAGCGATCGCCCTATTGGGGCTTGTTCCCTATCCGGGGATGTGGCAAATTTCTCCTGGAATCGGCAGGCGGGGAACAGATTTGCAACGGAGCGGGCCCGATTCCGTAGTAAGCACGGGATCCGGAACGCCCGTCAGATGGGCCGGAAAATAAACCACGGAGATTGAGCCTTGAACCCAGGCAACGGACCAGACGAATACGGGACCGGCGGCTTCGACGAGAACGTCGATGAAGGTTTCGGCACCTCGGGCACCGAAGGCCTGCTCCTGCCGCCCTGGGAACGCCGCGAGCGGTTCGGGTTTCTCAACGGCCTGTACCTGACCATCAAGGATGTCCTGCTGACCCCCCAGACCTTTTTCCACCGCATGCCCTCCCAGGTGGGGCTCAACCAGCCTCTCTATTTCGCGCTGGTTCTGGGCGTGGTCGCCGCCTTCTTCGTCTGGATGTGGTCCCTGGCGGGCAGTTCGCTCCAGATGTTCGTGGCCGAGGACCTGGAAGAGGTTTTCAAGGGCCCGCTCTATTCCTTCTTCGCCTTCCTGTTCAGCCCCATCACCGTGGCCATTCTCGTCTTCCTCAAGGCGGGCCTCATCCACCTGATGCTGATGCTGGTGGGCGGCAACAGACTCGGTTTCGAAGCCACCTTCCGGGTGGCCGCCTACGGCGAAGCCGCCAGCATTCTGACCCTGGTGCCCTTCTGCGGCAGCGTGATCGGCGTTCTGTGGGGACTGTTCATCACCATCGTGGGCCTGTACAGCATCCATGAAACCGAACCCTGGAAGGCCGTCGTGGCGGTGGTGGCCCCGATGGTCCTGTGCCTGTCCTTCATCAGCGTGAGCGCCATCCTGGTGATGATGGGCCTGAGTTGAGCAGCGGCCATGCGCCTGGTTCCTGAAACATCCCCCTGGCCCCGCCTGCTGGTATTCCCCTTCGGCATCATGTCGGTCCTCGGCCTCTTCGCGGTCCTGCTTCGGTCCGATTTGGTATTGCGCCTGGCCCATTGCCCCCTGCGCGACCTCACCGGTCTGCCCTGTCCCACCTGCGGCGGAACCCATGCCGCGGTCGCCCTGGTCCAGGGCAATTTATCCGAGGCAGTCGTCTACAACCCCCTCGTCACCGGAGGCCTGGTGGTCTTCGGCATCTGGCTGGTGTTCGGATTGATCGCCACCTTCGTGCCCCGACTGAGGCGGGACGTGGTGTGGACTCCCCGGGAAAAAAGAACCGCCAGGGTCCTGGCGGTTCTCCTGTTCCTGTTGGCCTGGATCTGGGAGATCCGGCGTTGCGGGATCTGAGGGTCAGTATTCCGCCAACAGCTTGCGCGCGATGACCAGCCGCTGGATCTCGCTGGTACCTTCATAGATGCGAGTGACGCGCACGTCCCGGTA
>RCNC010002927.1_pt1 | contig 11243 bp, 9 predicted proteins | sample 2041301 | NCBI WGS metagenome assembly RCNC01 (sample SAMN09708231, study PRJNA481090) | Marine sediment metagenome, whole genome shotgun sequencing project. | biome: marine sediment; feature: ocean; material: sediment; isolation source: Sewage treatment plant 13A marine sediment (STP13A) ... | reverse complement strand
AATAAAGCACCCTGACGGTACCGTCAGGGTGCTTTATTTATTCAATGGTTTACCATTTAAAATTGTCTATTCATCCACTTCAACGTCCATAAGTTCAATTGAACGATTATGTTCATCATGATACAAGCTCAAGATATTCATATTGGCCTTGATCAAATCTTGGGTCTCTAATAAAATACTAAAGTAAAGTGTCGTGTTTTTTGGACTGGATTCCTCAGTTCTTGTTCGCTCCACTTGTTTCTTAATGGCCTCTTGAACTTTTTCTAGTAACGCCTGTTTTTCTTCAATAATTCCAGGTACGATTACTTCAAATGTCCTAGCGTCAAATACTTCCCTGATTTTATCGAAAAGATGAACCAATTTATCATTGATATCCAATAGTTCCTCTGCTTGTTTTTTCTTAAGGGCCTTATGGTTGTTGTTCACATGTTTATGGCTCACTTTGGCAATTAAACTTGAAGATTGTGCCACATCTTGAATACTTCCTATAACATCAATATAAAACTTACTGGCACCTAAATAAGAATCGTCTAATTCCTTTATGAAATAGAAAATGTCGTTTTGTAATTCTTCAATCTCATTCTCCAATTTAACTACGGTGTTCTTTGCTTTTTTAAGGGCATCCAAATCTTGGTTTATTAAACCATTGATGGTGGTCTGGTTTATTTTACTGACCCTTTTAAGTGCTTTGGAAATATTGTCCGCACTTTCTTCAATTACTCCATGAATAGAATTGCTTTCCGCTTTGTTCAAACTGTCCTCGGCTTTTACTTCACGGGATTTCTTAGTATGGCTAATGTAGTTCCGTATTAATAATAAAGCTGCCAATAACAATAAAACCGCTATCATGGTACCACCTCCTAAATGGATTAAATATGCCACTGTTCCGGCAGCAATGAATGCACATATCGCCGTGAAGAACCATCCGCCGATAACGTTCAATACCCCTGCAACCCTATAAACGGCACTTTCACTTCCCCAGGCTCTATCTGCCAAGGAAGTACCCATAGCCACCATAAAAGTCACATAGGTCGTTGACAACGGTAATTTCATTGATGTTGCGATTGATATGAGCACACTTGCGACCATTAAGTTTACGGCGGCACGCACTAAATCAAAAGCCGGTAATTCATGAGTTTTGCCTTTGGGAAGTTCAATAACTGGTTTTTTAAACTGATTATCAATTTTATCTTGAATAGAAGTGGGTAATATTGTCGCAGTATACTTCGAGGCCAACATTGTAAACCGTACCAAGTTTCTTGATAAAAAGTTAGGATTGAAACGTTCTTGTGTTTCCCCTTGGCTTGAAAGGTCAATGGAAGTTTTCACCACTTTTTTGGCCTTACTAGAAAACCATAAGGTCAGTACCATAACCAAACCTGCCAAAAGAAGGAAAAAAGTTGGTGTAGGTACCTTTTTACCCAATACGTCCATCGCAAATTCAGTGGCAGGAACACCAGAAACAACCCAAGCTTCATAGGATTGATACGCTGCTATGGGCACACCGATAAAGTTCACTAAATCGTTACCTGCAAATGCCAATGCCAACGCAAAAGTACCAACTGCAATAATGAGTATGTAAATGTTCTTTTTAAATACTGAAACGAATATATATGATAATAAGGTCCAGATCACGAAACTAATGAGGACGATGATAGCGGTTTTACCTTCGATCATAGGTTTGATCTCAGTATAATAATCGGTGCCTTTCAATCCTTTGATAAATATAAAATAGGTAATTGCTGCTAAAGCGAATCCGCCAAACACGGCACCAACCCATTTAGCCTTTCTTTCAAAATTAAAAGAGAGTAATAAACGCGACACATATTGTACCAGGGCACCCACCGAGAACGCAACGACCACCGAAAGTAAAATACCCATTATAATTTCCGTTGCTTTAGTCGTGTTTATATAGTTTACGACTTCGGAGAACGAACCTCCCGCAGCGCCAATTTTAATCAATGCCATAGCCACGGCTGCACCCAATAGTTCGAACACAATGGAAACCGTTGTAGAAGTAGGCATTCCGAGCGTATTGAAAAAATCGAGCAAGAGGATATCAGTAATCATAACCGCCATGAAGATGATCATGATCTCACTGAACATAAACTCGCTAGGAACGAAAATACCTTTTCGGGCAACTTCCATAAGTCCACTTGAGAAAACAGCTCCACAGAATATACCTAAACTGGCAACAATCATGATGGTTTTGAAGGAAATGGCCTTAGAGCCTAGTGCGGAATTTAAAAAATTAACGGCATCATTACTAACGCCTACAATTAAATCTGCAATTGCCAAAACAGCAAGAGCTATGATCATTAAAAAGTAAATATTGTCCATAATTTAGTTTAGTTGGTAAAAGATATAAAAATGATGAATTATATTGATATAAAATATGACTTATATCATCAAAAAAATGTGCATTATCCGCAGGTGCTACATTTAATTATAAGTCCGTCTATATACAGAAAAATAATTTTAATCAATATGAACAATCGATTTATGAACAACAATAAATTGTTGAAAGTAACGTCGTAAACATAGAATATGTTTCGACAGCTAAAGTTAAGAAATTGTTATGAATATGTTAAATTAGAAGTGCACTAAAGCCGGTCTTTTCAAGTAAAAACCCATCTATTTTTTCTTTCTGTGTTTTAAAATTTCAGCATCGGTATAAAAAATGATTTCCTCAGCGATATTTTTAATCAAATCGCCAACACGTTCCAACTTTTTTATAACAGAAAATAAAAACAAAGCTTCTTTGATGATTGTTTGGTCTTTTTGAATCTCCATTTCAAGGATACTGAACGATTTAATATTGATCTTATCTAGGACCTTATCCTTTTTAAATACCTTACGTGCCATTTTTACATTTTTTTCTTCAAAGGCAGTGGTAATGTTATCCATCATTGATTTGATGGTCTCTAGCATTTTCTCAAATTCAACAGCTTTAAATAGCTGCGCAGGTATTGCTTTATCCTCTTCAACTACATAATTTGCAATATTAAAGGCGTGGTCCCCGATTCTTTCCAAATCAGAATTTATCTTGAGAGTGGCCATAATAAATCGTAGATCAACAGCTACAGGAGTAAAAAGGGCAAGGAACTTTTCACAATCTTTTTCGATTTTGATATCCATTGCATTCACTCTATTCTCCCTATGTATTACTTCTTCAGATAAATCACTGTCATGGCTTACGAATGCTTCAATAGCCTTTTCAAGCTGTGATGTACATAAGGTAAGCATATCGAATGCCGATTGATTCAATGCCTCTCGTTGATATTCTGCGTTATCCATGTTCTTAAGTTTTATCCAAATCGACCTGTTATATAATTCTCGGTCTGTTTTTTACTTGGATTGGTGAAAATTGTTTTTGTCTTATTAAATTCTATGAGCTCTCCCATATAGAAAAATGCCGTAAAATCACTAATTCTACTGGCCTGTTGCATATTGTGTGTGACTATGACAATAGTATACTTCTTTTTAAGTTGAAAAATAAGCTCTTCAATTTTGGCCGTTGAAATAGGGTCTAGTGACGAGGTAGGTTCGTCCATCAGGATTATCGAAGGTTCAACCGCCAAAGTTCTCGCTATACACAATCGTTGTTGTTGTCCACCAGATAAAGCCAGCCCGGATTTTTTTAAGTTGTCTTTTACCTCATTCCAAAGATCGGCCTGCCTTAAAGCCTTTTCAACTCTTTCGTTTATAAATTTTTTGTCTTTTATCCCTTGAATTTTTAGTCCGTATGCAACATTATCAAAAATAGATTTTGGAAATGGATTGGGCTTTTGAAAGACCATCCCGACTTCCTTTCGAAGCTCTTCGACATTTACTTTTTTCTTATAAATGTTCTTGTCATCGATTTTGATCTTACCTTCCATTCTAAAACTATCGACATAATCATTCATTCTATTGAATAATCGAAGAAAGGTAGACTTGCCGCAACCTGAGGGCCCAATAAAGGCGGTTACCGAATTGGCCTTTATACTCATATCAATACCCTTTATTGCTTGAAAATCCCCATACCATACCTTAGAGCCAGTAACTTCAATTTTCGGTTTTTTCTTTAGTGTAGGGTCAATTACGCTATCCATTATTTTAAGTTCCTTAATAGGTTCTTCCATAATTATTTCCATTTCTGCTGCCATTTATTCCTAAAGTAAACTGCAATACCGTTCATAATAAAGGTTATAAGTAATAATATGATAATAGCTGCTGCGGCATTTTCTATAAATCCGTGTTGTGGTCTCGAAATCCAATTGAAAATCTGGATAGGAAGTACCGAAAATTCATCCATGGGGTTTTCTGGAGCAAAAGGTACATACGCTAAGGCTCCAACAACAATTAATGGAGCAGTCTCACCTACAGCCCTTGAAAGTGCCAATATAACCCCGGTTAATATTCCGCCGCTTGAAGCTGGTAAAATTTGATGCCAAATGGTTTGCCATTTAGAAGCTCCCAAGGCATAAGAGGCATCTTTCACGGATGATGGCACCGCTTTTATGGCTTCCCTAGTCGCAACAATTACTATGGGCAGTATCAATAAAGAAAGTGTAAGGCTACCCGCTAAAACACTGGCTCCCAAATTCATTATTCGTACAAATACCTCAAGTCCCAAAAGTCCGTAAATAATGGACGGTACACCTGCCAAGTTGGAAATATTGATTTCCAAAAGCCCGGCAAACTTGTTCTTTTTGCCGTATTCCTCTAAATAGATGCCTGCAGCAACTCCCATAGGAAAGGCGATGATTGTAGTAAGTAACAAGATCCAGATACTGCCCATTAGGGCGGTGTAAATCCCTGATTTTTCAGGTTTTCTTGAGGGTAAGCTAATAATGAAATCCCAATCGATTCGACGAAGACCATCAATTAAAATATCACCGATAAAAACCGAGAGCAATACTAAACCAATTGCAGTACAAAAAATGCCCCAATACCTGAAGATTTGATCTTTAACCCTATTTTTTCGGATACTATTCATATTTCGCCTGGAATTTTTTTCGGATCTTATAACTCAGGGTATTCAATAAAAATGTAAATACGAATAAGGTAATACCAGCAGCGAAAATGGTCCTATATTCCAAGGAACCGTGTTGTACATCACCCAAACTAACCTGAACAATATATGCTGTAATAGTTTCAATAGGCACGGTAGGATCAAGCGTTAATCTAGGTTGTTGACCAGCGGCTATCGCCACGATCATGGTTTCACCAATGGCCCTTGATATTGCCAGGATTATCGAGACGATAATACCGGATGAGGCAGCAGGGACAATTACCTTAAACGCTGTTTGAAATTTTGTTGATCCCATACCGTAGGAAGCCTCTCTAAGGGAGTCGGGGACTGAGTGTAAGGCATCTTCGCTTAATGATGAAATATAGGGAATAATCATAATTCCCATGACAAATCCTGCCGAAAGTGAATTGAATCCTGAAAGATTTGGAATTATGTCCTGTAGAAAGGGAGTAACTACTACCAATGCGAAGAATCCGTAAACTACGGTAGGAACAGCTGCTAATAGCTCCAATAAGGGTTTTACAGATTTTCTAAAGCTCTTTGGAGCGTACTCACTTAAATATATACTTATTGATAACCCAATGGGCAGTGCAAACGCAATTGCAATAAATGAGGTAAGTAATGTGCCCGAAAGTAATGGTAAAATACCAAAGTGTTTTTCGGTAAAGAGGGGAGTCCATTGTGTGTCTGTAAAGAAATCTAAAATGGAGACCTCACTAAAAAAACGTACTGCTTCAACAGACAATACAAGAATAATCCCTAATGTAATCGCTATGGTTATTAGGGCACTTGATAAGAGTGATTTCTCAATTAATAACTCTTTTATTTTTCGCATTAAATTTCAATTATAAAAGGAGACCAGATACCCTTTAGGGCATCTGATTTTCCTTATCCAACTTTTGCTTATTTGTTACTTTCAACAAAAGTTTTGAAACTTTCTTTTTGCGCATTGTAATTTTCATCGGGAAGCGGAATGTAGCCTACATCCTTTGATAATTCACCAGCATTGTCAATATAGAAGTTTACAAATTCAACCACTTCTGGAGAAGCAACAGAAGTACTATTGACATAAATGAACAAGGGTCTTGATAATGGTTTATAACTGCCGTTTTTTACAGTTTCAAGAGATGGTTTAACTACTACTTCGCCATTATTAACTCCAATTAGTTTTAATCTGTCCTTATTTTCTGAATAGTAAGCCAGACCAAAGAAACCTAAAGCGAATTTATCGCCAGCGATTCCTTGTACCAATACATGGTCATCTTCACTGGCAGTGAAATCACCGCGACTAGAACCACTTTTACCTACTACAGCTTCGGTAAAATAGTCGTAAGTACCAGACGCAACACCAGGGCCGAACAAATGCATTTCCTCATTGGGCCATTCTGGACGTACCTGGTTCCATTTCATGATTTTACCTTGGGCAGCTGGCTCCCATATTTTTTTAAGCTCTTCAAGGGTGAAATGATCAACCCAATCGTTTTCTGGATGAACTATTACCGCTAAACCATCATAGGCAACTTCCAATTCCAAGTACTTGATATTGTTTTCTTCACAAGCTGCTTTTTCCTTGTCTTTTATCGGACGTGACGCATTGGAAAGGTTGGTCTCACCCCTGGAGAATTTTTTAAATCCGCCACCAGTTCCTGAAACACCAACCGTTACTTTTACCTTGGGCTGAACGCTTCTGAACTCTTCTGCAACAGCTTCAGTAATTGGGAATACTGTACTAGAACCATCAACCTTAATAGTCCCTGAAAGGGTTGCTGTATCCTGAGAATCATCAGCACCTTTTTTTTCTTTTTTGTCACCGCATGCACCTATCGCCAACGCCATTGACATTATAACTAAAATTTTTTTCATCTTTTTGTCTAAATTATTTTCTACAAAGAAAGGGCCTGAAGGTTAAATTGGGGTTAACTGAAAATGAAGAAACTACTACTTTAAGGTTATTAATATGTTAAGAGATTGAATGAATACAGCATAAAAAAAGAGGGCTTTTCAAAGCCCTCTTTTTTAGATTTAGAATTTTTTTAGAAATGAACGTCCATCTGCAAGCGGTACATTAATATATCAGTTCCGCCATCGACGGATAGGTAACTTAAATCTGTTTGAACTTTTAGTTTATGCCCAACAATAAATTTTGAAAGACCCAGAGTGTATTGTGTCACAGGATCTCTACCTGTAATGTCTTGGTCTAAATTGATATCTGTATACCTTCCTGAAACTTCCCAGTTGCTTGGGAAAAGGTATCCAGCCTGTAGATTCAACGCATCCCCGACTTGTACTTCATCTCCGGTTAAAGTGCCATCGGAATTTATAGCAAGAGGGTCTTTGGCATCTCGATCTGCATATTCTCCCATTAAGGAAAAACCATTGTATTTGAACATGGCGTCGAAAAAGAAAGTGTTGATATTGGTTTCATAAAAACCAGTATCATTGGTCATATAAGATCCTTGGTTACTTCTATTTTTTACCGCATTTTGATTACTATCGTAGGTAGCGGCAATCATTAACTTAGGTTTAGCCTCTCGTTTAAGGTCACTTCCGCTGTACTCCCCCTTGCTTTCAAATTTTCCGAAAGGCAAAAGCTCCAATCTTGCTGTATATTGATGCCCTCCCAGGTTCCCAGTAGTAATATTTCTTCCTTCTCCTTGTGAGATCGCGAATTTTTCTCTTACCAAGAAATTTTCAGATAAATTAAAATGATGCCTTAACTGAATACCCAAGTCCCGATCAATATTAAATCTACTGTTCAATAAGGAACGATCTACTTGTTGCAAGTTACCTGAAGAGATAACACGTTCAATATTTCCTGGCAGCTTGGTTTGACCTATCCATAATTCGAAATTTTCGTGGAAGTTCCACATGACAACTGCATCCAAAATATAACGAGGCGCGTTGTTTGTAAATGCCGAGGCCCCTGAAATATCCCTATTTGATAATCCAAGTTCTAATTTGTATTTAAGCTTTGGTGTATATGCAAAACCATTGAATTTTAGTCGAGCCCTGCGTACTAGAAAGTTTTGATTGGGATCTACCCAACCGCTATCAGCTCCTTCATCCCAGGTATTGGTTGAAAGAAATTGCATACGTGCAGCAATTTTCATGGTCCAAGTACTGTCTTGGCCAACTAAGTTGAACAGCCCTTTCCCAAATTTAGGCGCGTTTGTTTCTTGTGAAAACGAAGTAAGAATTCCTGTAAGGATTAGTCCTAAGGTAAGAAGTTTGATTTTCATGGTGTTATTTATTTTTGTCGCTGCAAATAACTAAAACCAATGTTAAGCTAATGTTTTTTAAACATCAATTTTTAATCATTATTACACGGCTTATAATCATATATAAAGTTAATTAATGTGCTCCATTTATCCTCATTTTTTAAGTGGTAATAACTTATCTTGCGTGAACAAAATTCTACTATGAACTGGGAACAATTACTATCTCTTAAACGTCATGGCGATTCGCATAAAAGATTACGGAAAGAAGAGGATGAGACCCGTTTGGGTTTTGAAGTTGACTATGACCGTATTATTTTTTCTACCGCTTTTCGCAGCTTGCAGGATAAGACCCAAGTAATACCTCTTTCAAAAACTGATTTTGTGCACACCCGACTTACCCATAGTCTGGAAGTTTCCGTTGTTGGGAGAAGTTTGGGCAGGATAGCTGGGAAAAAAATATTGGAAAAACACCCTCACTTGAATGAAGTGCATGGGTATCAATTCAATGATTTTGGGGCCATTGTAGCTGCCGCTGCTCTAGCCCACGATATTGGAAATCCGCCTTTTGGACACAGTGGGGAAAAAGCTATTGGGGAGTATTTTAAAACAGGCAATGGCTTACAATATAAAAAGGTGCTATCTGCAAAAGAATATCAAGATATCATTGATTTTGAAGGTAATGCCAATGGGTTTAAATTATTGACAGAAACTCGAAAAGGAGTTGATGGTGGCTTGCGATTGAGTTTTGCCACCTTGGGTGCTTTTATGAAGTACCCGAAAGAATCATTGCCCAAAAAACCTACCGGTCATATCGCTGATAAGAAATTCGGTTTTTTTCAATCGGAAAAGGACACATTTTTAGAGGTGGCCGAAGAATTAGGTCTGAATCAAACGCGAAAGGGTAAGGATATTTCATTTTCGAGACACCCATTAACCTATTTGGTAGAAGCTGCTGACGATATATGTTATACCATAATCGATTTTGAAGACGGTATCAATTTGGGATTGATATCTGAGGACTATGCGTTGGAATATCTTATAAAACTGGTCAAAGATAGAATCAATACCAAAAAGTACAACCAACTGGCCTATAAGGAAGACCGGTTGAGTTACTTGCGGGCTTTAGCCATAAGCACCTTGATCATTGATGCTATTGACGTGTTTGCTAAAAATGAGGAAGCTATCCTGGATGGGACTTTTGATGTCTCACTCTTAGATAAGAGCAAGTATACTGCTCAGATTGCCGATATCATTTCTTTGAGTATTAAAAAGGTATATAGATCGCAAGAAGTTATTGAAAAGGAAATTGCCGGCTATAAAATCATATCTGATATTTTGGATGTTTATACCACAGCTTTGGTTAGAACCAAAGAAGGAAGATCCTCAAACTACGATAAACTTATGGTAAATACATTGCCTAAGTTCTATCAACGCACTGATTTGCCCTTGTATAATATCTTATTGAACACTTGTTGTTATGTGGCCAGTCTTTCTGACAGCGCTGCCGTACACATGCACAATAAAATTATGGGAAGACAACTTTAGAAAGCATAAGAAACGCCAATGCCGAGTTTTTGTTTAAACTGTATGCGAGGTTCACCTGGATCAGTAACGATACCATTGGAATCAAGTTGGCGGTCGAAAAGAATATCATCATCATAAATCAAATGGGTGCCAATATTTGTGGTTATAAATTCGTTCACTTTTAGGTTCAAGTTAAGTTCCCAATCTATGTCAATATTGCCAAAGCTCGCCAGATAATCGCTATATAAGCTAAGGTCATGGCGTAATCCTATATTTTTGGCAAGTGTTGTTTTCCATGTATTGGTTATCAGAAAACCAAGCTCAATAAACTGGTTTTCACCCGACTGAACAACATTTCCATTCACGTCAAATATGGCCTTTTTTACTCCAAATGCACCTTTATCAGCTAAAAATTGGTCAAGTACAAAAGTGGCTTTTTGTGTCAATGGAGAAATATACAAATTGAATTTTTGATCTTCAGAGATATAAGATGTTCCAGCCCCTAAGAAAAAATAGCCTGGTGCCATAAACCTTGAGATGGGCAAATCCCTATCAGGATATTTATAACCGTTGGAAAATTGGGTGTTAAAATTCGCCTTTACTGAATAATACCAATTACTTATGGTGTCCCTTCGATAACCGAATGTTGAACTTATTTTAAACGCATCATCCGTTTTGCGCAGTTTTCGTCCTTCTTGGGCATTTAAGCCATATCGCATTAGCAGATAATTATCCCATTTAATGTACCTGAATTTGTAATTGCGTTCAATTCTTACATTTCCTAGAGCAGAAACGGAATTATCACCACCGGCGTTCCAATTTACAAAGGCAACTTCACTCAAATTTAATCCTAGACGATTAATTTTGGTCCAGAATGAAGGCACCCTGAATTTACTGAATTCCTTAAGTAAGGGTTTAGTTTTGTTAAAGGAAATTACTGGGTTGGTTAAATTAACCCCTCTAGGTATATATTTTATTTTAATTAAAGTCCTGCGAATGACGACAGTATCTATAGTTGTTGTATCAATGGGGCTTTGTGTCGGAATGGAATCCTGTGCCGATATTGAATTAAAACAAATAAACAAAATAGATATTGAAACTAATTCTCTGTAAATCCTAATGCGCATTGATGATTTTATTAATATGTCTTTTGATTGATTCAGCATCAATTCCAGCCAGTTCATGAAGCTCTTCTATAGTGCCATGTTCCATGAATTTGTCTTTAATGCCAAGCACTTCGATTGGGTTTGAATATCCTGCTTCATTGGCAAATTCCAAAATCGCACTTCCAAATCCGCCTGCTTTGCAGCCATCTTCAATTGTGATAATCTGATTATACTTTTTGAATATCTTCGTTAATTGATTTTGGTCCAATGGTTTTACAAATCTCATATTGTAATGACCAACTTCATTAGGAGCATCCAATGCATCAATCAACGCTATAATTCTATTACCTATATGGCCTATGGAAAGTACAGCAATTT
>RCNC010002926.1_pt1 | contig 11249 bp, 12 predicted proteins | sample 2041301 | NCBI WGS metagenome assembly RCNC01 (sample SAMN09708231, study PRJNA481090) | Marine sediment metagenome, whole genome shotgun sequencing project. | biome: marine sediment; feature: ocean; material: sediment; isolation source: Sewage treatment plant 13A marine sediment (STP13A) ... | reverse complement strand
GATTTCTAAGAGGGTCGATCTTTGCCAATGTTCTACCGTGTGGAGTGCCCTTAGGAAATCAGAGCCTCCTGCTGTGTGGAAATGGGTTCGACAAGAAATTTGATAGCTAAGACTTGTATAATTTTGAAGACCCATTGCTGAATTGACTGTCTCCTATGCCTTTAACTCCAATGGAAAGTCAGGTAAAAAAGCAAAAAGCACCTTTGGAGAGGAACAGTTCTAGGTTGGTATCATAGTGGTTTTCTTGGTGGTTTAACTGGTATGCCGGGGAAGCTCTTTATTCACTACAACGGAGTCTATCATTCTGATGAATTTGAGGGTATGTAAAGGTCCCTGGATTATTATCAGGAATTTGTGGTAAATTCTATCCGTTTAATGGAAATCAACTTCTATACGGATGAAAACCTACCACATTCTTACTGCGATACTTATCATCGCCATTAGTACGCCTTTGCTTTCCCAGGATGGAAACAGCGTATCTTCAGCTTATCTTACCGTTGATGCCACTGCAGGCACTGAAACCATCAGTCGTCATATCTATGGACATTTCTCTGAACACCTGGGCCACTGTATTTACGGTGGATACTGGGTGGGATACGATTCAGAAATCCCTAATACCAACGGGATCCGAAATGATGTGGTGGAGGCGCTCAGGGATATTGCCATCCCCAATCTGAGATGGCCAGGGGGTTGTTTTGCCGATGAGTACCACTGGATGGATGGCATTGGTGATCCGGCCACTCGTCCCAAGATGGTCAATACCCACTGGGGCGGTGTCACCGAAGACAACAGTTTCGGGACCCATGAGTTCCTGGAGCTCTGTGAGCAACTGGGTACAGAACCGGTTATCTGTGGCAATGTGGGAAGCGGTACGGTCAAAGAGATGTCTCAGTGGGTTGAATATCTGAACTTTGATGGGATCAGTCCCATGGCTGACCTAAGGAGGATCAATGGAAGGGAGAGTGCCTGGGGAGTGAAGTACTGGGGTGTGGGCAATGAAAATTGGGGTTGTGGCGGCAATATGACAGCCGACTTCTATGCTGACCAGTATAGGAGATATGCCACCTTTTGCAGGAACTACGGGGATAACAGGCTATTTAAAATAGCAGGTGGAGCCAATTCGGAAGATTTCGGATGGACCGAAACCCTGATGAAGAAGATACCTCACTGGCAGATGAACGGAATATCTCTCCATTATTATACCACCAACTGGAATAATAAAGGTCCGGCAACCGGCTTTGGTGAGGATCATTATTTCGAAGTACTTAAGAGGTGTCTGCATATTGAAGTTGCCATTGACCGGCATATTGAGATCATGGACAAGTACGATCCGGAGAAGCGTGTGGCACTGGTTTTTGATGAGTGGGGCACCTGGTATGACGTGGAGCCCGGAACAAACCCGGGTTTTTTATACCAGCAGAACAGTATGCGGGATGCCCTGGTGGCCGGACTCACCCTGAACTATTTGAATGCAAGGTGCGAACGGGTAAGTATGGCCAATATCGCGCAGACCATCAATGTGCTGCAGGCCCTGATCTTCACCGAAGGAGATCAGATCGTTCTGACCCCAACCTACCATATATATGACATGTACCAGGTACATCACGATGCTACCTTGCTGCCACAGACACTGGAAGGTCCCGACTATGTGCTGGGTTCAGAATCTCTGGAGGCTATCAGTGCCAGTGCATCTATGGATAAGGAGGGTCGCATTCATTTGTCCCTGATAAATATTGATCCTGAGAAAGAGGTTCATATGGAGATTGAAATCAAGGGCTTATCCTCTGGAAAAATAACTGGGCAAGTGCTTAGTTCAGAGAAACTGGACAGCCACAACAACTTCAATGAACCTGAAGAGGTGATTCCGGTGGAATTCGATGGTGCGCGTTTTAAGAAGGGGAAACTGGAACTGACCATGCCGGCCCATTCCGTTGTTGTGCTTCAGGTAGATTAGATCCGGGCCAGGGCCATGGTGGCCGCATGCAGTGAGATGGTAATAAACAGGTAGAGGTACCTGGCCTTCTGGCTTGAAAGTCCCGGAAAACGGTATTGAAGTGAACCCGCTTGGCAGGTGGACAGACAATCCCCACACAGTGTGCATGTCAACCCCGGTTTTCTGGCCTCAATATCTGTCCGGTTCAAAGCATCATATTTACACTTCGAAGTACAGGCCATGCAGTCGGTACAACTGTTGTTATCGATAGTCAGCCGGAAGGGATTCACAAAACGACCCAGGTTGACGATGGTACCAATGGGACAGTAGGCGGTGCAGTGCACCATTCGTCCTTCTTTTCGCGATACAAGCAGGATCAGTCCCAGCCCTATAATACCAAATCCAAGGGCCAGCAGCGTGGCAGTGATCACCGGAACTTTCATAAATCTTAATACAATGGCTGCGGCAATGACAAGAAGCAGCACTGTCGATTTAAGTGCCCATTTATTCCGAATGGGTGTCCTTCTGGTTTTCCCTTTGGCGCTGAGAGAGTCGATAGCTCCAAAATAGCAGAGGTGACTGCACCAGGCAGGTCCGGAAAGGACCAGGGTGCTTACAAAGAGGATGCTCATTACAGAAAGGTGTCCACGGTATATGGGACCTGCCAGGATCATCATGGGAATGGGCAGGTGCAGCTTTCCGGTCATCAGAAATCTTTCAAATCCAAGTAGTCCCAGGGCCAATTGGGAAAAGAATACAACCGAAAAGGCCAGCCAGGTATATCTCCTCCATATCTGAACTTTTGAGGGATCCTGCATATGATATGCCACTATTGCTCCATAGAGTGCTATCAGCACAATTTCGAACCAGCCAGCCCCCGGGATAAATCGTTCCAGGAGTAACATGGGGTTGGCCACCTTCAGTTGAACAGGTATTAGTAAAAACAACACGAAGAGGAATACGGCAAATGGAAGCCGCAGAAGCTTTACCTTAGGCATGAACTATGCTATTCAAATAGTGATTTCACCGGATAACTTGCCTCCCTCTCAGCAGCCTGCTTGTCCCACCTGGGGGGAATGCTTTGAAGAAAAATGCTTTTGTTTGCCTTCAGGGTGGCAGCATCCATGCCTATAAATGCCTGGGCCTCGGCCTTGTTGGTAATTGGGGGATATGGAACCTCCTCCGTTTGTCCCATGGAGTAAAGCAAGCGGCTCAGCTTGATCCTGCCCTCCTGGGCAATGGTGATCCCTGTACCGATAACTCTGGAAATCTCTACCGGCGAGTGGAAAGAGCCACCATGGCTTGCTGCTGCATAATCCCATCTCCACTGGGCATGTCTGATGTCCTGAAGAATGGCACTCATCTGTGCCTCGTCAGCACCCAGTTCCCAGGCCAGTTTGGCCTCCACATGACATCTGACTAATAGTTCTTCCAACTTATCTCGGTTCTCAATAATGCGATCCTGACGTTCATATACATCCTTCAGGAGCTGGTCGGTCTCTTCACGATGACATACCTGGCAGGAATTGGCCACGTTATTCAGCGGGCTCTGGATATGGTGATCGGTATATTTTTGTCCTCCTTCACTCATAAAGGGCATATGGCAATCGGCACATGATACTCCCCGTGAGGCATGAACCCCTGTCATATAGGTTTCATAGCCAGGGTGCTGGGCTTTGAGCATGGGTGCACGGCTCAGCTTATGGGTCCAGTCGGTAAAGTCGATCTCATCGTAGTATTCTTCCATCGCTTCAACTGAGAAACCCTTATCCCAGGGTAAAGTAAGGTAAGGAACACCCTCCTCCACCGTCTTAGAAAAGTAATACTCCACATGGCATTGTGCACAAACCAGGGAACGCATCTCCTGGTGGGAAGCCTGGCTTATATCTTTTCCCATTCTTTCAAAGGCCTCTTTCAGGGCGGGTCTGGAGATCTGAAGCTCCATGCTGGCAGCATTGTGGCAATCGCCACAACCAATGCTGTTAACCACCTCGGCACCTAAGGTTTCCCAGCTTCCCTGGTAGAATTCGGCAATGCCCACTTCATTCATCAGACGAGGTACATCCGGACTCTTACAGCTCCAGCAGGTATTGGGCATGGGACTTTTTTCACCTTCCATGGGAGCTCCGGTCCGCAGCGTTTTTCTGAGGTCTTCTACGGCATAAGAGTGGCCCCTTCCCTGGTTATAGTCCTTGGAAAAACCATAGCCTGCCCAGAGAACCACAAGCCTTGGATCCACTTCCAGCATATCAATCGTGGCCGAGCCGTTGTATTTACTTCGGAACAGTGTATCAGCTGTCTTTATATAACTCTGGTACTCCATGGGAAAGTTCTTTCCCCAGATCTCGTTTCTGGGTTCAAATTGGTCATACTGGACCTGCGGAGTAAACGCATATGCTGCTTCTGCTCTTCTCTCCATAATGGAGGAGGCCAGGAGTCCCAGTATAAATACCACCACGAGAGTGGCAAGGAACAATAGCCAGCCCAGCCAGGGCTTTTGCTTGATCTGATTGCTGAAGGAGTTCATATGAGTTATTTTAATTGAATATCTTTTTTGCGCCTGAGCCATTCGGGCAATATATTTCCTTGAACCGGAACCCTGGCATAGGGGACGCTGGACAAACTGTTGACCCTGCCATGTGGGGTCTCCCGGTGACACTCCCAGCAGAGCCTTTCCGTTCGGCTATGCTGGTATGCCATGGTATGATTCATTACTTTCTCGTCGGTAAGGAGATCCAGATGACAGCGGATGCAGTTCTCCTGCACAACCTTTTTTCCTTCTTCTTTTATGAAAATGACCTGGGGTTCCCTTCTAAGTGTAAATATGGTAGCATGCCTGATTCCATCCTTTGCTTTAAAATAATATTTGTTAAGCACATTGTTATGAGGAACATGGCAGTCATTGCAGTTGGTCTTCTCCCTGTGAGCACTGTGACTCCAGGTGGCATACTGCGGCGCCATAATATGACAGTTCATACAGGTAGACGGATCGTCAGAGAGGTAGGAGGCCACCCTGGAAATGTGACCCAGATAGAAGAATAATCCGGCAAGGATTCCGGAAATCACAATCACCGGGATCCTCCATTTTCCAGGTGGGGCCATTTTCCTAAACAGTCCGCTCATCCTGTGCTTTGGATTTCATAACAAGCAGTTCCATGACTTGATCACCCGTGTTGCTCCAAAAGCGTTCCTTTCCCGCTTCAACCGCAATGGACTGCTCTTGCTCCATCTCAAATAACCTTCCCTCCACATTTAGCGACCCTGCTCCACGAAGCACAAAAAAGATGATTTTCCAATCATTAATATGATTCTCCATGGATGCTCCCGGGGCCATGTGGAGCCGGATCACTTCCTGGTTGTCAAACCTGAAAAGCAACCAGGCGTCCTGGTCTAAAGGCAGTTTTGTGGCATTCTCGTTGTTGGTGGGGCGATTATACATATAGTTTTAAGCTTAAACCCAATCCTCACTCAGGATATCTCCTTCTACTCCGACGATGACCTTTTTAACCGGCACGTTTCGTTCTGCCTGTCCTGCAGCCATTTTCACCATCTGCATCAGCCCTCCACAACAGGGTACCTGCATCATCATCACTGTTAAGGTATTGATTTTTGCTTCATCAATCAAGCCCTTGATTTTTTCCACATAGCTTTCCATTCCGGAATCCAGTTTGGGACATGCGATGGCCAGTGTTTTACCCTTTAGCCATTTTGAATGGAAATTGCCCAGAGAGAAAGCCACACAGTCCGCAGCAAGCACCAGATCAGTTTGTTTGAAGTAGGAGGCTCCGGGATTGATTAGATGCATCTGAACAGGCCACTGTCTCAATTCGGAGGATTGCTCGGCCACTGTTCCACCTGCCAGGCTAAAGGCGCCCGCTGCGGGAATAGTTCCCTCGGCAGCTGACTGGGGGGAGAAACTGCGTGCTTCAGAACCTGCACAGCCACAGGCCAGTTGCTCTTCCTCCACCTTTGCATTGTGTACCCTTTGCAAGACCTCAGCAACACTGAATTTCAGCTCTTCCTTATGATCTTTCAGGAATTGTACACCCTCCTTTAAAAACTCCAGTTCGTTATGGTCCTTCAGGTGCTGCAGGTGTGCCACCACTGTGTTTTCTCCTTTGCCCACCATGATCTCCATGACCTTGGTCTCATTGTAGGGCTCTGCCTCTCTTTTTTCGATGGTAATGGCACCCTGGGGACAATGGCCCAGGCAGGCACCCAGTCCGTCACACATCAGGTCGCTGATCAGCCTGGCTTTGCCATCGATCATCTGTAGCGCGCCTTCATGACAATTGGGGATGCAGTTTCCACAACCATCACATAAATCTTCATCTATTTTGACCATTTCTCGTATCATAGTTCTTGAGTTTTTTGTTTTGTATTACAAAGATGCGGGATAGGGAGCTTAAATTACGGTAACATATGTTACAAGGGCGAAACACTTATGGAAATTGTTATATTTGGTCAGCAGAAAAATAATTACTCAAAGTACTTTACTGCATGAAACCAGTATTCTTATCTATCCTTCTTGTGCTGATTCCCCTCTCCTGTCAAAAAAGCGAAGGAATGGGTGGAACGGGATCTATTTCGGGGACCATTACTGAGCAGTTTTATAACGATGATTACTCCTTGCTTATCTATGAGAAAGCAGCCGTAGATGAGGAGGTCTATATTGTTTTTGGCAATAATGAGGATCTGGGGAACAGGGTGAGGACCAATGATCAGGGACAATTCAGGTTTAAATATCTCTACCCGGGCAACTACCGTGTATATTTCATTTCGGGAGATTCTTCTTCGGACCTGAACATGGACGTGGAAAAGTTGTATGAGCTTCAGCTGGACAAGGGCAAAGACTATAAGCTGGCTGAGCTGGAGAAGTTATCTACCCTGGATTTTGACGATGGGACAGCCATGATCAAAGGGGTGGTAAAGGTGATCGATTATGTGGACCTAAGCTCTTATCCCAACCTGGTTATTGAAAAGACCTACTATGCCACCGAACAGGAAATCTACCTGACATATAACAATCACACCTTCTACGACGAGCGTATCCGAACCCAGTCAGGGGGTGTTTTTGAGTTCGGGGGATTGATCCCCGGGAAGTACCTGGTGTTTCTGTATTCCGACGATGTTACCGGTGAGTCCGATAAGGTAACCCTGGAGTTTGAGCTAAGTATTGACGATCTGAATCAGGTAGTTGATCTTGGTGAAATTGTCATTGAAAAACTATAAATTTGATTCAATGAAAATAAAAACTGCGCCAAGATTTCTTCTCACCACTTCCTTTATACTTCTGGCTGGTGTCCTGATGGGACAAAGTACAGAAACAATAAAAGAGAAAAAGATTCTTTCTACTACTGTTTACGAATACTTTATTGAGGAGGGCTTAGATGAACCTATGTTAGAATCCCTTGAGAATTTCAATGATCAGGGTATGCTTATTGAAGTCAAGGAGTTTGACAACAAGGGGGACGTTAAGAGGTGGGAGAAATATGTATATAACGAAGAGGATAAGGTGATTGAGGAGATTTTTATGGATGCGAAGGGCAGGATTGAAAGTAGAGAGAAGAGCATCTACTCAGATGGCTTGAGAACGGAGAAGCAGTTTTACAACAACAAAGATAAATTAGTTAAGCGGAAGGTATATGAATATGAGTTCCAGGACTGATTTTCAAGAGATCCTGAACAAGTTTGAAGGAATCTCTCTGGAGGAGGTGAACAAGGCAAGCCTGATGCGTCGAAAGGACAATAAGTACCTTTTCAGTATTCAGCATTTGCCCGGTCTCCTTGAGATGGTTAACAAGGACTACAGGGTGCTGGAGATTGATGGTTCCAGATCACAGCACTATCATACCAGATATTTCGATACTGATGGAAAAGAGATGTACCACAATCATCACCGTGGTCTGGCCAACAGGCACAAGGTAAGGATCCGGAGGTATGGTTCCGGGGATCTTCATTTTCTGGAGGTGAAAAAGAAGAATGCAAAGGGGGTAACCAGCAAGAAGCGGGTAAGAACCAAGGGTATGGATCATGAAGTAATAATGAAGGAGGAGGAATTTCTACTCTCCTGTTCACCCTATGAAGGCAGAGGCATTGATTTAACTATGGAGAATGATTTCAACCGGATTACTCTGGTCAGTCATTCGCAAACGGAGCGGGTAACCCTCGATTATGGATTACATTTTTCCAGTACAGAAGGTGAACAAACCCTGAATCTTCCGGGAATTGCCATCGCTGAGATTAAATTTGAAAATCACCTCTCAGGTTCATCCCTTCATGCGGCTCTGAGGAAGTTTCGTATTAAGCCACGCCGATTCAGTAAATATGCCATCGGGATGGCTCTGCTCCATCCGGACCTGAAACAGAACCGGTTTAAAAGCAGGGTGAGAATGGTACGCCAGATTAATGAGAGTTATCAACTAACAACAAAATAATTGAATCATGCCTGAATTTCTGAATATCGAATTGATGAACTGGGAGGACTTCTGGGACCTGGTTATCCGATCTATCTTCAACCTGGGAGTGGTCCTTCTTCTTGTGAGGGGGCTCTACTACAGAATTACCCCCAGGAAGGAATACCTCTTCACCTACATTCTCATAAGCGTCACGGTGTTCTTCATGGTATTCCTGCTTGAAAATGTGGGTGTAGAGCTGGGATTTGCACTGGGGCTTTTTGCCATATTCGGAATGCTCAGATACCGCACACAACAGATTCCCATCCGCGAGATGACCTATCTATTCCTGGTAATTGGGGTGTCTGTGATCAACTCACTGGCCAACAGGCGGGTCAGTTATGCCGAGCTTCTGCTTACCAATTTTGTGGTAGTATTCATCACCTACCTGTTGGAAAAGGTCTTCCTGATGAAGACCGAAACCAAGAAGCTGATCTTCTATGAGAAGGTTGAGCTGGTCAAGCCTGATAAGAGAACCGAGCTGATAGCCGATTTGGAGGAGCGGACCGGACTGAGCATTCATCGGGTGGAGATTGATCGGATCGATTACCTGCGGGACGCTGCCAGAATCTATATCTATTATTTTGAGCAGAACTGGAGGAACTCTGACGGGGGATCCCAGCGGGATGATAATGACGATTAGGCGTCTCACATATACCCTAAGTTTTTTTCTTCTATTCTTTATTGCTGCTGCAGATTTGCATGGGCAGGTTGAGGATTTTCAGTCCTGGTGGGAACTGGAGCTGAATAAGAAGATCTCAGGCAAGCTGGATCTGAATGGAGAACTTGAGCAGCGTTTTAAAAACAACAGTCTGCAGTATAGTCGCACGCTGCTTACCCTGAGTGCTTCCTACGACTTTTCGGAATACTTTCGCCTGGGGGGAGGGATACGCACCGTTTTTGTGATGGATGGGGAGCAACGGCTGCATGCCAGGTACAGGTTCCATATGGATGGAGTGGGGTCATATGATCTGTCCGGATTCGATCTCTCTCTTCGAATCAGACTTCAGTACGGATTTGAAGATGTCCTGGCATTCAGGTATTTCAGATTTAACGAATTTGTAAACAGGAACAGGTTGAAGGTGGCTCACCATATCTTTGGAACCAGGTTTGGATGGTTTGCTTCTGTGGAGAGCTGGCATGCTTCAACCAGAGAATCACAGTGGCTCACAGTTGCAATGAGGTATTCGATCGGAGCAAGGTTTTCACCTAATTTTACCTCCCGATTTTCGCTGCGATATATCCTGGAGGATGAGTTTAATGTGATCTACCCGGAGCAGCTTCACGTGGTGGTGGTGGGATATACCTATCGCTTCTAGGAGCTTACTGTTTAATAAGCTTAAACACCGCTCTCTCCTGCACAGTGCTGCCAATTTCCAGGGTATAGATTCCCTTGGGAAGGAAGGATAAATCCGGTAGTGAGTAAGCAAATTCACTCCCTGAGTAATGGGCCCTGCCCTGCTGAACAATCCTTCCGTTCATATCAAACAAACGGAAAGATACTTCTGCCTCAAGCATTCCATTCAGGTCCACAAAAGTGGAACTCAGGTCGGAGGGATTGGGATAGATGCGCCCCGATTCCGGAAGGGGAATCACCTCTTCATTATCCGATGAAAGTGGCCAGCACTGTCCACCCCATTTGCCATCCATCCACTCTATGCGGTCGTCCATCCAGTTTCGCAGGAACCACTCTTCTTCACTGTAGGTTTGTCCCACAAAACTATTGGGCCAGACATAGGTCCCCAAAATGGGCCAGCGCTGGAAATTTCTGGAAACCGATTCTCCCATTACTATCAGGGAGCTATCGACGATGGCATGCAGGTTCTCACTGCTTAACACGCTTTGGTAGAGTTCGTCCCATCTGCATCTTAGCTGGTTCCTGAACCAGGAGTCTTCCATCACCCTGTTCCACCAGTAAACTCTGTTATCCTGCGTATATAACCAGTTAAAAGTCAGGTGAACATCATTGTAATAGTCATTGTTCCCAAAAGCCAGGTTGTAGTCCCAGGGCGGACTATTGACTATTTTTCCCCCATCGGAGTCCTTTTGTTTATAGAATTAGTGGCTGTACAGGTAAGCATCCACTTCCTTGGTAAATTCGTTAAGTATCAGCATATCCACCATGGAGGGGATATCCAGATAAGCGCGATATCCCGATTCAGGATTTTTAAAGTATCTGTGGATCAGGGCCTTCTCAAAATCCTCCATATAATCCTGGATATAGGATTGTTGAATCTCGTTTAGCTCCTCGTATTTGGGGTCATAATAAGAATAAGTAACCGCGTCATATCCGGCATAGGGAGGGGAAATCGACGATTCCCAGAAATGGGTGGAGGGCATGCCTGAAAGCTTGTCAATTCGAAGCAGGTAGCCTCCTGTTAACTCATCTCCAGCGATATCTTCCGGAAGAAGTTTGGCCATATCAACTCTGTTCTTATCGCGCTTTATCTTTTCAGTCAAAATGTATACGCCTTTGTAATCGTTGTTGACCACCACATCCACAAAACGGGTACGCGGGGCATAGTTGCCCATCTCTTCAAATACACGGTAGGTGATTACATTGCGTAATAAACTCTTATCTAAATAGGGGGCATAGAGCACCCAGTCGTTCTCCTGGGGAAGACCAAGGAGTGAAACATTGTTGTTAGTGCCTGATTCGGTCTGGGTTTCCAGACTGTAGGATTTTTTTGGAGAAAACCAGGCCGAAGATTCGCCCCGTACTTCTATGGATATCTGCCCCTTGTATCCATTTGCGGGATCGGAGGTATGGTTGTAATTCCCGGGTCCGTTGTTCACCAGGTTCATGGTGGCGGTAATCCTGGGGTCATTGGGTATTTCCTGTCCTTCGGTATCAATAATAA